>Ga0116190_1000297_pt1 | contig 53382 bp, 40 predicted proteins | sample AD_JPNTR4_MetaG_FD_89808 | JGI IMG/M metagenome (GOLD analysis project Ga0116190, IMG submission 89808) | Active sludge microbial communities of municipal wastewater-treating anaerobic digesters from Japan - AD_JPNTR4_MetaG | ecosystem: Engineered > Bioreactor > Anaerobic > Digestate | place...
GTACAAAGTCGAGCCACTTTTCTTGGATGAACTAAGAAATGCGGTCCCACACTTTTACATCACGACTGATAAGGGATTGCCGATAGATTCCAAAGAGGTCTACAGAAGCGGCCAACTTCGCATAGATGGCAAGGGCGAATGGGAGGATTTCGAGGGCGACATGGAGATTCGTGGTCGAGGTAATTCGACTTGGACGATGCCCAAAAAACCTTATCGTATCAAGCTGGACAAGGCTGCCCCTTTGTTTGGATTGGCCTCAGCAAAAAACTGGGTCCTGCTGGCTAATTACATCGATACCACTCATCTTGGAAACGCCATTGCGCTGAAGGCTGGGCGACTGCTTGACTTGCCGTTTACCCATCATGCAATCCCAGTTGAGGTAACTGTTAACAAAGAATACATGGGACTTTATCTGTTTACAGAACACAAGGAGGTAAAAGAGGGGCGCATTGACGTTGGAAAGGACGGTGTTTTGTTGGAAATGGACCTTCTATTTGACGAGCCCTACAAGTTTAAATCTGAACCGTACGACCTGCCTGTGATGATTCAATATCCAGAATTAGACGACATGGATGAAGATGAAGCCGAGGCCAAATTCAATGAAATTAGGGATGATTTTGAAGAGCTTTTGAAACTTATAGAATCAGACGACCCAGATGAGGACTACCGAGATCGATTTGATGAACGTCAACTGGCCAAATATCTGTTGGTCTATCTGATTTCATCAAACATGGAAATCAATTATCCAAAAAGTACTTATATTTATAAGCTGTCAGATGGGATTTATCGAATGGGCCCCATATGGGACTTTGACTGGGCATACGGGTACAGATCAGCTGAAGGCAAGCACTTTGTTAACCCCAATCAGGCCCTGTTTTGGACTCATGTTAGGCGCAATAAGGGAAGTCCTTTCTTTTTACGCCTTTTGGAATCAGACAGCCTGCAGCAGTTGCTTGAAAAGGAGTGGGACAATTTTAGGGCTGAACACATGGAGAGCCTATTGAATTACTTGGTTAATTATGAAAATTTAATCAGACCAGCAGTAGTACTGGACCACAAGCGATGGGAACAAGGTTCAGATGATTTTGACTCGGAACTTGAACGAATTTTGGACTGGATGGAGGCCAGAGAGCAGTACATTACCGGATGGATCGAGGGTCTTGATTAGGGGGCGGGGACAGGAGCTGGGACCAGGGCCAGGGACAGGGACAGGGGGCAGGAACGGGGACAGGGGCAGCATCTGGAACAGGGGTGGGAACGAGACAAGAGCAGGAGCAAAGATGTTTAAAGGCGTGATTCAGGATTTGTTGCCATGCATGAAAGAGGCTGGCGAGATTGTTCGCAGCCAATTTGGTGAGCATAAAGACCCAATTTATAAGGGTCGTATTGATCTAGTTACCAAAACTGACTTGGCGGTTGAGGCTTTTTTGCGAGACGCTTTACCTGAGATGCTGCCAGGCTCAAGCGTGCTGGGTGAAGAGTCACACACCACATTGATTCCTGATGATTTAACTTGGATTGTCGACCCTTTGGATGGGACAACCAACTACGCTCATGGATTGCCTATCTTTTCCACCTCTGTAGGGCTTTGGCACCAAGAACAAGTCGTTTTGGGGGCCATTTACATTCCAATTCTCGATGAATTGTTTTGGGCTGTACGTGGGCAAGGCGCCTTTTTAAACGGCAACCCCATCAAGGTCAGCGACCAAAACGATATGGTGAAATCACTTTTTGCCACTGGATTTCCCTATGACTTTCATCTTGAAGTGGACTTAATAAACGAACGTTTCAAGCGCGTTCTACTGGCGTCGCAGGGTGTCAGGCGCTTTGGCTCGGCCGCGGTAGACTTGGCATACACCGCTTGTGGGCGCTTTGAGGGGTTTTATGAAACTGGGCTGCACCCTTGGGACACGGCCGCTGGATGGCTCCTGGTGGAAGAGGCAGGGGGCAAAGTCACTGGGATTACTGGTGAAAAGCATAAGCTTGGCGAATACATGATTGTAGCCACCAATGGGCTTGTTCATGATGAGCTACTGAATCTGATACAAGTTTGATAGTGTAATTATTTAACCGACTTTTATTGCATCAACCAGCCCAAAATTACCGTCTATTCAACGCTAGTCTCAGGCTTTTGAGGCATCCACCACATCAGACCAGCAAGGGCAAGACCCGTTATCAGGTATGCCGCTGCAATCTCGAATGAACGACCTGTTTCTTCAAGTGTCGGCCAATACAGACCGCCGTTTGGGGCCACCGAGTGAATCACTCCAAACAATGAAAACACGGCCAGAAGTCCAAAGGTCACCAGCACAGCCAGAGGACGCTGGTCAATTATGAAGGCCAATGCTGAACCCCACAGGATCGAGGTAACTATAAATCCACCCGATAATATTGACAAAACCTGCAATTGAGCGGCCAAAGCCGGGTCTGGTTTTGCGCCAGCACCCATAAGCTGGCCAGTGTACATAGCCACCATGTACGCCAAACATGGGACTATTGCAAAGGCGACCGCCACAAGGTGTCGCCTTGGAGAGGCCACAAACGCCTGCTCGGTGATTGCAAGACCAACAAACAAAAGGATTGGGGCAACCACGACTTCAGGAATAAAATCGATGATAACGCCCAAAACACCAAAGATTGCGGCCAGTCCAATAACAATGCCTGTCAGGAAGGTGTAACCAGCACGAGCTCCCATAGCCTTGTATGCCGGGTGACCAATGTATGGGGTAGTCTGGGCAACTCCGCCCAGAAACCCAGCCAGCAAAGTAGCCACAGATTCAACCAACAAGATGTCACGGGTGCGGTAATCATCACCAGCAGCCTTGGCCGATGCCGTCGTATTAATGCCGCCAACTATGGTTAAAAGTCCAAACGGGATGCTAACTGGAAGATATTTAACGGCGCCAGCCATGCCCGATTTAAGCGCGGCCAAATCAATTGAGGGAAGATGCAAACCAATAGTGGCACTGCGGACAGCCGGCGTTGGGGAAAGTCCAAAAAGCGCCATTGCCCAATAAATCAGCAAACCTGCAACCACTGCAAATAAAGCCCCTGGAATTTTAAAAGGAAGCCGAAAACCGGCGACAATCGTGTAAAGGACAATGCCAGTAGCAAACAAACCGGCGACAGGCGCGGAAAAAATGCGCATCGCAGGGAGCAGCCCCAAAAGCGCAATACCTAGCCCAGCCAAAGAGCCAAGCAAGGCAGAAAGCGGCACAACACGGTGGATCATATCGCCGAAAAACGACGTGATCAGTTTAACAACGCCCATTATGATCATGGTTGCCATTGCAACAGACCAAGCCGTCATCGGGTCGCCAGACTCTAAATAAACTGGACCAATTACAGCGATTGCCATCCCAATTGTGGAAGGCGTATCAAGCCCCAAAGGCATGGCTGTCATCTTGCCTTTCCTGGCCATCCAGGAGTAGACAAGGTCTCCAAACATGACCCCAATCGCAGTGCCAGGAATCATCTTAGTAAGGATGAAATCCTGAGGCATTCCAAACTGGCCTACCAATATTGCCGTCAAAATCACCAAGTTGACGATGTTATCGACAAACAACGCGAAAAAGGCATTAAGGTCGCCAGCTACAAACCATTTATCCGCTTTCACTTTGCCACCTCAGCAGTTAGCGGTTTTTAACCCTATAGACGCACCTTGTCAAACATCCTACAAAACGTCTTTTGTACAAACCACGTCGTCTATTTGGATGTGATCCTTGCTTGAATCTGTGTTGCTGACATAAAAAATCATGCGGAAGTAGCGCACGTTAGAGCGAATGTTGAAAGACACACGTTGCCATTCCGTGGTGTCGATGTCCATGAATGGGAGATGAGGCATTTCCCCGCCTGTCGAGTAGCTGTGGTGACGTACGCTGCCCTTACCTCGCACCCAGAAAGAGCAGGTGTAGCTGCCGGCTGGGATATCAAACGCCTCGCTGGTAAAACGGTCTGCCACGCCTTCGGGAAAGACTATCTGCAAGGCATAATTCCCAGAATGGGTGCTAGTGGTGTACCGTTTGATGGCATCTGGCGCTATCTCGGTCTCGAATTTGCCGTCGTGTTCGCTGAAATCAATGCCATACCAGTAATCTGGCAGCCAATAAGTACCCTGATAGTACGGAACCGTATATTCATCCCATGCCTCGAAGCCACCATTTGGGAAAATATTGCTGGCATGTGACGCGGATTCGCATGTGTGAGTGGCGCCATCACAAGCTGGCAAGCCTTGCAAGCAGTCCTTCGAAGTGTGGCAGCGCCCATCCTTTAACCGACATGTCCCGCTGGCAGGCTCGCATTCTGTCCAGTCACTGCACTCAACACCTGCACACGGGTCACCAGCAACGCAAGTCAAAGTGCTTCGGTCACATTTTGGCTTGTCCCCGCCACAATCCAGATTGGAAAGACAGCGTCCTTCTGCCAAGACGCAAGTGTGGCTTTCCAGGTCGCAAGATTGCCACTTGGCGCAGTCAGGCCCATCGTTGCAACGCCCCGCCAAAGGATGGCATTGCCCGTCGCTTGTCTTGCATTCTTCCCAAGGGTCACATGTTACGTTGTCACAAGAGCCTGGGCGTCGCACACAAGAGATCGCGTCGACATCAACACCTGGTGCGCCCGAGTTGTTGGTTGTAATCAAAATCGTGACTGTTTTAACCGATGCTGTAACGTTGAAATCGAAGGCGTAGCGTCTGTAAATGGACTGTTCCCAAAGGGTCTGCCTGCCTGCGTACTTGTAGGTACCCTTTCTTGGATCATCCGTCTCGGACAGCCTAGCTCCAAATGTGACATTGCCGTTACCCTTGGCCCATGCCGTGCAGTCATAACGCCCAACTGGCGGGGTTAATGGGGAGCTTTCAAGCCGGCCATTGTTGGTTCCATCACGCTCAAGGTGAACGGCAAACTGACGCGATTTCGGACTGGTGCTGTTTTTTGCGACATACAAAGTGTCATGTGCCGCTAGCCAGGACGTTGGCAAAGAACCACTCCAAAGCTCGAAATCCCAGTTTGGAACGATATTTCCTTCAGGTTCAGGCAAGTCTACAACGACAGTCATGTCCTCACACTCACCGGCGATGCACACAAAACCGTCGGGGCATTGAACTCCCAGACATGGAAGGAGATCTGACTCTACGCAGCGGCCATCATGGCAAATTTCATTGGCGCCACAGGTGACTCCCACGCACAAGTCGCTGCCATCAGGCACACATTCCCCAGCCACACACATCATCTTGTCCCCACAAACGACAGTGGCGCAAGCCTCTTCGCCTGAAATGCACTTGCCCTCTCGACATGCTTCACCTGGTGCACACACAATCCCATCGCAAAGGATCAAGCCGTTTGGAACGCAGATGCCTTCTTCGCAATAGGTGTCGGGGCCACATACAACGTCGTCACAGCTTGAAACAGCGTCTGGGACACACTCGCCATCCTCACAGTGCTGCCCATCGTCGCAGGTAACGTCTTTACAGGGGTCTTCGATTTCACAATCGTCGCAAACCTCCCCATCGTCACAATCAGCATCCTGGCAAGGGTCGTGGATTTCTTCGATGCATTGGCCATCTTCACAACCTGGGGTCTCGTCGGGCGGCACGTCAATGTTATCTGGGGATGGATCGTTAGTGTCTTGATCAGGCCCACCTTGCACGTCTTCGTTGTCATAGGAAACGTCGCCTAATCCACCTCCGTTGTCATGAGCATCTTCATCAGGTGATGGGTTTGAATCTCCACACGCGGTAAAGGCAACTGCCGCCATTAACAAAGTCACAAAAAGAAGCTTATTAGACGACATAAGTATCTACCCTACGTTCAAGAAGGTTTAGCATGGGAATCTTAAAGGACCGCCCTGCGGGGGCGACTTTAGATCATTTTTGACAATTTTACGATTTATAGGTTGATTGCAAACCTGGGTGGAGCTATGATTCTCCGGATTTGGTCCTGGTTCCATGGATGAGGTGACTGATGACCACCGTGTTTAAGGCAGCTCCAATCTTGGCGATTTTCCTTTGCACTTCCATCGCTTTCGCTGAGGAAGTAAATCCAGAGGGCGTTGAGGGCCAAGAAGTTCAGGCGGTTACAGAGGCCCCAGAGGCTACTGAGGAGCCTGCGGCTACCAAGGAGGCACCAGAAGAGCCTGCAGCCACTGAGGAAACTTCGGAAACCGAGGCTGCTCCAGAGGCTTTAGAGGCTACCCAGCTGGATGAAGCGGCCACTCCTGAGGGGGAAGGTGACGTGCCTGCGGCCCAGGCGGCCTCTTCTGTTCCAAGCTCGGTCGCCATCCTTACGGGTTCTAGTACTGGCGGCAAGCGGAAATCTAACTTTGGCGGGATCGTCGCTCTTAGCCAAAGCTTGGGGCTTGGCACCTTCGTTGCCGACCAATATGCAAGAAATCCCTACTATGGGTGGGGTTTGAGCCTTCGTCCCAGATATTTCATCACCAACAAGTTGTTTGTTGAGCTGGGATTTAGCATCCAAGGCGAATTGACCCAGTCATATCAGTCGTCAAACACGAAGAAACGCCAAGTGATGCCTTCTGACTTGTTTCTTACTTTAAAATATCAAAACGTCTATGAAATTCCGGTGTTAAAAATCAGGATGTCGCCTTCTTTACGGCTTGGTGCCCCGACATCGCTTGAGAGTCGATATCGTAATCTGTATTTGTCAGGTGCACTTGGTCTTGACCTGTCACGCACATTTGGAAATCATTTTTTGTTGCACTATAACATCCGGTTTAATAAGAACTTTAACCGGACTTTCACCCCAACGCTTGGCACAGATGTGGCGGTAGCCAGATTCCGTGGTTATGAAGACGCGGGGGGTGGTGAGATCATCAATGGCGTTGATAACAACACGTCTTTCTCGGTTTCCAACTCCTTGGCGGCGGTTGGTATCATAAACGACGAGTGGTCTATCACGTTGATGCTTGGGATTACAAACAGCTGGACCTATGCCAACATCGCCTTGGACGAGTTTTCATCTGAGTACGCCAAGGGTGGGCGTGGTCAGCGTGACTCTACTGTCGGCACCTTGGATGTCACCTACCAGCCGTTTAAACACGTTGGTTTCAGCTTGGGCATAACATCAGCCCAGCCGGCCAAGACCCGAGATAACAAGCGAATCCGCTTCCCGTTCTTTGACTTCTCATCAGAAGGTAACAACTTCACCCAGTTCTACCTAGACGTCTACGCAATGTTCTAGGTCCTAGCCCCCTGTCCCTGTCCCTGATCCAGCTACAGATCCTGCTAACTAGCATGTTATGGTTCCTGATGTTTGTTGGGCTTTGGCGTTTGATCTCTTCGTTACAGTTTTAAAACATGTCCGGGGGCATCCTTCCGGGCCCAAAATCTCCCGTAGCCACCCCGACTGTCTCTTGGTGACATCGTCCGGGCGAAATATACGATTGCTAACGTGCACGGCCATCCTTTTGGCCCGGACGGGCCGCTGCGCGGCCTTCATGTCAACCAAAAGACGTCGGGTCCCGGCAACTCCCGATAGCGCCCTCCAGGATTGCCCCCGGACCATGTTGCTGGGTGCCCTCTCTCCCTTCTTTTAGCTCCAAATCCTGCTAAACAGCACAATCATCCCCCCGCCCCTGTCCCTGTCCCCCGCCCCCCTCCCTGCCCCTCCAAGGCTCTCATTGACAGTGAGATCCTCTTCCTTTGGACATCTACTTGCAAAACCTGAACCTTGACATGTTGGCCTGCTTTTACTACTTCTGCGGGGTCTTTTATGAATCGATTTGATAGCTCACTGATGTGAACCAAGCCGTCTTGGTGGACTCCAATATCTACGAAAGCTCCGAATGCGGTGACGTTTGTGACTACACCTGCCAGTTGCATCCCTACTTTCAGGTCTTCTATGGTGGAAACATCCTCCCTGAATTCTGGGGCCTTGAAAGACTCCCTGGGGTCTCGTCCAGGCCGCCCTAGCTCGGCGATAATGTCGTTTAGGGTTGGTAAGCCGACCTCACCTTCGACATAAGGGCGCAGGTCTATCTTGGCCAGGGTTTCGGGTTGGCCAATCAGGGATGCAACCGACTTTTTCAAGTCGCCGGCGATGCGTTTGACCAAGCTGTAGCGCTCGGGATGGACAGCTGATGCGTCTAAAGGCTCCAAGCCTCCTAAAATGCGCAAGAAACCTGCGGCCTGCAAAAAGGTCTTTGGCCCAAGCTTTGGAACCTTAAGTAAATCGCTGCGCTTTTTGTATGGCCCATCTGAGTCACGCTTGGCTACTATGTTTGCCGCCAAAACAGGCCCAATTCCAGAGACGTATGATAGCAACGACGCACTGGCGGTATTCACATCAACACCAACGGCATTCACACAGGATTCGACTACATCGTCGAGCCGCTTTTTAAGCAAAGTCTCGCTGACATCATGCTGATACTGCCCTACCCCGATGGAACGAGGATCGACCTTCACCAGCTCTGCCAAGGGGTCCTGAAGCCTTCTGGCGATTGAGATCGCACCTCTGACCGTTAAATCCAGGTCTGGAAACTCAGCCCTAGCGACCTCTGAGGCGCTGTAAACGCTAGCGCCAGATTCACTGACTGGAACAACAATGGCTTCCAATTGGTTTTCTTGTAAAACCTTGCGTACAAATGCCAAGGTTTCACGACCATAAGTGCCATTTCCGACGGCAATGGCCTTTGGATTGTGCTTTTTCAGAAAGGATGACAGCTCCTTTGCAGCACCAGTCCCGCCATCATGAATATAGATAGTAGTGTTTCCTAAAAATCGACCAGTTGCGTCAACGGCCGCGCACTTGCAACCAGTTCGAATGCCAGGGTCAATGCCAACAACCGCTTGTCCGCCCAACGGTGAGGCCATCAACAGTTCACGAAGATTACTGGAAAACACCTCAACTGCAGCTAAATCTGAGCGTTCGGTAACTGCGTTATGAATCTCATTTTCCAGGGACGGAATCACCAAACGTGACAAAGAATCGCCAACCGCAGTGGCTAGTTCCGAGGCAAAAGTAGACTTTGGCATATAGCCCATAAGTCCTCGGATTTTTGGCAGCATTGATTCAAAATCAAAGGATATCGACACCCGCAAGACGCCTTCGCGTTCACCCCGTTTGATTGCAAGATAACGGTGGGAAGGGATCGTGGAAACGGGCTCGCTAAAATCATAATAAGATTCGAACCTTGTGGGTTCTTGTGTCTTTGATTTAATCGCCTGTGAACAAATCAAGGCCCTAGTGTTCATGGCATCGCGAAGCAAGGCTCGCACATCGGCTCGGTCAGACACCACCTCGGCCACTATGTCCCTAGCTCCAGCCAAGGCCGCATCCGCGTCTGGCACACCTTTTTCTGCATCTACGAACTGTGCGGCTCTTGTCATTGGGTCGATATCTCTAGGCTGGGACAGGATCAGCCGCGCCAACGGCTCAAGGCCACGCTCCCGCGCAATAGTTGCCCTAGTGCGGCGCTTGGGACGATAAGGCAAGTACAGGTCCTCAAGCTGTGTCTTGGTCGCACAAGCCAAAATCGCCTTGCGCAGTTCGTCAGTCAGAAGACCTTGCCCAGAAATGGACTCCAAGATGGCATTTCGTCTTTTATCCAGCTCTGTCAGGGCCTCAAAGCGTTCTGCAATGGTACGAATCGCTAACTCGTCCATTGAGCCTGTCATTTCCTTACGGTAACGTGCGATGAAGGGAACAGTGTTTCCATCCTCCAGCAGCTTTAAAACGGCTGAAATGTGGTGGCTGGGTAAGCCTAGCTCTTTGGTCAAAATCCTGGTGGGATCGAAAGTATCTGACATTGATGCTCCTTGAACTTTATCTTGTTTATAAATCTAATTCGCGTCTAAGTTCTCGTTTTATTTCCAGTTTTACCCGCACCCTATCCCGTGTCTTGTTCCTAATTGTGCCCCCAAAGCCCAGCCCCAACCTTTGCAGCTTCGTCAATTATGCTTTGGACGGCCTCTTTCACCTCGGCGTCTTCAAGGGTTCTGTCCAAGGACTTGAACACCATTCTAAAGCTTAAACTGCGCTTGCCTTCAGGGATTGGGGAACCCCTGTAGGTGTCAAAAAGCTCAACGTGAAATAGATGGGGACCACCACGGCTTCTAATGGCTCTAAACAAATCACCTGCCCGCACTTCTTCGTCGGCTACCAAGGAAATATCCATGGAAATAGCCGGGAAACGTGGAACTGGAGTAAACAACCTTGCTGCAACAGGGGCGTCGTTTATTGACTCGACATCTAACTCGGCAATTACTGCCACACCAGGGATATCCAAGGCACGCATAGTTGCAGGATGAACTCTGGTCAGCCACCCAATCCTGCGCCCAGATGCAGTCACTTCCAGGGTGGCTTTTGGCGACATCCACGGCAGCCGTTCACCTTCGACATCGGCAAGGACAGCCAAATCTGCCAAATCCAAACGGCCGCAGAGGTGCTCAACATAACCACGCAACTGACGCAGCAGATTTTCCGCGTCAGTTCCAGGCTTTGCAGCCCGACGATAGATGCCGATTGCAAGCCTATATCGCTGCCAAGGAGTTCCATCCTCAACATGGGTCCCAGCAAACACGCGACCTATTTCGAACAGTCCAAAATCGTGAATCGACTGGGCATTTCGTTCGATTGCACCCAACAGATTTGGGCTTAAATGATCCCGCAAGGTCTTGAAATCAGAAGATATTGGATTTGCGACAACAACTGGGTCAGGCTGACTATAGCCAAGCTTGGTCAGCATTGCGGTGCTGTCAAAAGAATAAGTCATCACCTCATCAAGCCCACAATCGCCAGTCAGGATCCTTTTGATGGCGCGGATTTTCGAACGCAAAGGCCTGACAGGGACCAAATCAACCCCAGCCAATGGAGGCGTAGGTGGCACCTTGTCGTAGCCTATCACCCGCCCTATTTCCTCAAGCAGGTCCTCGATGGTTGATACATCCTTGGTTGCACGCCAAGATGGAACTGTGACCTCAAAAATGCCCTTTGCATCAACCGCAATCCCAAATCCCAGGTTTTCCAAAATCGCCTTTGTCTGCTCAGCTGGAACAGCCAAACCAAGACGCCTGGTAATAAACTCAGGGTCAAGGCTAATCTTTAAAGGCGTCTTATCAAATCCAGCCAGGTCATAAATCTTGGAAGTGACCTTCGCTTCAGGTGAAACCTGTTTAAGCAACTGCCAAAACAGACGAATGGCCAGCTCTGGCAGGTTTGGATCGAGGCTCTTTTCAAAGCGCGTGGAAGAATCTGTGCGAATTCCATGCCTTAGCGCTGTTCGCCTGACCAGGCCTGGGTTAAAGGTGGCGCACTCCAGGATAACGTCGGTGGTATCGTCGCGGATCTCACTGTTTTCACCACCCATGACACCGGCTAAGGCGATGCCTCCCTTACTGTCGGCAATCAGCAAGTCTTCAGGGCTTAGCACCAATTCAGTTTCGTCCAGGGTTTTAAAAGGTTCAGCTTCAGTTGCCCTGCGGACTCTGATGGTGTCATCGCCAACGAAGCGCCTATCAAAGGTGTGGGTGGGCTCTCCAAGTGCCAGCATCACAAAGTTGGACAGGTCAACGATATTCGAGATGGGACGCAGGCCTACGGCTCTTAGGCGATGGCGAATCCAAAATGGCGAGGGTGCCACTGTGATCGAGCCAAATGCCGTGGCGGTGTAGCGTGGACAATCGGCAAAGTTGTCTACAGAAACGCTCAAGCTGTCGACGTCAGATTGTGGCAGGGGGCTATCCAATGGCCTAAGCGGCCTTTTAACCATCGACCCAATCTCGCGAGCCAGTCCCAGGTGGCCCCAAAGGTCAGGTCTGTGGGTGATGGACTTGTTGTCCACCTCAAACACCCAGTCTTCAACAGGCAGGACATCGACTAGCTTGGCCCCAGGCGCAACGTCTGCTGGCAGTTCCAAGACACCGCTGTGGTCGTCAGAAAGGCCAAGCTCGCGCTCAGACAGCAGGACCAAGGCGCTTTCAACCCCACGAATAGTCGAGACCTGGACATTAAAGTCCCCTGGAAGGGTCGCACCTGGTAAGGCCACCGGCACTTTCATTCCAACTTTCAGGTTTGGTGCCCCAGATACCCCCGACACAAGTCGCCCACCTACATCAACGGTGACCACTTGCAACGTTTCTGAATCTGGATGTGCGGCAATCTTGGTAAGGCTGCCGACTAAAACATCCGACAGGCCAGCACCAATGTGCTCAACGCCCTCCAATTCAGCCACAGTCATTGTCAGACGATTAGCCACATCCTGGGGGGAAATCCCATCAAGCTCAACGTAATCTTTTAACCAATTCCATGAAAATTTCATCTACGACCTCGCAGTTCTTCGCTAGTCCTACAGTTAAAACTGCCTCACAAAACGAAGATCGCCAGATAAGAGCCACCTAATATCATCAATTTGATAGCGCATCATCACAAGCCTGGAAAGGCCAAGGCCAAAGGCCCACCCTTCCCATTCGCTTGGGTCAAGGCCTCCGTGGCGGATAACGTTTGGATGAACCAATCCACATGGAAGCAGTTCGACCCAGCCGGACTGTTTGCACACTGGGCACCCTGCCCCATCACAGACCATGCAGCGCAGGTCGAGTTCAAAGCCGGGTTCGACGAAGGGGAAAAAGCCAGGTCTGAGGCGGACTTGTACCTGGCGACCAAAGACTCCGGTTAGGAGGGTCATCATGGAGTGGAGCATGTGGGCGACCGATACATTGCGGTCGATCATTAAGCCTTCCACCTGGTGGAAGGTGTGCTCGTGGGAGGCGTCAGTTGCCTCGCAGCGAAACACCCTGCCCGGGAAAATGGCGCGAAAGGGCGGTTTTAAGTCGCGCATGGCCCTGACTTGGCCAGGGGAAGTGTGGGTTCGCAAGAGGTTTCCGTCTGTCAGGTAGAAGGTGTCTTGGGTGTCCCTGGCTGGGTGGTCGGCTGGGATGTTTAAGCCGTCGAAGTTAAAGAACTCGGTTTCAGCTTCTGGGTAATCGAGGATGTGAAATCCCATGCGTTCAAAGACGTCTTCGACGCTGTCTATGACTAGGGTGAGGGGGTGTAGGCGGCCAGCCTTTGGTGTAAAGCCTGGTAAGGTCGGGTCGAGTCTTTCGCCCATGGCTTGGGCGTCTAGTTCGGCTTGTACGACGGCGAGTTCCCGGTTTGCTATCGCTTCGATGATCTGGCGTTTTAGCTCGTTTAGGGCTTGTCCTTTGGCTTTGCGTTCATCTGGGGCTAAGCTGCCTAGTTCTTTGAGTAAGTTGGTTAGGCGGCCTTTTTTGCCGAGCCAGGAGACTTCGACTTCTTTTAGAGTGGCCGTGGAAGAAGCATTGGCGATGTGTTCTAGGGCTTCTTGTAGTAATTTGTCCATCATTTTAAACCAGCACCAAGACCGCGGTCTTTTAGCATTTTGGCTGTATTTTGTCGAGGTTCCAGCATGCTCCAAAATTCACCGCCGGGCCTGCCCCTGGCCCTGATCCTGGCCCTGGCCCTGAATCTTGCTACAGATCGTGCTAATTAGCATGTTTTGGCTCCTGATTGTTTGTTCTTTTTGGCGTTTGATCTCTTCGTTACAGTTTTAAAACATGTCCGGGGGCATCCTTCCGGGAGCCAGCTCGCCGTGCCATCCCAACGGTCACTTTAGCAACGCCCGAGCCGGCGCATGGTCGCAAAAGTGACCGTCGGGTCCCGGCAGCGTCGACTGGCCACTCCTCCAGGATTGCCCCCGGACCATGTTGCAGGGTGCCCTCTCGACCTCTTTTTAGCTCCAAATCCTGCTAAACAGCACAATCGTCTTCCTGCCTCCTGTCCCTGATCCTGTCCCTGCCCCCTGTCCCCGCCCCTACCCCTGCGCCCCAAGCAAAAAAGCAGTTTATCCCGTGAATATCACTGTTGAAAATGGGGTCTCAGCATGTTATCCTTGTGGGCCTGGGGTTCGAAAAATGGAGGTGCGAAATGACTAGTCGATACGAAGACAAGGAACGGCGCAGTGGAGGTGTGGGATTTCGCGGCTTTGATGAACTGTTTCGGCAGTTTCGTGCTGTTACCGTCTTGGCTGCCGTGCTCGCCTTGGTGATGGCGGCGTGCTCTGATTCCGAGCCAGCCGATGGTAAGCAAGAGGTGACCGATAACAGTCAACAATCGGTGACTCCAGACCAGAACGCAGAACCTGCTGATGAGACAGCTTCGCAGAACCAGACGTCGGATCAAGAGGCTCCTGCGCTGATACCTGCAGAAGAGCTATTCGCGGGGGTCAGCTTGGAGGGAATTATTCCTGCAGATGAGCCACCGGCTGACGAAACCGGGGACCAGACCGAGCCCCCTAGCGACGACCCAGGTTCTGACGACGAGCCTTGCATTCCTCCTGTTCTGGAACCGTGTCCTGCAACTGAGTGCGGTGAAATCCGCCAGCTTTCGTCTGTGGATGAGCTGAATGGGTATCTCTCAGCGCTTGAATGGAACGTGGATGGGGCTTGGTGCAAAATTGGTGACGAGGTTCAATTGAACGAACCAGTCGAAATAGATGTCACTGCCCTACCGTTGCCAGATTGGTGCAATGATACGCAGTTTTCCTGTAAAGCCGGCTTTGGGATGTTGTCGCCTGTTGCGGGCGTGACCTGCTTGGACCAAGGTGAGCCCCTCTTTTGCTCGCGGGTTCGCATTGAAAACACTAGCTTTAGGGTAAGGCCCTCTAAGCAAGTCTACAGTGGCATGAAGCCCCTCTACGTCGCGGCTTGGGACATCCTTGGGCCGTGCGAATCACCATGTGCTGAATCGGAGCTTTCATGTCCGAACAACACCTGCTGGCCACTTCCGTACTTCCATTGTCGAGGCTGCCTTGGTGGTGAGCACATGGTTTGCAACTGCTGGAACGTCGACGGCCCAGCCGAGGACGGCACTGGCTGCGCGTGGGCAAGCGGCGATGTGGTCCAGTCAGGCCACTGTAAATGCGGCCGCTGCCAGTAGCCTTTGGAGCCAGCGCCAAGCATCTAAGGACCCAAAATGGCAAACAAACGTAGTAGGCGACGGGCGCGGATTATCGTTCCCAAACCAGATATCGTTGCTCCCCCTGGGAATATTGCGCCGCCTCAGGATTCTGTGACGCCAAAAATGAGCGTCATTACTTATGGACCGGATCGCATCGAAGAGCTAAACATCGAAAGCGTCGCGGCTTTGAAGGAGCTGCGTGCGCAAGGTGTCCTGTGGCTGAACATAGAGGGTGTCGGCGATGCGAAAACGTTTAATGAATTAGGGGACCTTTTTGGTCTGCATTCACTGGCCTTGGAAGACGTCGTTAATCTGCATCAAAGGCCCAAGGCTGAAGACTACGACGACCACGCGTTTGTGGTGCTGCAGATGCCAACCAGTAACGACACGGCCTCGATGGAGCAGATTAGCCTTTTCTTTGGAGCCGACTACGTCATTACAGTCCAAGAAGGGCTGCTGGGTGATTGCCTGGATCCGGTACGCCAGCGACTGCGCAGTGCCAAGGGCAAGATACGGCAGCGCGGTGCCGATTACCTTGCGTACGCGATCATGGATGCCATCATCGACCGTTTTTTCCCCCTTGTGGAACAACTCAACCTCAAGATTGAGCAGCTTGAAGACCAAGTGGTCAGCCGAGATAGCCATGTTGGGGAAATACACGCAACACGCCATGATCTTCACGAAATTAGGCGCGTTCTAGCCTCAACTCGGGAGGCCATCGGTCTGCTAATGCGTGGCGAGATCGAGGTGGTCTCGGAAGGCACGCTTGAGTTCTTGAGGGATTGTCATGACCACACCGCACAGCTTCTCGATGTAGTAGAGGCGCTACGCGAGCTAATCAACGGTCTAATGGATCTTCATCTGGCAAAAACCAGTAATCGCATGAACGAGGTGATGCAGGTTCTGACAATCATTGCGACAATCTTCATTCCACTAGGTTTTCTGGCAGGCCTTTACGGGATGAACTTTGACCGAACGTCGTCACCTTGGAACATGCCTGAGCTTGGTTGGGCGTTTGGATACCCCTTTGCCTTGCTGCTCATGTTAGCGACTAGCGTTGGATTCCTGCTTTACTTCCACCATCGAGGTTGGCTTGGAAAACGCCCTCCCAAGCGCTAGCAAAACCATGAATTAAATGCTGAACACCTCAAGTCCGCCCAACGCACCAGCATGGGTTGAAGAGCTGTACTAGGAGGCAGGGACAGGGACAGGAGGCGGGGACAGGGGCGGGGGCAGGGACAGGAAGACGCTTGTGCTGATCTGCAGGATTTGGAGCTAAAAGGAGGTCGAGAGGGCACCCTGCAACATGGTCCGGGGGCAATCCTGGAGGGCGCTATCGGGAGTTGCCGACAGTCGGGGTGGCTACGGGAGATTTTGGGTCCGGAAGGATGCCTCCGGACATGTTTTAAAACTGTAACGAAGAGATCAAACGCCAAAAAGAACGAACGATTAGGAATCAGAACACGCTAATTAGCAGGATCAGGATCAGGGGACAGGGGCAGGGACAGGGACAGGAGCAGGAGGCAGGGCCAGGGACGAGGGTGCAGGTTGACGTGCCTTAAATGTTGTTTTGTGTATAATCACTGCCAGTTTGTATGGGGGGCACCAATAATGAGACTGTTCTTTAACATTTCCTTGGCTGTGGCTTGCAGCCTTATCATCGCTGGCTGTGGCTCTAATGACCAAAGCAACGAAACAGACGCTAAAGACACGGATATTAAGGACATCAATTATGACTCTTCATCTGATGACTCCACAGTAAGACCTGATGAAGACAGCAGCACCTCTGAAACACCACTAGGCGAGGACATCCCACCCGACACACCAGACGACAATCCCGTCCCCTCAGACCCATGCGATCCAAATCCATGCACACAGTTAAACAGAACCACTTGTGTAGCAACTGGAGACACATACGAATGCAACTGTGACCACAACTTCATCCTCGTAAAAGACCAGTGCGTCCCAGATAACGAACCTGGACCATGCTCACCCAACCCATGCACTGAAACTAATAAAACCAGGTGCCTCCTTGATGGCCAAGGCGGATACACGTGTAACTGCGACTATGATTACCACGACGATAACGGCTTGTGCTGCCAAGCATTTGCCGAAAACGTCGGCGGCGAGTGCAAGTGTCGTGAAGGCTATATCGATGCCGACAATGATGGGAAATGCACGGTCATTTGCTCCGAAGATTCAATCGAAGGCTTCAATGGCTGGTGTCCAGATGGTCAAATCTGCGTCCAAGGGACGTGCGCCACCGACTTCTGCGCCGATAAGGAATGCCCGGAAAACAGCGAGTGCGTTAACAAACCCGACAGCGCATTTTGCATGTGTTTTGAAGGCTTACACATGTCTGACGGCATCTGCTGCCCACAAAACGCACAAAACGTTAACGGTACCTGCCAGTGCAACGCTGGATATGAACTCCGAGGTGGTAATTGCGTCGCACTACCCTCAAACCCATGTGAGCCTCAAAACCCCTGCAAATCCCTCCATCGCACTACTTGCGTACCAGACGATTCGGCACAAGGCTACTCATGTCACTGCTCGGCCGGGTTTGAAGACCGCGATGGGGTATGTGAAATGCTTGTCCTAGAAAGCTGCCCATCAGGACTGCAATGTAGAGCCGGGTACTGTGTGCCTTTCGACCTCAGGAACGACCAGTGCGTTACCGACGATGACTGCCATGAATTCAGCCCAATTGCACCAACCACTTGCAACGCCTCGGCGGCAGGTGGGATTTGCCTGAACTGCACCGCACCCAGCGACTGCCCTGGAAACAGCCAGTGCACACAGTACGGTACATGCGCAAATATGTGTGACGACGATGACGATTGCCCCTATGGCAAGTGTTCCACACAAACAGGCTACTGCGTCCAAAAGTATTGTTCCTCTGATGAAGACTGCTTCAATGGCACAGCCTGCCTAAATACTGGAGATTCTGGCCGTGGTATGTGCAAGCGGATGCCATGCACTGAAACAGAGTGCTCAGAAACTTTCCCGAAGGGCACATGTCCAAACCCAGGTGAAGCCTGCGTTTATGGCGAATGCCTGTCAAGCTGCACCCCCAACCCATGTACCAAAGAGCTGAACAAAAACACTTGCTCAATGGATGATGGCGCCCCCGTCTGCAAATGTAACGATGGATTCGCCCCAGACGCAAATGGCATGTGCAAACTGACTCCAACCACGTGCCCAAGTGGCTTTAGCTGCGCCAATGGCGTCTGCGCTGACAAAAACGACCCATTCTTTGTGTGTCAGACCAACAGCGACTGTGGCCCAGGCCTGACTTGCAGCCCCAACCTCCCATCTGGAAGCTGCCATGGCTGCTCCGTTTCATCGCCTTGCCCAAGCGGCCTGACTTGCATGTCAGGTTACTGCCTGGTCCCGTGCAGCCTTCACGATCAATGCGGCCCAGCCATGCAGTGTCGTGGTACCGGATTCTGTGGGCGAAAGCCTTGCACACAACAATCCGACTGCGCCGATCCATACATCTGTGTTGAAGGCTCAGATGGTGGAACCTGTCAGCGCCCTATTTGCGAGTAATTTCCAAAAATCTGCCTCGCGATGAACCTCACAAATTCGAAGTAATACTCATTGATCTGGGTCTAGCGCTATGTTAGCCTGTGGCCTGTTTTTTTGTTGTTTCACTTGCTGGAGGGGCCATGAACAAGGTATTCGACAATGCTGATGCCGCAGTTGCGGACATCCACGATGGCGCCGTTATCGCAGTTGGAGGATTCGGGCTTTCAGGCAACCCTGAAAACTTGATTCGTGCCCTCCATCGCAAAGGCGTCAAAAACCTTACAATCATCAGTAATAACTGCGGAATTGATGATGAAGGGCTCGGCATTTTGCTGGCCGCTGGACAGGTCAAAAAGATGATCGCCAGCTATGTCGGGGAAAACAAAATCTTTGAACAGCAATTCATCAGTGGTGAATTGGAGGTTGATCTTACCCCACAAGGCACCTTGGCTGAGGCCATGAGGGCTGGAGGGGCTGGTATTCCAGCGTTCTACACACCTGCAGGCGTTGGAACCCCAAGGGCTGAAGGCAAAGAAACCAAGGTCTTTGACGGCAAGGAATACCTGCTGGAAAGGGCCATCACTGCCGATTTTTCGCTTGTTTGGGCCCACACTGGAGACAAGCAAGGAAACTTGGTTTACAGGGCCACCGCCAGGAACTTTAACCCAATGGTCGCGACCTGTGGCAGGGTCACCATCGCGGAAGTTGAAAACCTGGTGGAAGTGGGTGAAATCGAACCGGATGCCGTCCACACTCCTGGCATCTATGTGCAACGAATTGTCAAAGGCGAATTCTTCAAAAAACCTATTGAGCGCCTGACCACTAGGCCACGGGAGGAATAAACATGCTGACCCGCGAACAAATTGCAATGCGAGCCGCCCAGGAGATCAAGGATGGTTACTATGTGAACCTGGGTATTGGTCTGCCAACCTTGTTGGCTAACTATGTTCCAAAGGGTGTTAACGTGGTTTTTCACACGGAAAACGGCCTTTTGGGGGTTGGTCCTTTCCCATATGAAGGCGACGAAGATCCAGATTTGATTAATGCTGGCAAGCAAACCGTCACAGTTTTGCCTGGCGCCAGCTACTTTTCCAGCGCTGACTCATTTGCCATGATTCGTGGCGGCCACGTCGATATGACCGTTTTGGGGGCCATGGAAATAAGCGCCCAAGGCGACCTGGCAAACTGGATGATTCCTGGAAAGATGGTCAAGGGAATGGGCGGTGCAATGGATCTGGTTGCAGGCGCTCGCTATGTGGTTGTCGCCATGGAGCATACCGCCAAGGGCAGGCCAAAGATTCTGCCCCAGTGTACCTTGCCACTGACCGGTCTTAAGTGTGTCCATCGAATCATCACTGACATGGCGGTTATGGATGTCACCGAAAATGGCCTCGTGCTGAAGGAACTGGCGCCAGGCGTTTCAGTTGAAGAGGTCAAAGCCGCAACAGCTGCCGAGTTCCAGATAGCCCCTGACCTTTGTGAGATGAAGTTTTAGCCCGGGTTTTTCATGAACCAGCCTCAGCCAACGAAGCGTATCTTGGCAGTTGACCCTGGCACTGTGCGCTGTGGATTGGCCGTTTCAGATGAACTTGGGATGCTTGCATCTCCAGTTCACGCGATTATGGTTGGCGACGGCCAAAACCTGATTCGGGACATTTTAGAACAGGCCACCATCCTAGAAGTCCACAAGATCATTGTGGGTTTACCGCTGAACATGGACGGAACTGAAGGGCCACGCGCCCAAGCCGGACGGCGCATGGCAGAAGCGCTACAGGCTGCAACAGCCCTTCCTGTAATCTTGGTTGATGAACGGCTGACGTCTTTCGAGGCAGAAGAACGTTTGAAGGAAGCTGGTATGCAACCAAGAGGGCGCATTCGCGCTGGACGTAAGGGAAAACGTGACGCTCAAGTGGACTGCGCAGCGGCGGCGGTACTTCTGCAGTGGTACCTAGATCGCCCAAATCCTGCAGCACCACTCACCTGATCCTGAAACCACCCAACCAAAACCCCTAAAGCCACGCTCTTGAAGCGCCATCCGAAATCGCTGCCCCTACCCTTCTACCTCTCCAGGCCGCCAAGTCAACACTTCCGCAGGTCCATCAGTAATCAGCAAAGTGTGTTCCCAGTGGGCAGACGGCTTGCCATCGGCCGTCACCACAGTCCAGCCATCTTTAAGCATCTTGACCTTACCAGTTCCCAAATTAAACATGGGCTCAACCGCCAAAGTCATCCCAGGGCGCAACAAAGGCCCAGTCCCAGGCTTGCCGTAGTTGGGAATTGGAGGATCCTCATGAAGCGATCTGCCCACACCATGCCCACAAAAATCCTTAACTATTCCCAAGCCCTCGTTAACCGCCCAGGATTGAATCGCAAAAGATAAATCATGTAGGTGTCTGCCTGGCAGAGCCGTTTTTATAGCAGCCAGCAACGATTTTCTGGTAACCGAGACCAGCCTGTCGACGTCTGGGTCAGCCTTTCCAGCCACCACACTGATTGCCGAATCCGCTATAAAGCCACGCCAAGTAACGCCACAGTCTATGCTGACTATGTCGCCTTCCTTTATCACCCGGTTTGATGGGATACCGTGAATCACCTGTTCATTTACAGAAATACAGGTGGCCGCCGGAAATGGTGGTGCATTTACAGTCATCCCAGGCTGCCCCCTGAAACTGGCGACAGCGCCAGCTTCGGTAATCATTTTGTCAGCTTTTTCCTCAAGTTCCAGCGTAGTGACACCAGGAAGAACCATCTTTTCAAGGGCTGCCAGCACTTTCGCCAAAATCTGGCCAGCCTCACGCATAATGGCTTGTTCCTGTTTGTTCTTTAACACGATCATGTCAAAAGCCCTATAGACAAAGGGGCCTGGAAGATATCACCATGATCGCTGGCTAGCAAGCCCCAAACAATTGCCTTCCACAAACCTATGTGGCAATATCAGTGACTCGGGAGGTGTGCAAATGAAAGCAACTGATCACTTGTATGCTGTGTTGTTGGCCGGGGGGAAAGGTACCAGATTCTGGCCTCTTTCACGTTCAGAACACCCAAAACAACTCCTTAAGCTGTTTTCAGATAAGACACTGCTTGAGGAGACATATGACCGCATCACCCCACTAGTACCTGAAGATAGGATCTATATCGCAACGGTTGAGCAGCTGGCCGCCAGAATTAGGACAACCAGTTTTCATCGACTGGCCGAGGAAAATATCATTCTGGAACCTATTCCAAGAAATACGGCTCCCTGCATTGCCGTGGCAGCTAAAAAAATACTAAAGAAGGACCCAGATGCCATCATTGCTGTTTTGCCATCTGATCACTTCGTCAAAGATACCAATACTTTCCTTGAAGTAATGGAAGCCGCTGCACACTATGCCGCCAAAGGCAGGATCGTCACCCTTGGCCTTCAACCAATAACTCCTGAAACTGGCTACGGATATATTCGATTTGGTGATTTCATTGGTGACACAGAATCAGTTAACCAAAAGTACAGAGCCCGAGCCATTCAGGCTTTTGTCGAAAAACCAGATGTCCAAACGGCTAAGTCTTATTTAGAAGACACACACTATTTGTGGAACAGCGGAATATTTGTTTTCAGGGCTGATACCATGCTTGAGCAGGTCAAAGAACATCTGCCAGACCTTGCCACATGTGTAAACGAACTTGAGAATATCAATCCTAAAGATTCTAAAGCCATAAAGAAATGCTGGGAGGCAATGCCTAGTATCTCAATCGATTATGGCGTTATGGAAAAAGCCCAGGGGTTGCTTGTAATTCCGGCATCTTTTGGCTGGAGCGACGTAGGCACCTGGAATGCCTTGGGGACGTTTCCAAATGATGCTTCGAACAACTTTACACATGGTGATGTGATAGCGATTGATACCGCAAACAGCGTGCTTTACTGTGATGAAGGACTGTTAGTTACTTTAGGTATGGAAAACGTCGTGGTTGTTTCAACTAATCGTGTCGTCATGGTTTGTCCGACGGATCGCACTCAGGAAGTCAGGAGAATTATTGATGAACTGAAGGCGCGAAACAAGGGCGAATATAGCTAAATCATCAAAACAACGAGGAATATAGATGAAGGTAGCCTTGATTGGTTTGCCCCAAAGCGGCAAAACTACAATGTTTCGCGCTTTGGTTGGGCCTGGTGTATCAAAGGAAAAAGGGTTGTTAAACCTTGGCATTGTTAAGGTTCCAGATAAACGAGTTGAAAAGCTTGCCCAAATTTACAATCCAAAGCGGACGGTTTACGCCCAGATTGAGGTAGTTGAAGCAACCGCAGTTCACAAGGGTGACAAAAAAGGTGGGCAGGGCTCAACTCTTGATCCAGCCTTGCTAAACTTGCTTAAACCAATGGACGCCTTTTTGTTGGTGACACGTGCCTTTGATGAAGAAGGCCTTTGTGAGCCCAGGGCAGATGTTGAAGCTATCATTGAAGAAATGATGCTTTCCGACCTTATGGTACTAGAGGCGCGACTTGAGCGAGATGAGCTTGACCGCAAGAAAGGAAAGTCTGTAATACCAGCAGAAGAACTTGATGCACTGACAAAATGCCGCGAATTGCTTGAAAGTGGCCGTTTGATTGCCGAGGCTCCAGATGTCGCAAATTTGGCGGAACTTCGCACTTATGCCTTTTTAACGGCTCGCCCAATCTTGGTAATAGCAAACGTGGCCGAGGCTGATGCTGGCACACCAATCGAAGAACTTTTAAAGCGTTATGACTTACCAGTTCGAGGGCTACAGACATTTGCATGTTGTGCGCAGATAGAGGCAGAGTTACAGGAATTACCAGATGACGAACGTCCAGATTTTATGGAGGCACTGGGGATAACCGAACCAGCGGTTAACATCGTCATTGAACAGGTTTACAAGGCCTTGGGCCTGATATCATTCCTGACCACCGGTGATGACGAATGCCGGGCATGGACCATCAGAAAGGGCACTTTAGCACCTAAGGCCGCTGGAGTAGTTCACAGTGACATTGAAAAAGGCTTTATCAGAGCCGAGGTAATCGCTTATGACGAGTTTGAAGCCCTAGGCTCTGAGCAAGCGGCAAAAAAGGCAGGCAAATACCGCTTGGAAGGGCGAGAATACGTAGTCCAAGACGGTGATATTATTCATTTTAGGTTTAACGTCTAACCCCTACACTGATTCCAAAACCACCCACCACAAACCTTTGTTTATACAAAAGCAATCCAATAACGCCAGCCAAGGCCGTTGCATCCTTGTAGTACATGGCACTCTTCAACTCTTTATCTGTCAGCCCCAGCTTAGCAAAAGTGGCCTTGCAAAACTCCAACTCCCGAGCCTCGACCTCATCCAACGATACCGTGGCCTTTTTCAATTTACAGTCGTACTTGAAAATGATGCCATCAAACAACTCATAGATTGGGGAGCCAGGACCCAGTTGGCTGTCGGTAACTGTTACCAAACGGTCCATTTCGTACAAATACTTTTGAAAGGCCAGGGAAAGATATGTAACCATTGGGAAAACATGATCTTTTATATTGACCGAATGAGCCAGACGCAAAAGCTCACGATAAGTGGCCTTCCCACACTTTTTAAAAAGCGTCACTATGGAATCCGCCGCTTCACGAGCCCTTGCATCCCAGGTCATTCCAGTAACCATCACCTTTGCGCTGTTCAAGATGGATAAGTTCTTGTAACACTGGTAAATTTTGTCAGTTGCCTCATAGTTATCAATAGTCAAAATGTTGTGCATTCGGTCAGCCATTTTAACCATGGCAGCAATATAGGCGACTTGTCTGTCTGCATTGTTAAAGACATCATTGATCGATTCGTAGTAATTGTCGCTCCTTTTTCTGGTAAGCGCATCGGTGGCGCCAACTATCAGCCTAGCTTCAGCTGGTCTTACGTCCACCTCATAGCACAAATCCGATATTTCTTGGCTAAAATGCATCCGAATTGGGTCAGAAGCATCAGGGTGAAGTTCCTGGTATTCGTTGAAGAAATGGTCGGTTCTTTCCTCTGGCACATCGTGTAAAAGACCAATGGCAATAACGTATGGTTTGCATCCAGCCAGCTTTAAAAAACGGGCCACATTCGTTGGATGGACAAACGCTTGCTGACCATTCTTTCGCCTTTTCATCCTAGAGTAAAGCTCTTGTGCCAACTGGTAAACCCTTGTGATAAGCCCTGTGTCTGTAGGATCCTCAATACCAGTCAGCAACTCTTCCAACGTCACAGGCTCTGGACGAGCGTGCCAAATCTCGAAAGGCTTGTATTGCTCCCTATTGTTTCTGTCCATCAAACCCTCCATCCCTGTGCAAACTGTCGACACCACTTACCACATACCCTTCCTTGTAGAGCAACAATGCAACCACTTCACCAAGCGCCAAAGCGTCCTTGTAGTGAATCGCAACCAGCAACTCATCGTCAGTCAAATGCTCATTCGAAAAGATGTCTTTGCAGTATTCGAGCTCATTATCCACAATTTTCTGGAACGCCTCGTGATCACGATAAAGTTTACGTTCGTACTTGTGAATGATCCCGTGGAAAAGATTGGGGATAGACACACCAATCTCCAAAGCTCCATCAGTTATCTCATCAAGCCCGCCCTTTTGATGGTGGTATTTTTCAAGGCCCAAAGAAAGATAGGCAAGCACTGGAAACACATTACTGTCGCTGCGTTCAGCATGCGTAAGACATTGTAATACTTGGAAAGTTGCCTTCCCACACTTCTTAAAAAGCAGTTCAATCGCTTTGGTGATTTCATCATCTACATATTTCAGCGGATGGCGGTGTCCTTTTGCCTTTATGTCTGTCAGTAACGCCTTGGCATAGTTCAGCAAAATCACATTCTTGAAACACTGATACAAGCGGTCTTCATCCACGTAGTTTTCAATTGTTCTTATGTTGTGCAGACGATCCGCAAGCTTGATTGCAACTGATATCAGCCTTACATCGTAGTCATAATGACTAAAAATCTCACCAATCCCTTCGTAAAATCGATCCGCGTCTACGTGTGTTAAAACCAGCACAATTTTGTAGACCAGTTCCGCCAGATCACGGTCATAACCGGTCTCGTCTGTAGCTTCTAAAATCTCCCCATGAACAAACTTTCCGAGTTCCTCCTCGTTGATCTCGGCATCCTTACCTTTCTCCTCAATCAGCAATCTGATGGGCTCGTCAACGGTGTCGTGCAGTATGGCCGCTGCAATAACATGCGGCTTACAGCCGGCCATTTTTACAAAGTGGGCGACGTTAGTTGGGTGGGTAAACCGCGACTCACCATTACGCCTTCTTTTTGATTCCCTGACAATGCCCTGGGCAATCTCGTAACAAGCCTCGATAAATCGAACATCTGGCTCTGGCAACCCATCAGTCAGGATATTGACATCAACAGGTTCTGGTGAAGGTGGCCAGATGTCGAATTTTTCAAAAACCTCAGCAGATCTATCAGGCATTACCAACCTCCGTGAGCTTTTGATTTTGCTAATTGAATTTGAGAATTACAAGTAAAAAAGCGCCAACTGCGCAGAAATCACCCAACCCCTTGAAAAACCAAGGAAATTGTTATTCAAATGGCACCTCTGCAATTACAGGAAAATGGTCTGATGGATAGCGACCATTATAGCTTGTGGTCACGACCTTTGTTTCTATTGTTGGGAGAAAGCCGTTTTCAGAGCGCAAAACCCAGTCAATTCGCGCACCCTCGGTGTTGCCGGTAAAGGCATGGTAGGTGCCAACATCCTCTTTTCCAACCTCAACCCAGGTATCAATCAATGGAAATTCAACGCCATTGTCATTTGGAAGCTCACCAACCAAAATCTTCCACGCCTCGCTACCAGCTGCGATATTAAAGTCACCAGTCAGGATCACAGGCAAGCCATCTGCAACATCAGCAATGATTTTCAAAGTGATTTCCGCAGATCGTTCCTGGATACGATCTTTCGCAACATAGTCCCAGTGAGTATTTACGAACATATACACCTGGTCATTTCCGACATAGCGCAGTTTGGCCCAAGTGATGATCCTAGGTATGAATTGCTCTTCAGATATTTTAACTTGCGACTCTTCAGGAGTATCACTTAGAGACCACGTCTTCGATTCGACCAGCTCAAACAGGTGTCGTTTAAACATGATCGCGTTTGTTTCATCAAACGCTCCGCCATTACGTGTTTCTCCGACAAAGTCATACTGTGGCAGGCGCTCAACCATCTCCTCAAGTTGAAGGATCCAGCTTTCCTGAGTCCCTATGATCATAGGGTTTTCCTCGGTAAGCATCTGCTCAATCAGCTGAAGTCGGTTCAGCCAACTGTTTTCGTCCGAGTCTCCAAAAAGAGTCCGAATGTTAAAGGTCATCACCTTCAGCACAGTTGGTGGTGGTTCCTGGATGTCAGCGTCTTCGCCATCCGGCCCTTCGGTGTCAGCATCTGGAACATCTAAATCGTCAGTGTCAGTATCCTGGTTGTCCACCTCGTGAGTGTCCACCTCGTGAGTGTCCACCTCTTGAGTGTCGGTATCCCGGACATCGCCGGTACCATTGCATCCAAAGCTAATTAAGAGCCCAAAAATCAAAGCGGCATAAAGCTTACTCATGCTCCCTCCATCAGCACCTTTCAGACTAGCGCTTCAAAAAGGTGCCATCATGCAGTTCTTGGAAAGCCTGGACCAATTCTTCCTGGGTGTTCATCACGATTGGCCCTCGCCAAGCAACAGGTTCGCCTAAAGGCCTGCCGGAAACAAGTAAAAAACGCACTCCTTCGTCAGCTACCCCTATAATTTTCACAGCATCACCGTCACCAAAGCGCACAAGCGTTCTGTTGTCAGCCTCACTTGCTCCAAATTTGCCAATGCCGTCATACACGTATGCAAACGCCGAATGATCCTTATTGATTTCATGAACAAATGACGCGCCCTGGGGAACAAAAACGTCGAGATACTCAGGTTCAATGACCACGTCCTGAACTGGCCCTTTCACGCCTCCAACATCGCCAGCAATTATCTTTACAGTCACACCGTCGGCCAAAGATACCGTAGGAATTTCATTGGCCTTAATGTCACGATAGCGAGGGCTCATCATTTTATCAGCCGCCGGCAAGTTAGCCCAAAGCTGAAAACCATGCATCCGGCCCTCCAAATCTCCATGAGGCATTTCTTGGTGGATTATTCCCTTGCCAGCAGTCATCCACTGTACATCCCCAGGCCCAATAGTGCCGTGATTTCCCATGCTATCCCCATGTTCAACCTCGCCTGCCAACACATAAGTGATGGTTTCAATCCCACGGTGCGGGTGCCATGGAAAACCGGCCGAATAGTGCGCTGGCTCATCGGAACGAAAATCATCCATAAGCAAAAAGGGGTCATACCGATTATCTTGCTGGAAACCAAAAACTCTACGCAAGTGAACCCCGGCACCCTCCAATGTGGCCACGGCCCGACTTTGCTCGACTACGTCTCTTATTTTCATAATGTCTACTCCAGAAACTGGGGATTTAACAGGTGATTGCCCAACAACAGTGACGCCACCGTCACGGCAACCGGCTACAACCAGAGTCCCAGCTGCAACAGTTTTCAAAAAACCTCGCCGACTGGACTTGGGATACTCTTCCATAAGCTACGCTGCTCCAAAAGACAGATAATTTAAGGCATAAATTTTTGAAAAAAGCCATTTACTTCTGCTAACCACAACCGGTTATTTCTAAAAGCTATGTTTGGCCCCAAGATGTTGGAGTCGTCAGATACCATATGGCTTTAAAGATTTCCTGATATAAGATGACTGAGCCCCAAAACGCTCTGCCCAGCTTAAAATCTGTTTGAAAGTGATAAGTGGTTTCATTAACCTTACGCGTTAGTTTCTTAAAACTAAGGAGGTTATGATGAACCAGGATTCAAAGCTCATGACGAACAAAAGATTGCGTATTTCGACGGCAGTTATATTTGGCAGTATGGCGTTTTATTTGGTCTGCCAAAATGGATGTACGTCAGATGTCGTCAGTGGGCCAGAGGCGATAGAGGCTTTGTGCAAACAATTGGAAGCCTGTTCAATGCTTGATACATGGGGTTATGAAAGCGTTGAGCATTGTAAAAGCAGTGAAGCTCGTGGATGGGACAAGTACGAAGGATGCCTAGACAAAATGACAACTGTTACCCTTTGTTATTCAAATCTTAAATGCGATCAACTTTCGTATGAGCGAGCGGCGGCACTGTGTCGGGAGCCAAGGACCGATCTTTACGATTGCATGGTAAAGCTCTACGAGGATGGTGAGGACGATGACTCGGACGATCTCGGGCATGACTACTATGGATATGATGCCTCTGAGGATGAATTGGTTGATGGTTACTGCGAAACGCTTGAAAGCTGCGGCAACTTAAAATCCTGGGCTTTTGAATCTTTGGACGACTGCAAGGACCAACAATATGATAATTTTAGACGCCTTGCCCCGTGCAAAACTGAATTTGGGGCGGTGTTAAGCTGCTGGATGAGCCAAAGTTGCGAAGCACGGACTCCAGCCGAGTATCGGAACCATTGCCAAGACATTAAACAAGACCTTGATAATTGCATTAGGCAAGCTTCACTTGAGGGTAAATTGCCATCCTAGCCTAGCAAATCGGTAGGTTCGATTAGTCTGTGTTTGCACGTCTCGAATGGTTTTGTATTACCGCGTGATTATACGTCTTTGAGCGAACGTATGCGCTCGAACATGACCAACTCGAACATTATTGCAGTAGGGAAGGTCTAAGAAGGATTCATCCGTTGGCAGATTGTGGATTTTTTTGCTAGGCTTGGAGCTTGGTGGCTCAAAAATAGGAGGTTCTTGTGAGTCAAAAGTCAAAATTTAATAGAAACAGCAACTTGGCGATTTTTACAGCGGTTTTGTTTATCAGCGTGGCCTTGTCTGGGTTCTGGACCACTGGGTGTGACACAAAAGAGGCCAGTGGAGACGAAGTAGTCGAAGTTTTGTGCAAAAAGCTTGAAAGCTGCTCGAAGCTTGGAGAGTGGAACTACGATAGCTATGGCGAATGCACGAAACAAGAACTAGAGTCATGGAACGAGTATGATGAATGCCATACCGAGATGGAGGACCTTGCTAATTGCGCTTTAGACCTCAAATGTGATCAATTGACTCTCGACCACCTGATAGTGCTATGTAATGACGAGGGAAGAGCGCTTGGAGTCTGCATGGATAAGGCTGATGGGGATGACCAAGAAGATGCTGATGGGGATGACCAAGAAAGTCCCGAAGATGACACAAATAATCCTGAAGATACCCCCGAAAACGGTTTCTCGGACGCAGATTTGGCTGATGCCTTCTGCGGGAAGATTGATAGCTGCAGCGAATTCGAGTTGTGGGAATACACTTCCAAGTCTGATTGCTACCAGTCCATTATGTACGATTTTGAAGACGTTGGCCCATGCAGACCTGAATTTGTGGATGTATTAACGTGTGCTGAAGAAGTTGTTTGTGAAGTATTGAGCCTCGATGAGCTTGATAATTATTGCTACAACGTAATGCAGAATTTTGAAGATTGCTTGATTGATGTTGGGCTGGTGGAATAAGCCTGGTCCAAAAAAACGGATCTTTTAGTAGTTATTCTATTTACACCCCATGAACACTTCTGTTAGTCTCTAGTTTCGACAGTTTTGAGGCTAAGGGGGACCTAATGTATCAGGATTCAAAGCTTATTAAGAGCACTGGCTTGTTGGTGGCGGCTGCTTTTTGCAGTTTGGCTTTGGTCTGGACCACTGGATGTGGTTCAGATGATGCTGCCAAGGGGGCAGAAGTAGCGGAGACGATGTGCAACAAGCTGAAGACCTGTTCAAAGCTTGATGTCTGGGATTATGAAAGCTTTGAACAGTGTACAGAGGATATTCGAGGGGTGTGGAACAAGTACAAAAAATGCCGTGACGAAATTGAGGCCGTTGTCAAATGCGTTTCAGGCGTTGAATGTGAACAAGCTGAGCCCGAAAAATTGGCAGTTCCATGTGGGGCCAAATATAACGCACTTCTGACCTGTATTGAAGAGGTTGATGCAAATCCTGACGAGCAAGAACCGAATCCCAGACTAAATGACATGATGGAGGATATGTGCGACAGGATTGTGGCCTGTTCAAAGCTTGATGTCTGGGATTATGCAGACAGAAACCAATGCATGAGGGATAGTATGGGGTACTGGAGCCAGTATGGACAATGCATTGACTCTCTGGAAGCTGCTGCTGACTGTGCCCTAGGTCTTGAGTGTGAATATATTGAGCCCCATCTAATTGGAGAGCAGTGTCCGCAATGGCAGGCAGTAGAGGACTGCGTGGCAGGTGGAGATGAAAATCCTGATGAGCAAGAACCGGACCCCAGACTGAATGACATGATGGCTGCTATGTGTGACAAGATTGTGGACTGTTTAAAGCTTGATGTCTGGGATTATGCAGACAGAGAGCAATGCATGAGGGATAGTATGGGGTACTGGAGCCAGTATGGGCAATGCATAGACCCTCTGGAGGCTGCGGCTGACTGTGCCCTGGGTCTTGAGTGTGAATATGTTGAGCCTCATCTAATTGGAGAGCAGTGTCCGCAATGGGAGGCAGTAGAAGACTGTGTGGCAAAGGTTGATGAAAATCCACGTGAGCCAGACCCGGATCGTCCAGGGGATTTTGAGGTGGCTGAAGCTCTGTGCCATAAGCTTTATGGCTGTTCGAAGCTTGACACCTGGAGTTTTGAAAGCCTTGAACATTGCATTGACGACAGTTTAAAGCAGTGGACCCAGTACGAACTATGCCGACGCGAAATGGTAGCTGTTGGCGAATGCGCTGTAAGTGTTCCATGTGAGGAGATTGCCCCTGAGCAATTAGTAACTCACTGTGGGGAACAATGGGACATATTTTCGCGCTGCATGGAAAAGGTTGATGAGGACCGGAATCGGTAAGAACTTGCTGTTTTAGGGCGCGGTGTAGGGAAAGCCGCTAAATCTTTTGTAACCAATCAATACTTCTGTTAGTCTTGTGGCCTGGAATCTAAAGCTAAGGAGGCACAAATGCGTCAGGATTCAAGACTTAATAAGGGCGGCAAGATTGGGTTTGCAGTTGCATTTTGCAGTGTGGCCATTTTTGCGATCTCGATTGCCGGATGTGGTTCAGATGCTGATGGAACAAAAGCGATAGAAGATGTCTGCTCAAAGTTGGTAACTTGTTCCAAGCTTGATCAACTGGCATACACAAGTTATGACGACTGTATAAGCTCCAATGAAGACGTGTGGAAACAATATGATGGATGTCATGACGAAATAATAGAGTATCTGGAATGCCTTACAGGTCTTGCATGTGAGGATCTTACACAGGCTCAAGCTATGCTGCTTTGTAAAGACGAAGTGCTGTCATACAGGGATTGTTTCCTAGCCGCTGAAGGTGGCGACGATGATTGGATAGAGGACGATATGGATTGACAACGCCCTGCCCCATGGAGACATCAATGAAATTACCCGCCTGTTTTAAGGCTTATGATATTCGCGGACGTGTACCAGATGAACTGAACGAAGAACTGGCCTTTGGAATTGGCCAGGCCCTAGTCCAGCTGCTGAGGCACGATAGGAACGATGGTCTGGGAGAAGGCGAACGCAAAACGGGCGACCGAATCGTGGTCGCGGTTGGCAAAGACGTTCGCCTGACATCTGAAAGCATCAGCGCGGCTTTAATGGACGGCATCACCACTGCTGGAGCCGACGTCATCGACATAGGCCTGTGTGGCACAGAGATGGTTTATTTTGCCGTCTTTTCCAAGGGTTTAGACGGTGGTGTGATGGTAACTGCCAGCCACAATCCAATGGACTATAACGGCATGAAGCTGGTGAGGGTGGGTGCCAGGCCAATTTCTGGAGATACTGGGCTCCATGAACTGGCCCGCGCTGCAGTTGCAGGGGGCTTTCAACCATCTGCCCAACCTGGTCAAGTTACAAAAAGTGACATCCTGGAGGATTATGTTGCTCATTTGAAGCAATACTATGATCCCGCGATCTTAAAGCCATTGAAAATCGTGTTTGATGCTGGAAATGGTTGTGCAGGCCCGGTGGTCAGGCGTATTTTGCAAGACCTACCATTTGAGGCTATTGAAACCCGTTTTGAACCAGATGGCACCTTTCCCGATGGCATTCCTAATCCGCTGCTTCCTGAAAATCGTGATTTTGCGGCAAAGGCCGTGATTAAACACAAGGCTGACCTTGGAGTGGCCTTTGATGGCGATTTTGACAGGTGTTTCTTTTTTGATGAAACGGGCGCATTTATCGAAGGATATTACATAGTTGGACTTCTTGCTGAGCAGGCTTTGAAAAAGGCACCTGGCAGCAAAATCATCCATGACCCAAGGACCATGTGGAACACTGTCGAGGTCGTAAAGAGAAACGGCGGACAACCAGTGTTATCAAAAACGGGTCACGCCTTCATCAAAGAGCGCATGCGCCAAGAAGACGCCTATTATGGAGGCGAAATCAGCGCACATCACTATTTCCGCCAGTTCAACTACTGTGATTCAGGCATGATTCCATGGCTTTTGATAGCGCAATCAGTATCTAAGGCCCCCTTATCATCGTCAGTGAACGCGATGATTGCGGCCTATCCATGCTCTGGGGAAATCAACAGCACGGTAGCTGATATTGCGGCGACCATGGACAAGATCGCAAAAGTGCTGGTTCCACAAGCTATTTCAATAGATAGGACTGACGGCCTGAGCCTGGAATTTGAAAAGTGGCGCATGAATTTAAGGGCTTCTAACACTGAGCCTTTACTGCGTCTAAACGTAGAAACTAGAGCAGACCCGGACTTGCTGGCGCAAAAGACCGAAGAAGTGTTGGCCTTGATCAGAGACTAATCTGTACTTTAAACGCTATCCGCAAAATTCCAACGAAATCAGCCTTGAATCGGCAGTAGCTTCAGGACATACCACATTCCCATAGACACCAAGGCTGTCCCAGGGATGGTCAGGATCCAAGCCCCAACGATTCTTAGGGCCACGCCCCATCTGACGGCTGAAAACGAAGTTACCGACCCAACACCAATGATAGACCCAGTAATAACGTGAGTAGTTGAAACCGGAATCCCCCCAAGGGTTGATATCAGAATTGACGTGGCAGCAGCTGTTTCCGCGCAAAAACCGTGGACAGGCCTTAGTTTTGTCATTCGCATGCCCAACGTTTTGATGACGCGCCAACCACCAGCCATGGTTCCAAGTGAAATTGCAAGCGAGCTGGCCACAGCCACCTGCCAGGTAACTTGGAATTCAGCAAAGCCAAACCACTTTTCAAGATAACCTGTTGAAAACAACAAAACCGTAATAATTCCCATGGTTTTTTGAGCGTCATTCAGTCCATGGCCAATACTGTAAAAGGCGGCTGAAAGCAACTGAAGCTTGCGAAACCAATCGTTTACCTTTCTTGGGCGGGCCTTGCGAAACATCCACATCACCGCAATCATGAAGATGTATCCTAAGACACCTCCCAATACAGGGGCGACCACGATAAACAGGCCAATTATCAAAATTCCGCGTGGCATCAATGTGGAAAAACCGGACGCTTGCGCTATGGCTGTTCCAATCAGGCCACCAACCAAAGCATGAGAAACGCTGATAGGTAAACCAAGTCGAGTACAAATCCAGGTCCAAAACACCGCACCAAGCAAAGCTGAAAGAATGAAAACCGCATTGACGGTATCAGGGTCAACGATGCCCTTCCCTATCATTCCAGCTACTTTGAAGCCAAAAACCAGTCCAATCCCAACGGCGAAGAAGTTAAAGAAGGCAGCCCACAACACAGCAAGCCTAGGGCTTAATACTCGTGTGGAAACTATGGTCGCTATAGAGTTGGCCGCGTCGTTCATGCCGTTTAGAAAGTCAAACAGCAACGCCACAAAAACGGTCACAATTACCAGGGTAAGCATGTTAGGCACCTTCCCTTTGAATTAGAAATCGTCAGGGTCAAGCATAAATCAGGTGTTTTCCAACACTATGCCCTCAAAGAGGTCAGCCGCATCCTCGGCCCTGTCGGTGGCCTCTTCAATCAATTCCAGGATTTCTTTCCATTTGATTAGCTCAAATGGGTCTTTTTCTTCCCTAAACAGCCTAGCCATGGCGCTTCGTCTGATGGCGTCGGCCTCATCCTCGTGACGACGCACCTCGCGACACATCTCTTCGATCTGCTCGGCATTCTTCTTCAGGTTGGGTAACGCTTGGGTCATCATAAGCAACAGCCTGGCAGCATCTATGACCACCTGAGTTAATGCTGCAGCCTCAGAAATCATCTCATCCGGTATATAGAGCTCGATTCTTGACGCCGCCGCATCCATCAGGTCAACAACGTTATCCAGTTCCAGGATCAGCGAGTGGATGTCACTGCGATCCAAGGGCGTGATAAAGCTACGATGCAGATGATCCATCATCGCTCGTACCGACCCATCGGCTTCGTGCTCTAAAGCCTTGATCCTTCTGGATAATCTGGTTGCATCTCCGCCAGTTACCAGATTCAACAGCTCTTCAGAGACCTCAACGCCAACCTTTGCAACCTCTTCAAGTTTTTCATAAAAAAGGTCATCCTGGGGTATAAGAAACTTCATGCCTGCCTCCAAATAACCAAGGTCTGATGTAACTATGCAAAGTAAACCCCAACTGCGGTATTATCCACACAGAAAACAAATCCACAACTAAAAAATTTTGGTCAAAAATAACAAAAGAAAAAAACTAGCTAGTTGCGCTCGAAAAAGATGAACTTTTCGGGATTAACGTGTACAATTTCGCAGCTTGTATTGGAGGTGCCTGTGAAAAGACAATCTTTTAAAGCTTTTAGACTCGCGACAGCATTAACCTTGGCTGTAGCCTTCAGTTTCGTTGCGTGTGGTGACGATGTTGATGACAAAACTGATCTCCTCAATCCTGATGCGGTTGGCGACTCTCACTTGGATTCGGAAACTCCGGGTGAAGACATAGATGACGTTGATAGGCCGGACATGGATGTAGAGCCCGACGATGGCGTAGAGCCTGATGACGGCGTGGCGGCTGGCGATGATGGCGAAGAAGTTGACGTTGAACCAGACATTGAAGAGCCTCCTATGCCAGAATTGCTCACCAAGGTACCACTTACAGCTGTGGCAGACCCTCTGGCGGGCACAGATCTTGTCAGCTGCCCGATTTATCAGGAGATGAAAGTGGTCACTGATGATTCTCCTGAAACGGACGGGACCTACGTTTGCAGGATCTACGACACCAAAACGGCTGAATTTGTAGATGATCCACCTGAACTGCTTGAAAGGGCCTATCTTTTTGACCGTTGGCGGGACCTTTATAACTTGCCAAGTGGTCAAGCAGCTGACCGGTTCTTCAAGACCCCCGCAACTCCTGATATGCCTGAAGATGAGTGGGGAAGAGAAGAAAACATATTTGGCTACTATGGAACCGGTGACAGTGGTATCTGGACAGGCTGGTCCACAGTGGCCGCCATCCTGCGCTATTCCCAGACTGGAACTGAGGCTGACTATCAGCGCATGGAAAAGCAAGTCTCTGATATGATTAAACTATATGAGGCTACTGGAATCCCGGGTTATCTTTCGCGTTACCACTTCCTCTTGGTTGACAATGAAGCACCAATCCCAGGCCATATAGTTGCTCGTCGCCAAGCAGAAATTGACCTTGAAGATCATCACAATCGTGCGATTCCAGAGGCTGCGTTAGAGTACCTGCCTGATGAATACAAAAACGGATACACCGATGAAAATGGGATGGTTTGGACTGGTACCCCAATGTGGAGGGGGCGCCCTTCCATTGACCAAAACACAGGACCAATGACTTCGTTGCCAATGGCTTATCACTTTATCAGAGACCAGAAGATCAAAGATCGAATCGTTCACCATCTGTCTTGTTATGCGAAGCGACTGCAACGTATTGAGATTATTAACCTTCAGTCAAACCCGGACATACTGGAGGCGTTAATGAACTATTTCGCCGCCGGTGAGCTTAAAATGGACGAAGGCGATATTGATTTGACTAAGACTGACAAGATCGTTGGCTATGTCCACCGTCAAGTCAATCCAGCCAACGAGGCAACGTTTGACTTTGGCTGTCCGGAAACCATGCAGATTGAACCTTGGCGTGTAATTGATGCAACGGCGGGTGACTTTATCATCAAGTTGATCGCTTTAGTTGGAGACATGGATACTAAGGCTGGTGGTGAGAACCAAATTGACCACTTCTATTGGCCCAGTATTCGTGGTGGCGATGCGATGCACCTGATGCACTTGATGGCCATGAACTACCACCTTACTGGTGATGAGCAATATCGTGAATTCCTTTATAAAGTATTGATCAACGATATCAAGGCTGACCAGGTGATGTTGACGGCTGGAGGCTTTTCTTTGCCTAAGTTCTGCAAGAAGTACTACGGTGACCAAATAACTTACGGCCCATGGTGGAATTTCATTCATCTGCTTGATGACAGCCCTCTGCGCGATCTGGTGCAGCGTGCCTTCCACGAGGAAATGTGGGACAAACTGATCAAGGGCCATGCAAACCTGGACTTCGAGATCATGTATGCTGGGGCGTTGGATCCCGAGTTTGCCCTTGATAAGGATGAGGCGCTAGCCGAAGCGCTTGAGTTGCTGCCGTTCATGGGTGGTAATGGTTGGCACGAAGGAAATCTGATGTCGAACAGCCCAAGACGTAGTTATACCTTGGACCCGGAATTTGTGTTGGACAATGCCCCAGAAGGCACCGAGGCGGTCTGCCCTACCCAGCAGGAGTACGAAATCTGCACGGCAGAAGTTGATGTCATGGGGGCGAAACTTCCAGGTCTTGGTGTCAGTCCTTTCGATTGTACCGGGGGGGACTGGGAATGTCCTCTTCCTGAGGAAGGTAAATGCACAGCCAAGATGACGAACAAGGCACTGCCTCCACACCTGCGACCTTTCACCGACTTCCTGTGGCAGCGAAATCCCTTTGCCATTGGTGCGACTCCAGGTGTTAGTGGTGACCGCCAGTATCCTGGCTCGGACTATTCAGAGCCCTTCTGGAATGCAATGCGCTATGGATTCATCACCGAAGGCGCCGGCCAAGTCCTAGTTTGGCAGAAGCTGGAGCCCCCCAAGTAAGCCCGCACCCTGTCCCTGCCCCTGTCCCTGCCCCTGTCCCCGCCCCTGTCCCCGCCCCTGCCCCTGCCCCTGCCCCCGCCCCTGTCCCTGCCCCTGTCCCTGTCCCTGTCCCCTGCCCCTGCTCCTGCCCCTGCCCCTGCACCTACCCCTGCACCTTCTCCTCCAACTCCGCCCAGCGGGTGAATAGCGTGTCCACCTCTGCTTGGGCCTCTTCAACTGCGGTTGAACACTCGGCTAGTTTGATGGCATTTGTTGCTATGCTTGGGTCGTGAAGTTTGTCCAAAAGTTTTGCTAGTTTTTCCTCGGCCAAGGCTATTCTTTCTTCGATGGTTTCATAGTCACGCTGTTCCTTCCAGGTCAGCCTTTTTGGCCTGCTTGGCCTTTCACGAACAACCCTGGGCTCCTTTTCAGGCTCAGATTTGACAGCTATATCACGCTGCCACTGAGCGTAATCGCCATAAAACGCTGCCCCACCCTGCCCGTCTAATCCCAAAACTGTAGTTGCAATCTTATCAAGCATGTATCGATCATGAGTCACCAAAATGATCGCGCCTGGAAAATCTAATAGGCTGTCTTCCAAGACCTCTAAAGTAGCCAAATCCAAGTCATTGGTAGGCTCGTCCAAAAGCAAGATATCCGCTGGCGTGGTGACCAGTTTTGCAATCATCACCCTGGCTCGTTCACCACCAGACAGGGCCCTAAGCGGCGTTGTCAGTTGGTCCTGGCGAAACAAAAATCGCTTGGCCCAGCTGGAAATATGCACCTGAGCGCCTCGATAACTGACGGCATCACCATCAGGGGCAAGCGCCTGACGTAGCGTTTGGTCCAAATCCAACTTTTGCAACCGTTGGTCAAAATAAACCACCTTCAATCCGTCGGCGCTTTCGATACGACCGCTATCCGGCTCAAGTTCATTGGCCAAAATCCGAAGCAAAGTCGTTTTGCCACTTCCATTAGCGCCGACCAAAGCTACTCGCACTCCAGGGCTAAGCACAAAACTCAACGACTTGAAAAGCTCCCTTTCCCCTAATGTTTTTGCCAAGTTGCGAACGGTCATCAAGCGTTTTGTACGCCTTGCAGTTGCCCCAAAATCAAATTTAACGGTTGCAGTCGTGTTCCTGGACGTGACTTCATCCAAAGCGTCCAACAGGGCGTGCGCCGCATCTATTCGATATTGAGCCTTCGTAGCCCTGGCCTTTGGACCTCGTTTTAACCATTCAACCTCACGACGCACCTTGTTTTCCAAGGTCTGCTGCTCTTTAGCCTGGTTTTCCAAAAACAGCTGGCGGGCCTCTAAAAAGTCGCTGTAGGGTCCAGTTGCAGCCAAGGTTCCTTGTGGATACACCTTGTTCAGTTCAATCATTCTGGTCGCCACATTTTCCAAAAACCAGCGGTCGTGACTGACGATTAACGAGGCAAATCTTGAGCGCCGCAGCAGGTCTTCAAGCCAGGTTAAGCCTGGTAAATCCAAATGGTTTGTCGGCTCATCCAACAGCAAAACATCAGGATCCAACACAAGTTCCTTGGCGATAGATTGCCTTTTTAGCCATCCACCAGACATAGTTGAAACCGGCTGCTCCAGGTCTTCAAACCCAGTTTTCCCAAGAGTTTCACCTATTAAAGCTTCAAGCTCATTTGGCATGAAGTTTCTGCCAGTTGCCATCAACGCCTGATGCAAAACCGAGCGGGCAGTTAAACCAGGCTCAAAAGTTGCCTCCTGTGGGACGTACCCCAACTTGACGTCGCGGCGTGTCACCACCAAACCCGAATCTGGCACCTCATGCCCAGCCAAAATCCTAAGCAAAGTCGTTTTTCCAGAACCGTTTGGCCCAATGATTCCAAGTCGATCACCAGGAAAAAGATTGAATGACACTTGTTCAAAAAGGGCCTGAGCCCCAAAAGATTTCGATATCTCCAAAACCCCAGTCAAAGGACCTATATCTGCCACTTAACCCTCACAAGCCAAAGCCAACATACTAAAGCACCCAAAAGGCCAGAACAGCTCTTTACCATAACACTTAAGTAAATGCGAAAAAGCGTCCAACAAGCCCGTCGAACCACAAAAAAGCAAAATACAGCTGATCAATAAATGGCCTTTCGTGGTAGTCTTTGTCGGTTTTTAGTTGGAGCGCTAAATGCATCCTTGGCACGAAGTAAGCATTGGGCCTGATGCCCCTGAAGAATTACAAGCGGTTATAGAGATCCCAAAGGGCAGCAAGGTAAAGTACGAACTGGATAAAGAAAACGGCCTCATCCGCGTAGATCGGGTGCTTTATTCATCGGTTATCTATCCTGCAAACTACGGATTTTTTCCTCAAACCCTTGGCGAAGACCACGACCCATTGGACCTTTTGGTGTTGATGCAGGAGCAAGTCGTCCCGCTTTCTATCTTAAGGGTCCGCCCTATCGGCATGATGAACATGTTGGATCAGGGTGAAAACGATGAAAAAATCATCTGTATTCACCTAGACGACCCGGAATATCGTGAAATTACCCACATTAGTCAATTGGCGACCCATCGACTGAACGAACTAAAACGTTTCTTTGAAGATTACAAAAAGCTAGAAAAAAAGGACGTCATAGTTGAAGATTTTCTTGGACCAGAGGATGCCAAACGGGTAATTAGAAAGAGCATGGATCTGTACCAGAAAATGTTCAGCTATCTAACCAGGGGTAATCACCAAAGGTAAAAAGATTTTTCAAGATTTAGGGGGTATCATGTCTACGCCAATTAAGCTTGAATTTGCCAAAATTCCCAGTATGGGGTCTGGCTACAGGCGCGCTCTGTTTCCCAAAAAACGTGGGCTGCATATCAAAGAAACACTGCCAGCCTTTGTAGCCACTGTTCAAGGGGTAAAAATCGATCCCCAAAAGTTGGCTGCTTATCGGGAAGTTTGCGGTTTTCACCCTGATGCAGGGGTGCCAATCACGTATCCTCAGGTGTTGGCTGGTCCACTTCACATACAATTGTTTACCCATCCTAAGTTTCCGATTCCAGCGCTTGGCATCGTCCACATGCGAAATGTGATAGTCCAACACGAACCCATTTCTCCTGAAGCATCAATTGATTTCGAGGTCAGGATCGAGGGCAACAGATGGGCGAAAAAGGGTGTCGAATTTGATGTGATTACAGACGCCTTTGTTGACAGAAAAAAGGTGTGGGAATCAACCATGACCATCTTTTCGCGCCAGCGTGTCCCTGAAGGGTCGGAAACTAAGTATCCCAAGGACGATCTGCCCAAGCCAGAGAGTTTTGAAACGTGGAAAGTTCCGCCGGATCAAGGCAGGGCATACGCCAAGGTATCTGGCGACTACAACCTGATTCATCTTTATCCTTGGACAGCCAAGCTGTTTGGCTTCAAACGCCAGATTGTCCATGGAATGTGGTCGCTGGCTAGATGCGCAGCCGCCATGACTGAACCTCAGTTGCCTTCCAAGCTTTCAGTATCGTTTCGACGCCCAATAATGCTGCCAGCTACGGTGCGTTATGGCGACCAAAAGCTCGAAGATGGCGCGGCCTTTGCGATTATGAAAAAAGACGAGGACAAGCCTTACCTTACCGGATGTTGGACTAAGGCTTAGTCAACACTTGCCATCAAAACACCTTTATAAGACAGGGACAGGGACAGGCGGCAGGGACAGGGACAGGGACAGGCGGCAGGGGCAGGGACAGGGGACAGGGACTGCTTATTTTTTGGGGATCTTGGCTTCTATGTCACGCATGTACGGTTTTTTCTGGCACTCACGCTCGAATTCCTCTACACGTTGGCGGTTTTGATAATCGGCCTTTTGGAAAGGATACTCAAAGCGCATGTGCTCGTCGTAGGTACCGTTAAGCAGGGCAACGACGTCCTCGATGATGACCCGCTCTTCATCAGTCGGAATGATGAAGACTTTGATCGCCGAGTCAGGCGCGGAAATGTCCAATTCAGCGTTTCTGGTGCGAGAAACCTTGTTCTTTTCATGGTCGATTTTAATGCCCATGAACTCAAGCCCCTCAACGGCCTTGGCCCTGATGGTAGCCGACATCTCCCCAACACCAGCAGTAAATACAATAGCGTCAATACCACCAATGGCGGCTGCATAGGCGCCGATGTATTTCTTTAACCGGTAGGATTCCATTTCAATGGCTAACTTGGCGAGTTCATTACCTTCACCAGCAGCTATTTCAACATCTCGACGGTCGGCCCATTGACCATCAGTGATTCCAAGGATTCCAGACTGCTTGTTTAGGATATTTGACATCTCCTTGGCCGTCTTACCCTCGGCTTGCATCATGTGCAATGGGATGGCCAAGTCAGCGTCACCAGACCTTGTACCCATGACTAGGCCTTCAAGTGGGGTCAGCCCCATAGAGGTGTCAAAGGACAAACCGTTTTTTACCGCGTTGGCCGAAACACCATTTCCTATGTGCAAAATCACGACGTTTGTCTGAAATGGGTCTTTGCCCAAAAGCACGGCCGCACGTTTTGCGCAGTAAAGCAGCGAAGTCCCATGGAAACCATATCTTCTGATGTTGTGTTTGGTATACCAGTTTCTTGGCAGCGCATACATGAAGACTTCGGGATGCATGGTCTGATGCCAAGCTGTATCCAAAACCGCCATGTGAGGGATGCCAGGCATGACTTCCATAGCAGCCTCAATACCCAAAACATTCGCAGGGTTATGAAGCGGCGCCAGATCAAACAGGTCTTTAAGAATCTCAATGGTCTCTTTGGTGATGATTACGGATTTGCGAAACTTTTCACCACCGTGGACCACTCGATGCCCAACCGCCGCGATCGATGAAAGGTCTTTCAAAACGCCGGTTTTTTCATTGGTGATGGTATTTAAAATTAACTTGATGGCTTCCTTGTGGTCAGGACACTCATGCTCTTGCTTGATGGACTCGCCACCATAATTGGAATACTTGATAAAACTGCCACCGATTGTAACTCGCTCGACTATACCAGTGGACATGGTCTCGTGCTTTTCATAATCATAAAGCTGGAATTTCAGGGAAGAACTGCCAGAGTTCAAAGACAGAATAATCATTCTTAAAGCCTCCTATCTGTGGAAAATGATGCTACTTAGCTTGCCGCCGCCTGAACAGCCGTAATAGTCACGACATTAACGATATCCTCGACACTGCAACCGCGAGAAAGGTCGTTGACCGGCTTGTTTAAGCCCTGCAAAAATGGCCCGATAGCGGCAGCGCGAGCCAAGCGCTCGACCAATTTGTAGCCGGCGTTTCCAGACTGCAGGTCGGGGAAGACTAACACGTTGGCCCTGCCTGCAACTGGGCTGTTAGGTGCCTTTTTCTGGCCGACAGAAGGCACAATCGCGGCGTCAACCTGGAACTCACCATCAATCATCAAGTCTGGAGCAAGTTCCTTGGCGATGGCGGTAGCCTGCTTCACCTTATCAGCCAATTCGTGCTTGGCGCTGCCCATGGTGGAAAATGAAAGCATTGCCACCCTAGGTTCCATGTTGCACAAAACCTTCGCGTTTTTGGCAGAAGACAACGCTATGGCTGCCATTTCCTCAGCGTTTGGATTTGGGTTTACAGCACAGTCGGCAAAGATAAACAGCCCATCGTCACCAAAAGTGCAATCTGGGACAACCATGATGAAGGCGCTGGAAACAATCTTGATTCCAGGGGCAGTTTTAATAATCTGCAGCGCCGGGCGAATAGTGTCGGCAGTCGAGTGTTCTGCGCCTGAAACCAGCCCGTCCGCGTCACCCATCTGAACCATCATGGTGGCAAAATACACAGGGTCAGCCACTGTATTTGCGGCCTGTTCGCGGTTTATACCCTTAGAGCGACGCATCTCATAAAAGGCCTCAACATACGCCTCGTATCTGTCTGATTTCACGGGGTTGATTATTTCCACACCCTTTAAATCAGCCTTTTGCTGCGCCGCAACGGCCCTGATGGCATCCTCATCGCCGATCAAAATGACTTGCGCCAAATTACCCTCAGCGATTAAGCCAGCAGCCTTGACAGTCCTGGGTTCTGTACCCTCTGGTAAAACAATCCGTTTTTTGGCCCTGCGAGCCGTGGCCCTAAAAGCATTCATTAATTCATGAACTTGCACGATCCCTCCTTTGTACGGGAACATCACAAAACGCTTGGGCTCTAGCCTCAGCGACTGGCCAAAGCGAACCGCGCAGTATCTTATCAGAACATCACGTTCCGGTCCTTAAGTTTTTGGGTGATCGCGGTCAAGAAGATCAAAAAGCGATTTTATTGTGAAGTCAGGATCCTAAATTGGGCTTGTCCGAGGTAACCTACCCCAGTTGGGGGTGTATTTGTGCCTATTTCAGTAACACCTGTGCTAATCGATAGGCCAGAACAAGTTGGACAGCTAGCTAGCACATTAAAGCACCAGCGCCTGATTGCCTTGGATACCGAGGCAGACAGTCTGTATCACTATTGGGAAAAGACGTGCTTGATCCAGATAGGCATATCTAGTGGCCAGACCTTCTTGATTGACCCGCTTGCCCCACGCATGAATTTGGCACCTCTTGGCCCGATTTTGGCGGCTCCATCCATCACAACCGTGGTACATGCCGCTGGACTTGAAGTCAGGGGACTTGCCAAAGACTTTAACTTTCGCATTGGTGGCCTGTTTGACACCATGCTTGCAAGCCAATTTCTGGGTCACCCACAAACTGGATTGGCGGCCAATCTGGAACGGGAATTCGACATCAAAATCAGCAAAAAGGCGCAACGTGCAAACTGGTCAGCAAGGCCTTTGGACAAGGCAATGCTGGCTTATGCTTCAAATGATGTCGCCATGTTAATCCCTCTTTACTATAGACTTCGAAAGCAGTTGAAAGAGATTGGACGCCTTTCATGGGTTGAAGAGGAAAGCCAAGCGTTGGCCCTGGCGCCTGTGTCGTTTGAGCCTCCTGTCATTCCTAAAATCAACGGCACTGCGGACCTTTCACCAAGACAGATGGCAGTGCTAGACGCCTTGGTAGCTCATCGAGAACTGGTGGCGTCTTCAAAAGACACCCCAAGGTTCAAGGTAATTGGCGACGCTGCTATTTTAAGATTGGCACAAGAAATGCCTATGAATTATGAGGCGTTGAAGGCGATTCCAGGGATTCCACGACCTATCCTGTATCACTCGCGGGAGTGGCTGGAAATCATTAGGAAGCCTCCGAAGCTGGTCTCAAAAGAGCCAGCAGTCCCATTTTCGCCACCTGTGCCACCAGACCCAGCAGTTGCCACACGTATCAACAGGTTGAGGCTGTGGAGGTCTGAAACTGCTGAAAAACTAGGCTTGAAAACAGGACTTTTACTTCCCCAGCGTCTGTTAAATCCGATTGCGGTTATGGGGCCATCCACAATTGAGGAGTTAGCTACAATCGAAGGAATAATGAATTGGCGCATTCAAAATTTTGGCGCAAGTATACTGCAGGCACTTGAAATTACGGACCTATCATTGATTAATAATGCTCATCAGTCGGATTAGTCGTTGTTTTTTGGTCGCCCAAATTCTAAGTTCTCCCTATAATCCCATCCAGAGCTTTTTTGGCCAGCCTCACTTTCAGGCCGAAAAGCCGCGTGATCGGTCTTGTTCGAAAGGAGACACACCATGAAGTTTTACCACCTTGGAGTCATTCTAATTGCAGCAGTTTGGCTTAGCTGTTCTGATTCTCCAACACCACCAGATGACACTGATGCCAAAACATCCGAAGATTCCACTTCTGATGTGTCAACTGAGGACAGCGCTGAACCTGGTGAAGACGTCACAGACCCGCAAGAAGACGTCACCGAAACTGGGGACGAAACCACAGGTCCTGAAGAAGTCGAAGAGCCAGACCCAGGGGTCCCATGTGTAGACGATTTTTGCGCGGCTGGTCCGGATAGCGCTCCAGATCCGTCAAAACCAGGACCATTCCCAGTTGGAATCAAGACTGCAATCTACACCGACTATGAGCACCCAAACATAGATGATGAAACCCCCAGAATCTTGAAAACTGAGATCTGGTATCCCACTACCGAAGAATTTCGAAACGCTGATCGTTATGGCTACGATCCCAAGGCAGATGGAACTGATGAGCTGAGGGAAAAATATGCCGACATGGACCTAGGGATTTTCCCATGTGATGGTGTGTACGACGCCCCAGCTCTACGAAACCACGGCAAATTCCCGTTGCTGATCTTTAGTCATGGCGCCTTTGGCATTAGATATCAAAGCGTCTACTTCACCATTCATATGGCATCTCATGGCTACATTGTTATTGCCCCAGACCACCAGTACAACACCCTTTATGAAATCATGGTTAAGGGTTGGTCTCCCGAAGATATCGGGCCCTCAGCATTTGCTCGCCCAAGAGACATAGAGTTCCTGATCAACGTGTTTACCGAACGAAATGCCGACCCAAATGACGAACTCTACAATCTGATTGACTTGGATAACATTGCAGTCACAGGGCATTCGTTTGGAGGTTTGACTTCTTACGTGTCTCTGTTTGACAAACGGGTTAAGGCAATTGTTCCAATGGCCCCTGAAGGCTCCGCGATAGACGGCTTGAGTGTGTTTTTTGACGCGCCTCCTGTACGTAATGTCGACGTCCCAACTTTGATGATGGGTGGTCGCATGGACAGAACCTTGAACTACCAGACGTCCATGCGGGATATCTTTGAGCAGCAAGGTCCACCAAAATGGATGCTAACCATCAACCGTGGTGGGCATTACACTTTCACCGATATGTGCCGAATGAATCTTGAAGAACTTCAGGAACAATGGGTTGACGCCAAGGATGCCTTAAAGGATGGTTGTGACCCTGAAAATAACTGGGATTACCGTGAGGCTCAAAAGGTAATCAACTTGTATGCAGCAGCCTTCTTAAACGCTTTCATCCGCCACAGCCCAGGTTCTGCCCAGTGGCTCACACCTGAGGCCGGAGCTGAATTTGGAGATGAAATCGAGTTTGTAGCAGTCCCTGAATAGCCCCGTCCCTGTCCCCGTCCCTGTCCCCGTCCCTGCCCCTGCCCCTACTCCACCCACTTAATCGAACAGCCCATGGCTGGCCGTTGGTCCTCAGTGATCACAGTCCCGCTGCCTAGTGCCTTCACAGCCTCCAGCAACTCCTGACGGGTAACCTTTGCTTCATCCTGCCAGTTGTCATCCAAGCGACCATGATAGACCAAAATGTTTTGACTGTTGTACAAGAAGAACTCAGGGGTACAAACTGCCCCAAGTTCCCTGGCAACACTCTGATCCTCGTCAACCAGATAAGGGAAATTGATTCCACGTGTTTTAATCTCGGCCTTCATCGCCTCGGGCGAATCATCCGGATAGGCAGGGTTTAGATTTGGATTGATTGCAACTGTTTTAATCCCAAGTGACAGCGCCTGCGCGGCAATATCAATAAAACGCCCCCACACTGCCTTGGCATAAGGACAATGATTACAGGTGACGCCAATCAACAACCCTTTGGGGCCGGCTAGTTCGTTCGATGCATAACTGTTACCAAAAGGGTCGTTCAACTTGAATTCAGGCAAAGTCTGTCCTAAGGCTCCAGGTTTAGATTCTAGTAAAGCCATTATTTCCTCCATGTTAAGTACAAGTGCGCCTAGAAAGTCATCAAAGGCCCTACCAAAGTGGGTATTTAGCTGACAAAGGCAAGTCTATTGAATAAACTCTGTCCAACTTTCAAGGGAGTGCTCCTTGCTTAATTTGAATTTCATCCAAGGCAAAGGGACTAGCTTGGCAAGCTGGACTGTAGCAGTTTTCTTGCTGGCATCAGGCCTTCTAAAACCTGCCCTAGCCGCGCCAATATTTAACTATCCTGTCACTGAAACCCAACCTGATGGGACGGTTGTGCATCTGTTAGCCAGCGGGGATGAGTTCTTTAACCGACTGCATGATGCCAACGGTTTTACCATCTTGCGGGATCCAACTAATGGGAAGCTGGTCTATGCCGACAAGATTGGTGAGGCCCTGGTTCCAACCAATCTTGTAGTGGGGCATTTCGACCCAGCGCAGTCAGGATTAAGTCCCAATCTGGTACCATCCCCAAGATTAATCCAACAAAAGCGTATGAACCTAGCACCTGTCGGGCCGATGAAACCACTGAACGCGCCAACAATAGGCACGCTGAATAACTTGGTCTTATTCATCAGATTTGCTGACGAAGACGAATTTGTAGAACCCATATCGATGTTAGACACCATGTTTAACGATTTGGATGGGGCGCCATCTGTTCGAGCCTATTATCGAGAAGTGTCGTACCAAAAGCTTGATGTTGCCACCCACTTTTTCCCAAAACCAGTTGGCAACCAGATAATTAGCTACCAATCACAGTACCCGAGATCTTACTATCGACCATACAATTCGGTTACCAATCCAGATGGCTACGAGGATGAGATTGAGGCGCTGATCAGGGAGCAAAACCTGGTCCAGCTTGCTTTGGAAGAGATCTCCCATCTGATTCCACCTGACTTAAACCTCGACGAAGATGGTGACGGCTATGTTGATAACGTGGTTGTAATAACTACTGGTGGGCCTGATGGTTGGTCTGAGCTTTTGTGGCCTCACATGTCGATACTTTTGGCGGCTCCCATGTATATCAACAAATTAATGGTGCTGTCTTACAATTTCTTGATGATCGACTATCTCGATAATGGCAAAGAAGTCGGGGTCTTATGCCACGAACTCTTTCACACCCTGGGCGCCCCCGATCTTTATCATTACAACCACGACGGATTTAGACCTGTTGGCCCGTGGGACTTAATGGAATGGGATGCCTCTACACCACAACACATGAGCGCATGGATGAAGCACCGCTATGGCGGATGGATAGATGACATCCCCGAAATAACAACTAGCGGCAGATACACGCTCAATCCACTGGTCGAACCAACAGGCCAAGCCTACAAAGTCGCCGTTCCTAGTGACAAGAGGCAATTTTTCATTTTGGAATATCGTTTGGCTGAAGGCTTGTTTGAATCTTCACTACCTGGTTCTGGGCTTTTGGTACACCGGATAAACTCCAGGTATATGGGAAATGCTGATGGACCTCCTGACGAAGTTTACACGCTGCGGCCAGGTGGTTCTCCGAGCAATGACGGCGACATTAACGATGCGGCGTTTTCAGCGGATAAAGGTCGAACCGCATTAAATTCAGAAACCAACCCCTATCCCTTTTTGTCGGACGGCCAAACAGTTGCTTTAGACATCTCCAACATCTCAGAGATCGGTGAAACCATCTCATTTGACATCTGCCTTCGTTTCCAGGCCTGCTACCAAAAAAACTGCGGCGACGATGGCTGTGGGGGAACATGTGGAGAGTGCGAGCCTGCTCAAGTATGTGACGAAGGCGTATGCAGCGATGAACAAGGTTGTGGCACTGCCCACGCCTGCCTTTCACAATGCGGACAGGATGATGCTGAATGCAAAGATTGGTGCCTTAGAGTGCCGGCTGTATGCCCCGCCCCTGAAAAGTGTCACGATGAGGGAACCTGCAACCTGGACACCGGCCTTTGTGAGTACCCAGTTCACGAGGACCACACCCCTTGTGACGACAAAAACGCCTGCACTCGCTTGGATGAATGCATAGATGGCGTTTGTGTTGGATTGGACCCGGTGATATGTCCGGGAGAAGATCAATGTGTCAATGAAGGCAAGTGCAATCGTAGAACAGGTGAGTGCTCAATGCCCTTGAAAGACCGAGGCACCCCTTGTGATGACGGAAACGCTTGCACCAAGGATGACAAGTGTGATCGCAAAGGTGTTTGCATCGGAACCGAATTCAGCTGTGATGACCGCCAATGTAATTCGGTGGCCTGTGGTGGTGAAGACGGCTGTATTTACACCCCATCCGACGAAGGCGCACAGTGCGACGATGGAGACCCATGCACTGTGGATGACAAGTGTAATGACGGAGAATGTGTTGGGGTACCAATGAGTTGCGAATCGTCTGAATGTGCTGATGGCGTTTGCAAAGACGGAGAATGTCTGTTGGATTATTTTGAACCAGGAACAGCCTGTGACGATGGAAATCCCTGTACTGTAGATGACCGTTGCAATGCTGAGGGCGTCTGTGTTGGGACCGAGCGTGACTGCGGCGGCACTGACGCGATTGATGATGTTGGGGAACAAGAAGACTCGGCAGAGCCGGAAGCAGACACCAACGTCGAGCCAGCCAAGAAATCTTCGTCTTGCATGGCGACTTCAAATGTAACTGGCCCGTGGGCAACTGCAGCACTTTTGGTACTTTTAGCGCTGGTAATTGTGTCACGCCGCAAAAATTCTGTTTAAGAAGCTGAAATCCTAACTTTTTTGATCCAGCATCTCGACCTTACGACAAATTCCTGCTATTAAAGGGGCTGGTAATAACTGGAGCCCCCCAAAATGAAACACAACACTATCGCACTGATTCTAGGTGGAGGTCGTGGTACCAGACTGCACCCGCTGACCGCTGTCAGGTCAAAACCAGCTGTTGGCGTCGCAGGCAAGTATCGACTGATCGATATCACCGTTTCGAACTGCATCCATTCGGGGATCAATAAGATCTTTGTAATCACGCAGTTCCAATCCACCAGTCTGCACAGGCATCTGATGCAGACTTATCGCTTTGATGCGTTCTCAAACGGCATCGTTGAAATCCTGGCGGCTGAGCAGACCCAGGAAAGCGAATCTTGGTTCCAAGGAACTGCAGACGCTGTTCGAGGCTCGCTGCACCATGCGTTGGATTATAATCCTGACACCGTCTTGATTTTGTCTGGCGATCATCTTTACAGGATGGACTACGAACTGATGCTTGAGCAGCACTGGGCAAATGACGCTGACATAACAGTTGCAGTGCAACCAGTTCCACGAGTTGATGCTCCAAGAATGGGTTTGTTGCGAGCTGATGAAGATAGAAACGTTGTTGAATTTGTTGAAAAACCCCAGGATCCAGCAATATTGGAAAAATTCAGGGCACCAGAAGACCTTTTGAGCGCCAGCGACAAAAGCTCAGGCGAAGAGCGGTTCTTGGCCTCTATGGGAATCTACGCCTTCAAGCCACAGACTTTGATTGATGCCTTGTCAGACAAAACCATCATGGATTTTGGCAAAGAAGTTCTGCCACAGTCCGTTGGTGTCCGCAAACTGCAGGCTTATCCTTTCAGCGGGCATTGGGAGGACATTGGAACCATCAGGTCGTTTTTTGATGCACACATGGCGATGGTCCAGCCAGATCCGCCATTTGCCTTGTACACCCCAAAATGGCCAATCTTTACAAGAACTAGGTCACTGCCGCCGGCCCAGATTATCGAATCGCAGATTCGCAACAGCATGGTTTCCGAGGGGTCACGCATAATTGGGGCGATAATTGAGGATTCAGTGATTGGGCTGAGATCCAAGGTGCGCAAGGGGGCCAAGCTTAAAAGAGTTGTCATGCAGGGTGCCGACTATTTTGATGGAGAACGGGCTAAACCTGGAGAAGAGGACGACAGTCCGGGCATCGACCTTGGGGTGGGCGAAAATTCGATTTTAGAAGATGTAATCATTGATAAAAACGCCAGAATTGGCAGCAATGTCATTATTACCAGCAAGAGCGGCCACCCCGATTACAAGGGCGACAGCTACTACATCCGAGATGGCATCGTGGTTATCCCAAGAGACGCCGTGATACCTGATGGCACCATAATCTAGCTTAGCAGGAGACAATCATGTCCAGAAGTGATCCGTTTAGGGCTGGTGAGCAGTTCATGGTCCAGATTTCCCAATTTGAGCGACCACTATTTCTTTTGGCTCACCACGATGACGAAATCCCCACCGCTGGATTACTGCAGCGACTGCAAGGCGACAAACGGGTGCTTTGGGTTACAAACAGTGACGGCTTGTATTTTGAGAGCGATAAATCGCCGCACGATTATGGGGAAATCCGCAAACAGGAAGGGGTGAATTCAGTTGCTTTGGCTGGGGTACCACAATCTTCGATTGGCTGCTTGGATGTTTCAGAGGTGGAAACATATCGATGGATGAGCCGCGTTAATTCAGGTGATGCTTCACTTGGCGAAGCGATGCCATATTTCCGAAATATTCGGGATCGAGTCATCGACGCTGTCCTGCAAGTGCGCCCAGACGCCGTTTTCTCCCTGGCTTGGCAAGGAGGGCATCCAGAACACGACATCACCCATGTATGTGCCAAGTTGGCGGTTGACCGCTTGGCGCTGGAAACTGGTAAGCGGCCCGCCTTTTACCACATGCCTGCCTATGAGTACATGATTTTGGTGGCCATGCGTTTTCACCCGCTGTACAAAGGGCAACGCATCAAACTGCGCCTGACCCAGCAAGAGTTGGACATCAAAATGGCGATGATCGATGAATACCCTTCTCAGGTAAAATTATTCAATGATTTTCGCAAGGTGTTCAAACTTGTTGGGATGTTCAAACGGCTAGGGGCTCCACCCAATGCCGAGGCTTACATTTCCGTCGAGGAATTTGGGCCGGTACCTTTAATAAACTACAGCAAAAATACCCATACCTTCGATTACTTCACCTATATGTGGGAGGATTTTGAAGGAGAGCCTGTGACGTTTAACAAAGCGATCAAGCCCATTGTGATGAGTTTACTAGGTTAACTACGCGAATCGATTGATGTTTGCAGCTGTGTTATTGACAGGAAATTACAGCAAAAATAAACTTTACTGACTTGACCATTTGGGTCAATTATATCTAACTAGGAGTTAATGATGAGCCAGATTTTTACAGACAATTCACTGTCAATCGGCAAGACACCACTCGTTCAGTTGAATCGCGTTGTTGGAGACACCACGGCAAAGGTTTTGGCAAAGATTGAAAGCCGCAACCCAGCATTTTCGGTCAAGTGCCGCGTTGGCGCATCTTTGATCTGGGATGCCGAAAAAAGCGGCAAGCTCAAGCAAGGAATTGAAATTGTAGAGCCCACTTCTGGCAATACTGGGATTGCACTGGCCTTTGTTGCTGCTTCCAGGGGCTACAAGATCACGATTACTATGCCAGATTCTATGAGCTTAGAAAGGCGCAGGCTGCTAAAGGTGCTTGGGGCAAACCTGGTTTTGACGCCGGCTGCGCTTGGAATGAAAGGTGCCATCGAAGCGGCGCACGAAATTGTCAAGGCCAATCCTGAAGGGACCTTCATGCCAGATCAGTTTTCAAACCCTGCCAATCCAGCGATCCACCGAGCGACTACAGGACCAGAGATCTGGAACGACACCCAAGGCGAGGTTGACGTCTACGTCAGCGGCATCGGCACCGGTGGATCTTTTACCGGGGTTTCAAGGTATTTAAAACTGGACCAAAAGAAGTCAGTACACAGTGTTGCAGTCGAACCAGAGGAAAGCCCAGTAATCAGCCAGACTTTAGCCAATCAAAAACTGGAGCCCGCCCCCCATAAAATCCAAGGGATTGGAGCTGGATTTGTACCAAAGAATCTGGATCTGACCCTGATTGACCAAGTCATGACTGTGTCAAGCGATGAGGCAATGGAAATGGCGCGACGCTTGGCCAAGGAAGAAGGCATCCTAGCCGGAATCTCAAGCGGAGCGGCCACAGCAGCAGCGATAAAGCTAGCCCATGAGCCCAGGTTCGCAAACAAAACCATCGTGGTAATCCTGCCAGACTCCGGCGAACGTTACCTAAGCAGCGCCCTGTTTGAAGGGCTGTTGGATGATTGAGCAGGGGCTGGGGCTGGGAACAGGAGGCGGGGATGGAAGACGATTGTGCTGTTTAGCAGAATTTGGAGCTAAAAAGAGGTCGAGAGGGCACCCTGCAACATGGTCCGGGGGCAATCCTGGAGGGCGCTATCGGGAGTTGCCGGGACCCGACGTCTTTTGGTTGACATGAAGGCCGCGAAGCGGCCCGTCCGGGCCAAAA
>Ga0116190_1000307_pt1 | contig 51906 bp, 46 predicted proteins | sample AD_JPNTR4_MetaG_FD_89808 | JGI IMG/M metagenome (GOLD analysis project Ga0116190, IMG submission 89808) | Active sludge microbial communities of municipal wastewater-treating anaerobic digesters from Japan - AD_JPNTR4_MetaG | ecosystem: Engineered > Bioreactor > Anaerobic > Digestate | place...
AAAAAAACATTCGATTGGGTGAGATATTTTCTATATAAAAAGTCTGACGCAAGCATCTTTTATTCTGATTATCCGATTCCAAAATATCTAGCGGCAGGTTTTGATAGATCAACTCTGTTTGTTGCCAATAACACAACCGCTGTTTCCTTTAATGAAAATATCGAGTTTGAAAAAGATAGTATTCTCTTTATTGGAACTCTTTACAAGGCTAAAAAAATCTATGAGTTATTAGATGCTTACAAAGAAGCGTCTAATAAATGGAATAAGCCTTTACTTCTTAATATTATCGGGGATGGGGATGAATATAAAAATATTCAGGAATGGTTAAAAGATAACGGTTTTTCAAATACTATAAACCTCGTCGGTGCACTGTTTGATCAAGAAAAATTGGAGCCGTATTTTCGAAAGGCGTTTGCCTGCATATCTCCGGGTCAAGCAGGTTTGTCCGTTTTGACAAGCATGGGGTATGGTACACCGTTTGTGACAACTAAAGATGCTATCACTGGCGGTGAGATTTTAAACATCGAACACGGCAAAACCGGCATTTTATATGAAAAACCGGAAGAACTAACGAATATTCTAGTTGATATTTCAGATAATCCAGAGAAATATGTTCAAATGGGCAAAGATGCGCGTAAGTTTTATCTTGCAAATAGAAGACCGGATCAAATGGCTCAGGCTATCATTGATGCGATTGAATTTGTCTGCAAATGAAACATATTTTTGAAATGAATGACTTAAAACAAAAAATTTGGCTATGGCTGGCATGGCAAAAACGCCGAGTTATTTTCTGGCTTGGGTTTATGAGGGGCTATCGATTCAAATCGATTGGAAACTGTTTTACGATTTCGGATTTTGATTCTTTTTTCAAAAAGAATGCTATTGAAGCTGGTGATTATGTATTTTTCGGTAGAAAAGTGCATATTTATGCCAATGTCAAAATTGGTCACTTTGTAATGATTGCTTCTCATGTGGCTATTGTTGGGGGGGATCATCGATTTGATGTGGTTGGTGTGCCGATGCGATTTACCGGCAGAGATGGCTTAGAGGAACTGCAAACGATTATTGAAGATGATGTTTGGGTTGGGCATGGGGCAACGATTATGGCAGGCGTTAAAATTGGACGTGGGGCTATAATTGCTGCTGGTTCTGTCGTGACTAAAGATGTTCCTGCGTATGCTATTGTTGGTGGTATTCCAGCCAAATTAATTCGTTTACGATTTAATGAACAACAGCAAAAACAGCATAATGAAGCACTGGACAAATTGATTTCTGCCAAAAACGCAGAAATAGAATGTTATAAACTATTACAAAAGTGGCAGAAAAAGTCTTGAGACTCTGAACCTATGCGCAAGCAAGTTTCTGGAAAGGGATGCCAAAGGATTTCAGCATTTTTCAAGTCGTGGGAGCAGATTGTTTCACAAATGCTGGGTGAGATTGAAAAACTATAGCCATGTCAGTCCGACCGCAAGTATCAAAACCCACGGTTTTTCATTTTATTTGGTGTATTCCGCACTATCGGATACCAATCTTTCGGCGTTTGTCGCAGCATCCCCAAATGACATTTGAGGTCTGTGCAGGCAGCAATTCGAATATTGGCGGCGGCAAGCGGCTGGCGTGTGTGGTCAAGCCCGAACAGGCCGAGGGTATTCGTTGGTGTTTACTGCGTTCTTACCGTTTGGGGCGTTGGGAATGGCAGCCCGGAGCAGTATGGAAGATGTTGAAAGAATCCCCCGATGCGGTGATTTGTCACGGTTTTTTTTGTCTGAGCAACTGGATAGTGCGCCTGATCTGCAAGCTTCGGCGTATTCCGGTGTTGGATTGGACACAGGGTGTCAAGCGGCCTGAGAAAGGGATTCGTTGGTGGCTGGCCGACCTTTATTATCGACAAGCAGATGCGATTTTGTTTTATGGTAATTTTGCCCGGGATTATTTCATCAAGAAGGGATATCCCGCCAAGAAGCTTTTTGTGGTGTACAACTCGCTGGATTACGATACACAAAAACTTGTTCTCGAGTCTATAACACCTGAGGCGGCAGCGCGGTGTCGTATCGAGTTTGGAGTGGTCAATCCAGAGGATCGATTGATAATCAACTCCAGCCGTCTGGAGAGGGGCAAACAGATTGATCTGCTGATACGGGCGGTTGCTATGCTCAAACAGATGGGGCATCGGGTGTATGCTGTTTTGGTGGGGGATGGACAAGAGCGGTCGGCCTTAGAAACATTGGCGCGGGAACTGAGTGTGGCGGATCGGGTACGTTTTTTTGGCGCCTGCTATCAGGAGGATAAACTGGGGCTTCTGTTTGCAGCGGCAGATGTATGTGTGATGCCGGGTCCGGTAGGGTTGATTGCGATGCACTGCTTGGTGTACGGTACACCGCTATTGACGTGCGAGAATTCGCAGGGCAGACACGGGCCGGAGATTGAGACGATTGTTGAGGGCAAAACCGGCCGATTTTTCCGGCAGGGGGATGCGGCGGACTTGGCAGAAAAAATGAAACAAATGCTGTATCCGATACCATGTAAAGAACACATGTCGGCGGCGTGTATGGACATCATCGACCGCTACTATACGCCGCAGTATCAGGAAAAAGTAATTCTTGAGGCACTGAATTCGGTATTACCGAAAGATAAACAAATTATAAATTCTTAATAAAAATCTATAGGAGGTTTGTATGGCGAGGTTAAAGTCCCCGTCTTTAACAGGCAAAACCATTCTCGTTACCGGCGGGACAGGGTCGTTCGGCAAGGCGATGGTCAATCGGCTGCTCAAGACCAAAGTTAAGCAGATTCGCATTTTCAGCCGCGATGAACTGAAGCAGGAACTGATGCGCATCGACTACGGGGAGTCCCGGCTGTCGTTCTATATCGGCGATGTCCGTGACCGGGCGAGTGTCGATAATGTGATGAAGGGAGTGGATTATGTCTTTCACGCTGCAGCGCTGAAGCAGGTGCCGTCGTGCGAGTTTTTCCCGATGCAGGCGGTGATGACCAACATCATCGGCGGTCATAATGTCATCGAGTCGGCAATTGCCCACAAGGTCAAAAGCGTTGTTTGCCTCAGCACCGACAAAGCGGTCTATCCGATTAATGCAATGGGAATGACCAAATCGCTGATGGAGAAAGTTGCACAGGCTGTTGCTCGTACGTCTGCGTGCAATCAAACGGTGGTGTCGTGCGTGCGGTATGGCAATGTAATGTGTTCCCGAGGTTCGGTGATTCCGCTGTTTATTGACCAAATCAAGAAAGGGAAACCCCTGACGATTACCGTGCCGGAGATGACGCGGTTTTTGCTGCCGCTGCGGGATTCGGTGGATTTGGTGCTGTTCGCCTTTACCCATGCCCGGCCGGGTGATATTTTTGTCAAAAAGGCGCCGGCCTGCACTGTTCAGGATCTGGCACAAGCGCTGCTGAATATATTCAAGTCCAAATTGCCTATACGAATTATCGGTATCCGACACGGCGAAAAGCTCTATGAAACGCTGGTGACCAAAGAAGAAATGGTGCGTGCCGAAGATATGGGGGATTATTACCGCATCGCACTGGACGACCGCAATTTGAACTATGCGTTGTACTTTACACAGGGCGACAAAAAAGAAATGCAGCTGGACGATTATCATTCCCACAATACCAAACGGCTGAATGTCAAACAGGTCGAACAACTCCTCTTAACACTGCCGGAGGTAACGGATGAATTGAAAAATTGGAAATAAACCGGCTTTTAGCGGTCAGCCCGTAGCAGGCTGCTAACAGCTGACGGCCCAAAGCACACTCTTAACAGGAAACGATGATGACAAATAATCGAATCGGAATAACCGGAATGGCAGGCTTCATCGGTACTCACCTGCGGGACCGGCTGATGCGGGAAAAGGATATTGAAGTGTTGCCGTTTGAAGATGCCTATTTTGACAATCCGGAGGCGTTTGTTGACTTTTGCAAAAAGGCCGATGTGATTGTCCACTTAGCCGGCGTCAACCGCCACGAACCTCAGATTGTTTATGAAAAAAATATCGAACTGATGGAAAAACTGCTTCAGTTTGTTAATAACGCCGGAAAAAAGCCCTATATCCTCTTTTCCTCCAGCACGCAGATTGAAAGGGACAATGAATACGGCCGCGGCAAAAAACGGGCAATGGAACTTCTGGAAGCATGGTCGAATAAGCATCATCTGCCTGCTGTCTCGATGGTTATCCCCAACGTATTCGGCGACGGGGGCAGACCCTTTTACAATTCTGTGGTTGCTACCTTCTGCTATCAGCTCACGCACGGCCAAACACCGACTATTCAGGCGGACAGCCAAATGAAGCTGATTTATATCAATGATTTGGTCGAAGACATTTGGCGTTTAATCCAAAATCCTCCGAATGGCTATCACATAGAATACATCAAGCCCCGTGCCGAAGCCAAAGTCTCAGAGATTCTCAATTGGCTCAATCAGTTCAAAGAGGCTTATTATGGCAGCGGGACGGTGCCGGAGCAAAAAACGGATTTCCAGCGGGATTTGTACAATACGTTTTTGACTTATATGGATGCAGCAGATTGGGAACGCAAACTTAAACTGAACACGGATGAACGCGGCAGCTTTGTAGAGGTGTTTAAGCTTGAGAGGGGGGGGCAGGTATCCTTTTCGACCACCAAGCCGGGTATTACCCGCGGCAATCATTACCATATCCGTAAGAATGAAAAGTTTTGCGTAATCAGCGGGCAGGCCAGCATTAAGCTGCGCCGGATAGGAACGGACAAAGTCATTGAATATAAAGTGAGCGGCGATTCGCCGTCGTGGATTGAGATGCCGATTTATTATACGCATAATATTACTAATATCGGCTCAACAGAGCTTGTAACTCTGTTTTGGATAAGCGAACACTTCAATCCGGATGATCCGGATACATTTTTTGAAAAGGTCTGAACTATGAAGGTCCTCACCATTCTCGGTACGCGTCCAGAGATTATTCGGCTGGCTTGTACGATGACATTGCTGGATAAGCACCTCGAACATAAAATTGTCCACACCGGCCAGAACTACGATTATGAGCTGAATGAGATTTTCTTTAATGATTTAAATGTCCGCAAGCCTGATCACTTTATGAATGTCGATACTTCCAGCTTAGGCAAAGTCTACGGCGGTATTTTGATTAAGGCTGAGGAAATCTTAAAGCAAGAAAAACCCGATGCTGTCCTGATTCTGGGCGATACCAACAGTTCGATTGCTGGTATTATGGCCAAGCGGCTCAAAATCCCGATTTATCATATGGAGGCGGGCAACCGCTGTTTTGACCTCAATGTCCCTGAGGAAATCAATCGTCGGATTATCGACCATATCAGTGATTTTAATCTGTGCTATACCGAACATGCCCGACGGCATTTATTGTCCGAAGGTTTGCCGCACCGGCGAATTTATGTAACGGGTTCGCCGATGCGTGAGGTTTTAAACATACATCTGGAGCGCATCAAGGCCTCCAAGGCATTACAGGAGCTGGGACTGGACAAGGGCAAATTCTTTTTAGTCAGTATCCATCGCGAAGAGAATGTGGACCGCCGAGAGGGACTGACGGCTCTTATTGATGCCTTTGAAAAACTGGCATCGGAGTTCAACTGGCCTGTGATTGTCTCAACGCATCCCCGCACCCGAAAGCGTCTGGAAACCCTCGGCAGAAAAAATATCTCGGATAAGATTCGCTGGATGAAACCTTTTGGTTTTCTCGATTATGTGAATTTGCAGATGAATGCCGCCTGTGTTTTGTCGGACAGCGGTACGATTTGCGAAGAATCATCGATGCTGGGCTTTCCAGCGGTCACGGTGCGTACCGCTATGGAAAGACCGGAAGCAATGGATACCGGCTCAATTGTTTTAACGGGGTTGGATGCGGACGTGATTGTCAAATCCGTCAAAGTTCAGATGGACGAAGTCGGCTCCCAAGGTCTCTGTGTGCCGGATGATTATCAGATTACCAACACCTCCCACCGCGTACTGAATATCATCCTCGGCACGGCTAAACTGTCCAATGCCTGGCACGGCATTCAATATAACGATCTTGTCTAGTCCATGAAATTTGCTGAACATAATGAACTCAGCGAACTCCTCACCTATCGGGGCAGTTTTTGCTTATGCGCATTTTATATTTAACTCATTTTTTTCAGCCGGAACCTATTTTTTGGGCATTACCGCTGGCCAAAGAGCTGTCGCGGAAGGGACATCAGATTGAAGTATTGACCGGTTTTCCGAATTATCCGGCGGGAAAATTATATGATGGCTATCGTATTCGAATGCTTCAGCGGGAAGTTTTAGAGGGGATTGATGTCATTCGTGTTCCGCTGTATCCCAGCCATGACAATTCTGCATGGAGGCGTATCTTATGCTATACCAGTTTTGGGCTTTCGGCATCCCTGATTGGACCTTGGGCAGCAAAGCAAGCGGATATTGTCTATCTGATGCAGGGTCCGATGACGCTTGGGCTGCCGGCACTGATACTGAAACTGTTCAAAAGAATACCGTTTGTGATTCATATTCAGGACATATGGCCTGATTCATTGCTTTCGACAGGGATGTTCAATAGTAAAATAGGGTTAAAACTGCTGAATGGATGGTGTAATTTTGTGTACAAGCATGCAGCAAAGATTATTACGATAGCCCCCGGCATGAAGCAGCGACTGATTGAACGCGGTGTTCCGGAAAATAAGATTGAAGTGGTCTATAATTGGTGTGATCAAGCCCAGATTTGTCCGGCAGAAAAAAATCAGGAATTGGCAAAGTCGCTTGGTATGGCGGGGCGATTTAATGTCGTTTTTGCAGGCAATATGGGCAAGGCACAGGCGCTGGAGCCGGTTTTGGATGCGGCAAAAATAGTCGCAGATCGGCAGCCGCAGGTTCAATTTGTCTTCATCGGCAGCGGTGTCTGTGTGGAGGAACTGAAACAAAAGGCCGCAGACATGGGCTTGACCAATGTCCTGTTTCTGCCCCGTCGGCCGGTGTCGGAAATCGGTGATATTTTAAATCTTTCGGATGTTTTGTTTGTTCATCTGAAAAAAGATCCGCTGTTTAAAATTACCATCCCCTCGAAAATACAATCGTATTTGGCAGCGGGTCGACCGATACTTGTAGCAGTTCCGGGGGATGCGTCAGCTCTTGTTCAGGAAGCGCAGGCGGGTTTGGCCTGTGAACCGGAAAATCCGCAGAGTATCGCCGACGCAGTGTGTCAATTCAGTGTAATGTCAAAATCAGAGTTAGAAGCGATGGGACATCGCGGAAAACAATTTTATCAGCAGTATTTATCATTTGAAATTGCAGCCGCCAAGATTGAGCATATTCTTCTTTCTCAGGTCAGCCGGCGGCCAAATGCTTCACAGCAATCGTTGGCGGCTAACTATTAAAAGCTGATGGTTAATCTTGCGTTGTTTTTCAAAATATAATGTTGAAGAATTGATAAAATTGATAAGGTTGTCAAAGAATTCAAGCTCGGCTGGTAATCAGTTGATTCTGCTTCGAGTATTTTTCAACGATAACTAATTCTGTTGTGCATAAAGAGATGAATTATAAAATTATTCCTCTTCAAAAATCGCATATTGACCTTGTAGTTGATATCCATATCAAAGCATTTCCTGGCTTTTTTTTAAGTTTTTTAGGCCCGCGATTTCTAAAGGAGTTTTATCAATCATTTGCAGAAGATCCTATTGGGATTGGTTTTGTTGCCGTAGATAGCGATTGCAACCAAGTGATAGCGGTTACGGTAGGCCCTTTGGTCCCAGCAGGTTATTTTAAGCGGTTGCTCAAGCGCAAATGGTGGGCTTTTTGTCTGGCAAGCATTTCCGCAGTGATTAAAAAGCCGTCCGTCATAAAGCGGCTATTTCGTGCCGTCTTTTATCGCGGTGATTCTCCTGCCCACGCTGACGCTTTGGCTTTATTAAGCAGTATCGCTGTTTCGCCCGATGTTCAAGCCAAAGGTATTGGTGCGGCTCTGGTCAATGCGTTTGTTCAAGAAGTTAAAAAACGAGGCGGCAAAGGTATATTTTTAACCACAGATGCCCAGGGCAATGACAAGGTCAATCGTTTTTATCAAAAAATGGGTTTTACTCTTGAATCATCATATACTACCCCTGAAGGCCGGCAAATGAATCGCTATATTTTGATTTTCTCAAATCATAACTGACCTCCAATGGTGCAAAACTCCTTTTGTGGAAAACAAAAATGGATAAATTTGAACAATCCTTTTCTGCTTGGCTGAATTGTCCCTATGCTTTTTCCTTTTGGAAAGCCCGGGTGGCCCTCTATGCGATTTTGAGGGGATTGAATATCGGAGACGGTGATGAGGTGATTTTGCCCGGCTATACGTGTGTGATGGATGTCAACCCGATTAAATATGTCGGAGCAAAGCCGGTCTATGCAGATATAGAGCCGAATACATTCAATATGGTTCCCGACTTCGTTGAAGAGAAGATTACCTTGCGAACCAAACTTATAATTGCTCAGCACACATACGGTTATCCGTGTGATATGGAGCGTATTCTGCAGATTGCCCAAAAACACGCAATCCCCGTTATAGAAGACTGCTGTCTGGCGCTGGGGTCACGCTATAAAGGACAATTGGTCGGTACGTTCGGCAGGGCGGCTTACTTCTCCTTCCAGTGGAACAAGCCCTTTACAACCGGCCTTGGAGGGATGGCTATTACAAATGACAGCGGTTTGGCACAAAAGATTGAGCGATTATATGCTGCCGAGGCAACTGAACCGTCGGCCAAAGATGTGCTGATGCTGGCAGCACAGCTGGCTGTTTACCGTGCTTTCATTTACCCCCGAACGACGGCACTGGCTCAAACGCTTTTTCGGTTTTTAACACGCAAAGGGCTTGTTGTCGGGTCCTCTTCATCTGCGGAATTCGTGCCTTCTATGCCCAGCGGCTTCTTCAAAGGGATGAGTGCTGTTCAAGCCCGTTCAGGCATCAAACAGCTCAATAAGCTTGAAGACAATATTTGTCACCGAAGAAAAATGGCTGACCTTTATGACCATCTGCTGTCAGAAAAGGGCTGGCCGATCCGCTGCTATGATAAAAGCGTAATGGATCCGGTTCTGGTGCGCTATCCGGTGCGGATTAAACAAAAGCAGCAGGCTTTGGAAACAGCTGCCGCGGCGGGCATTGAGCTTGGAAGCTGGTTTGAATCGCCGCTCCATCCTCAGGAAACGCCTCTGGCGGCTTATGATTATACATTGGGAATGTGTCCGGAAGCTGAAAAAGCCGCCGCTGAAACAGTCAACCTGCCTCTTCATCCTCGAGCCGGTGAAAAAACTGTACGCAGAACGGCGGACTTTATTTCACAGTTTACGCCTGCATAAATCCTGTGTTTCAGTGCCGTAAATAGTCCCGGCAGTCTGCCATATAAGGTTTCTTTATGAAAAAGCAAAAGAGTCCTGTTAAATTATTTGCTGGAGTATTTGCCATTCTTATTGTTGTGACAATTCTTCGGCATCTGCTTCGTCCGAAATCCGTGCAATTTTCCCTCGATATTCGCGACAATGCCGGTGTAGCGCTTCTGGAAACGGTTGGCGATTCACTGGTTTGTGTATTTTCCGACGGACGCACCTGCATCTGGGACTGGAACAATCTGCCCAGCCCCAAAGGCGACTTCAGGGCTGTTTCCTGTCTGGCTGCCGTGCTGGATGCATCCCGCTTGGCGGCTGTTCCTGAAAAAGGTAAAAAAATCCTGACTGTCTATGACCTGCCTGCCGGCCGCCGGCAGAAGGAGCTGTCAGTTGGATGGGAAGATCAGTCTGTTTTCCTGAGAATTTCACCGGACAAAAAGGTTCTTTTGCTGATGCGCAAAAATCCTGCTGATTCAGCCGGCAAAATCCTTTATGAATTCGCGAAACTGGATATTGAAAATGAATTAATCGGGCCGGCCGTAACAATCTCCATAAGCGAAAAGACCGATAAAATTGTTGATTTTGCAGCAAGCTCTAATCAGGTAATTTATGCTGTCGGCTCCAAAAGCCAAGCCGGCTGGGTTGGGGCTGTGGATTTGCATCAAGGCAAAATTGTTCAGGATATTGTTTATGCAGATACCAAAGAGTTCTGCAGTGCTGCTGTCAGCCCCGATGGTCAATATCTTTTAGCCGGCAATCGGGACGGCATTTTGTATAAAATCGATGCAGCCGACCTAAACATTCTCAAAAAGGTTAATCTGCTCGCTCCCGGGGAAACCCGCCCGGTTACCAATGACTATTCGGTTCTCAACTTGGCATTCAGCAATGACGGCCGCTATTACGTTGCAACAATCAATCCCAAGGCCTATCTGCTTCAAACCGGCAGCGACACGGTTTTTCATTGGTGCACTCCTACCAGCAATTTGACCTCCAAAATTGCCTATTCGCCCGACAGCCGTTTCTTTGCTACCTCTGATATCCGAGCCAGCAAACCCATTAGAATCTGGGAAACCCCAGTAAGTAAATAAGGATGTGGCATCAAAAAGATAAGACCGCTTCCGGAAAACGGAATGTACCCTTCAAGAAAGAATTGTCCAAGAAATTCCTTTTTGCAGAGATGTATGGTTAAGCGGTTCTTTGATATAGTTGTGTCATTGGTCTTGCTGGTACTGTTAAGCCCTCTCATACTGATTACGGCTTTGCTGGTACGACTTAAACTCGGCTCACCGATTCTTTTTTGCCAGCAACGTCCGGGTTTGCATGGAAAACTCTTTACTATCTATAAATTCCGTACGATGATCAGCCGTACCCATGACGAGCAGGGAAATATCCTGCCCGATGAAAAGCGATTGACCCCTTTCGGTCTTTGGCTGCGGGGGACCAGTCTGGATGAGCTGCCCGAGCTGTTGAATGTCCTTAAAGGAGATATGTCGCTGGTGGGCCCTCGTCCGCTGATGGCCAAGTATCTGGACCGCTATACTCCCCAGCAGAACCGCCGACACGAGGTCAAGCCCGGCATTACCGGCTGGGCGCAGGTCAACGGCCGGAATGATATGACGTGGGAACAGAAGTTTCAATACGATGTCTGGTATGTCGACAACCGTTCGTTTTGGCTGGATTTAAAAATCCTCTGGCTGACCCTCTGGCATGTGATAAGCCGCAAAGGTGTTGCCAAGGAAGGGTATGCTACTGTCGATGAGTTTATGGGTACCAAGGCCGACAATACGAAATCCGAATAAACCGCAATAATGCTGAGCCGTTCAGATATTTTGAAAATGGAGTCGATTGCATGCGGAACGCCGTTTTATGTGGTCAGCCGACAACAATTCGAGTCCAACTTTAAGGACCTGACCGCGGCGTTTTCAAGCCGCTATCAGCCGTTTATTCTGGCCTATTCCTACAAAACCAACTATCTTCCTTATTTGTGCGGCATAATTAAGGAAAAGGGTGGCTGGGCGGAAGTGGTCAGCCGGCTGGAATATGACTTGGCGGTTAAAATCGGCCACGATCCCCAGAAAATTATTTTCAACGGTCCTGTTAAGACAGCCGAAGATATAGTGCAAGCTGTCGAAAAGGGCAGTATTGTCAATGCCGACAGTCCATCCGAACTGCAGTTGATTACAGACTATGCCAAAGCCGATCCCCGCCGTCCGGTTCGAGTCGGCCTTCGCATCAATATTGCCCTGTCGGATGCAGCGGGACAGTCGCATATCCAAAACGCCCTCAAGACCGGCCGTTTTGGATTGGATCCCGCTGAATTTAAATCAAAGCTAAATATTCAGGATTTAAAACAGCTGCCCAATCTGCAGATTGTCAGTCTGCACGGCCATACCTCAACTGCCGACCGAAGCCGCTGGTGTTTTGAGGTAATTACCGAAACTTTGTGCCGTCTTGCCGAAGAGTTTTTTCCCGATTCTGTTGAATATCTCAATATCGGCGGCGGTTTTTTCGGCCGGATGCGGCCGGATATGCCGTTTACGGATGTGCCTGGCTTTGATGACTACGCTGAAACAATCTGTTCAGTTCTGGGCAGAAACAGCTGGGTTCGGAAGAAAACTCCGGCTTTGGTTATTGAGCCGGGCGTGGCAATGGCAGCCGATGCCGTCCGTTTCATCACCAAAGTTGTTTCGGTCAAATCCATCCGCGGCGATTTATTTATTACAGTTGACGGGAGCGCCTTTCATATTAAGCCCACCTTTCACGCCCTCAATCTGCCGCATCAGGTCATAACCCGAAATGCCGATCCGCCCATACATACCTACAGTGTGGTCGGGGCAACCTGCATGGAAAAAGATATCCTCCTCCGAAACATAACGGCGTCTCTGCCTGAGCCGGGCGATTATATCTGTATCGACAATGTCGGGGCCTATACGCTGGTGCTGACTCCGCCTTTTATTACGCCTGCACCAGCTGTTCTCGCTGACGAAGACGGCTGTTTTAAGCTTGTTCGGCGCAGACAGACCCTTGATGATATCTTCAGCAGTTATGTTTTTTAGGAATCTTGTGTGAAATAGAATAGTTCGTTCTGTTGCTTAGGAGTGTACATTTATGCAAAAGTTTCTTGTAACAGGGGGAGCCGGCTTCATCGGCTCAAATATCTGCCGCAAGCTTGTTGCCGACGGCTGTTTCGTCCGCGTGATTGACAACCTCATCACAGGGAAAAAATCGAATTTGGCAGATATCATCGATAAAATTGATTTTATTGAAGCCGATATGGGCGACCTCGACATTGCTAAAAGGGCAATGAAGGATATAGATGCAGTTCTGCATCAGGGGGCGGTGCCGTCTGTGCCCAAAAGCGTGGCGGATCCGGCGACAACGCACCATCACTGCGTCGATGCCACATTCAATCTCCTGCTGGCTGCCCGCGATATGAAAATCAAGCGGTTTGTCTATGCCGCCAGCTCTTCGGCTTACGGCGACAGTGAAGTGTTGCCCAAAGTCGAGACAATGCCGGTTGCTCCGAAATCACCCTATGCAGCAGCCAAGCTTTTCGGCGAGTATTATTGTTCTGTTTTTGCCCAGTGCTATGGTCTGGAGACAATTTCACTGCGCTATTTTAATGTCTTCGGCCCGTATCAGGACCCAACCAGCCAGTATGCTGCAGCGATTCCGGCTTTTGTAACCCATATCCTGAAAGGCCAGCCGCCGGTTATTTATGGCGACGGGGAGCAAACCCGTGATTTTACCTATGTCGATAATATTGTTCACGCCAATCTGCTGGCGGCTCGTGCGAAAAAGACAAGCGGTCAGGTCATCAATGTTGCCTGCGGCGAGCGGATATCCGTCAATGCGATTATTGACCTGATTAACCGTATCTGCGGCACCAACGTTCGGCCGGTGTACGCAGATCCCCGCCCCGGCGATGTCAAGCACTCTCTGGCAGCCATCGACAGGGCCCGGGAGCTGATCGGCTTCCAGCCGGTCGTCCTGTTCCAAGAGGGTTTGACCAAGGCCATCGACTGGTATCGGAAGAACCTGCTATGATTTGCTGTCTTGAGTATGACTATGCAGAACATACCCTGCTTCTGTCAAAAACCGGTGAAACTTTCTGATGAACTGTATGCACTTTTGTAAGGCCTGCGGAAAAAATGAAAGTGGATAATATCATTACCGCCGACCATGTACGGCTCAGGCCGCTGACTGAACAGGATATGACGCTCAAGGTCAAATGGTACAATGACCCGCTTGTCCGCAAAACGCTGGTTATTGATGAGCAGTTCGAACTGGACAAAACAATCGAATGGTTTCAATCGCTGGCCGGCCGGAATGACAGGGCGGATTTTGCTGTTGAATCATTGGACGGGGTGCCAATAGGGATCACAGGTCTTATCGATATTGACCGCCGGAACAAGACCGCCCAATGCTACTGTGTCATCGGCGAAAAGACCTTCTGGGGACAGGGGCTGGGTACGGAAATTCATTCTGTGCTGTTCCAATGGGCTTTTGAGAAGCTCGATATCCAGAAAATCTGGGCACATATCCGCACCAACAATCCGGCTATTTTCCGTGTTGTTGAGAAACTGGGCTTTCAGATAGAAGGGACCCTGCGTCGGCATGCGGTTGTCAATAGTCAGCGAATCGACCTGTACCAGATCGGTCTTTTACGGGAGGAATTCATCCCAACCCATCAGCATTATGAAATGCTTGACAGGCCGCAATAATATATCAGCAGCAGACATTAACAGTCGTCAAAACCGCAAATGAAAGCAGCGATGACTTATCATCTAATACCTCGAGGCAAAGTAAATGAAGATTGAAACTGTTCTTATTCTCGGTGCCAGCGGGACGATCGGCTCATTAACCGGCGGGCTTCTGGCCCAAAACGGCATCAAGATTTTTTTCCTTTCCCGTACTTCGGCCGGTTCTCTGAAAGGACTTGCCCGTGCACAAAAACAGGCCCGCTCGGAGACAATCGCCAAACACATCACCTGCGGCGACTACGAAGGCCTTTTGCCGGATGCCTGCCGTCAGGCCGATTGGATTATCGAATGTGTCGCTGAAGATTACAGCATCAAGCAGGGACTGTATGAGAGGGTCGACAACTTGCGCCGGCCGGATGCAATTGTCAGCTCTGTTACTTCCAGCCTGCTGCTGGATGAACTTCCGAAAGGACGGTCCGCATCCTTCCGCAGGCATTTCCTTTCCACTCATTTTTACAATCCCCCCGGCAAAATGACCGCCTGTGAAATCTGCGGCACCTCTGAAACCGATCCGGCTGTTGTGGATTTTATTTCAGATTTCTGCTCGTCGAAACTTCGCCGTGCCGTCATCCGCGTCAAGCCCACGGCCGGCTTTGCCGGCAATCGCTTGGCATTTGTTCTATTTGCCCGGATTACGGAGCTTGCTGCAGAATTCAGCGTCGAAATGATGGATTATCTTATCGGTCCCTATACAGGTCGGCTGATGCCGCCGTTGGCAACATTGGATTTGGTCGGTCTGGATATCCATAAAGCCATTATCCACAGTCTTGCAGCTCATACCGATGATGCATTCCATCATAAACTCGTGCTGCCTGCATATATTGAAAAGATGATAGAGACAGGGCATCTGGGCAATAAAACACGGGACAAGGGCGGTTTCTACAAAAAACTCGAAAGCGGGGACTTTATGTATATTGACCCTGCAACCGGCAGCTATATTCCGTCGTTTCACCCCCATGTGCGGTTTGTTGAGACGGCCAAAGACCAAATTCATCTTGCCAAGTACCGTCAAGCCTTTGACACCATCGTTGCTGCCAAAGGGACGGAAGCCGATATCGTCCGCGAAATTCTGGCTACTTATATCGCTTACGGGTATATGCTTGCTGGAGAAGTAACAGATGCAGAATACGGCATAACCGGCATCGACCGCGTGATGAGTACCGGCTTCAACTGGGCAAGTCCCAGTTTAATGGTTTATATGCTCGGCGGAAAAGACAGGGCGATGGAACTGATTAAAATGCAAAAGCTGCCTGTTCCAGAATTGCTGCGGACCGATGACACCTGCGAACATTATATTTTTAACGCCGGCAAATACTTCCCCGCCAAATAAGCGAAAGCTGATTTAGAATTTAGAATACAGAATGATTCGACTTTATCAATTTTTGATAAAAAAGATCGGGCCAATGAGTTCTTGTGCCGTCAGCTTATTCGCTCAGGGACATCTGTTGAGGGCTAATCTTGAAGAAGCCAATGCCGCCCCGAGCCGTGCGGATTTCAAATGTCTTAAGGAGGCATGGGAAACCTATGATTGGCTGCGGTTATATCAATCGACCGGTATTGTTACAGAACTGCACTTGAAAGAGTTATTAAAGGAATCCAATGAGATTATTTCCATCCTGACGACAATTGTAAAAGAATCCAAGCTGAAGAAAGATTAACTTTCTTCATTCTCTATTCATCATTTTTTTATGAGTGAATGGTATGAGTGAACAAAAAGTATACATTCTGGGCGGTTATCAGACCGATTTTGCCCGCAATTGGGCTCGTGAAAACAAGCATATTTCTGCTATGATGCGTGAGGCCTATGAAGGATCGCTGATGACCACCAAAATCGAGCCAAAGGACATTAAAGCAGCCTTTATCGGAAACTTTGCTGCAGAACTGTACTGCATGCAGGGGCATTTAGGAGCATTCTTTGTAGATTTTGATCCGGCTTTCAGAGGCCTGCCTGCGATGCGGTTTGAAGGCGCATGTGCATCCAGTGCTTTGGCGGCACTGTCGGCGATGGCGCACATCCAAGCCGGGCTTTATGACTGCATTGCTCTGATGGGTGTGGAACTGATGAAATCCGTTCCTGCGGCCAAAGGCGGCGACTATCTGGGGACAGCCGCCTGGTATGAGCGTGAATCAGCGGGTGTGGAGTTTCCTTTTCCCAAGCTGTTCGGCAAACTGGGCGATGTCTATGAAGCCCGTTTTGGATTGGATGATGACTATTTAGCACGAATTGCTGCAATCAATTATGCCAATGCCAAACGCAATCCCAACGCTCAAACACGCGACTGGTTTATGTCTTATGAACATGCCTGCACCAGAGGCCAGTACAATCCGTCTGTGTCCGGCCGGATTAAGGTGACCGACTGCTCCCAGATTACCGATGGTGCGGTCTGTCTGTATCTTGCTTCTAAATCTTTTGCTGAACAGTATGCTCGCCGTTGCGGTATATCACCGGATGCGCTCCCCTATATTGCCGGCTGGGGGCATACAACGGCACCTATCGAATTTGCTGCCAAAATTGCTGAATCCGAAAATCAGTCCTATGTGTTGCCCTGGACACGCAGGGCTATTACCGATGCCTATGCCCGCGCAGGCATTGCTGACTGCTGGGACTTGGATGCTATTGAAACGCACGACTGCTTTACTACGTCCGAATACATGGCTATCGACCATTTTGGCCTGACTCCGCCGGGGCAAAGCTGGCAGGCGATAGAGGATGGCGTTATAGAACTTTCAGGCAAGCTGCCCATCAATCCTTCCGGCGGGCTGATCGGCTGCGGCCATCCGGTTGGTGCTACCGGTGCCCGCCAGCTGCTGGATGCCTACAAACAGGTTACAGGTACAGCAGGGGACTATCAGGTAAAAGATGCCAGCCGGGTTGCTACCCTGAATATCGGTGGCACGGCTACCACCAATGTCTGCTTTATTGTGGAAAAATAACTGCTGTATCGATTATTCAGTTAGGTCTCTGACTGTATTTGCTGATTCTTTATTTCTGAATCCTCACTCTTTCTTATTGCTCCTCTGTATCCTTCCATCTTCAAAAAGCCTTTTTTCCAGATGATTAGGGCGGATGCAGCAATTACAGCCGTATACACAAAAATTGCATAACGTGTACGAATCTGACTGATAGCAAGACCAATAAAGGCATACATCCCTGCCAATCCATAGCAGATAGCAACGGTTTTTTTCAGCGGTATTCCCCGGTCCATCATTTGATCATAGATATGCCCCCGGTCCGAAACGAACAGGGGTTTTTTATTCAGCCATCTTCGTACCAGAGCCGTCGCCGTATCCAGTATCGGCAGTCCAAAAATCACAATCGACGCCATCCACCAGCGGAAAATTTCCTCAGCAAACAAAATCATCAGAGATGCAGTCGCAAATCCCAGCAGCATGCTGCCGGCGTCACCCATGAAAATTTTGGCCGGATGCCGGTTAAACGGCAGAAATCCGAGTACTCCGCCCACCAGCCCCAAACATACAATAATGCGAACCGGATCGCCGGCCTCGCTGAATCCCCACGTCGCCCGGTGAATCGACAAAAGCAGAAAAGCGACGGTAATAATCGCTGTTACTCCCCCGCACAGCCCATCCAGCCCATCCAGCAGATTTAATGAATTGGTGGCCCCCAGAACAAAAAAGACAACAATAAAAACTCCAAAGAGAAATTCTATGCTATCCGGCATATTCCATCCCAGAAATGCTGCTGCATGTTGCAAATCCGGCCGAATGCCAGTTGCAAGCAGGGCACAAGCAGCGATAATCTGACCTAAGAATTTCTGTTTGGGTTTTAAATCCATTATATCATCCACCAGCCCCACAAAGCAGGCGGTGCCGGCTCCGGCCAATATCCCCAGCAGCCACTTAAGGCACTTATCAAACACCTCAAAATCCTTAATCAGCACAATCCCGGCCAGTATTCCCACCGTCAGCCCCGCAAGTATCCCCACACCCCCCAAATAGGCCACCGGTTCTTTGTGTGTTTTAACACGATGGTCAGGTCTGTCTACAATCCCCAGCTTCAGAGCGATCTTCTTGCACAGCCATGTTGCCGCCAGTGCCACGATAAAGGCGCACACGCCTACCGGCCAAAACTGAAGCGACCAGCTTAGCGGTCTCTCTGGTCCTACAAACTCACTGAATATCATATAACCTCCCGCAGATACCGTGTTTGGTCTTTATCTTGCCTTCGAATCTGGAATGAGGACTTATTAGTCCCCCATTCCCGAAAAGGGAAATATGCATCGAGCCTTATGATGGAGCATTTTGCCAGATATTACACCATATAAAAAATCAAGAACATTATATAATGTTTCTGCTTTATTAAAAGACAAAAAATGCCGAAAATAAATTGACTGAATAATACAGTCGGTTTATTATAATCCGCTGGAAAACAGTAATTCCGGAGTTGACAGTGCCGATTTTATGAATATTTTGCTAACATCCGTTGGCCGGCGAGGGTACCTTGTCAGGTATTTTAAGGATGCTCTTGGTCCAGAAGGTCAGGTCTGGGGAGCTGACAGCAGCGTTTTTGCGCCGGCTTTTACATATTGTGATGGAACAGCTATCCTTCCCGAAGTCAAAAAGGATCATTATCCAAAGGCACTATTAGATCTGTGCAAAACAAGAAAAATCGATATTGTTGTCCCTCTAATAGATCCGGAACTCGAAATATTAGGCGGCTGGCAGCAGCAGTTTGAAAACGAAGGCGTTTTTTTGCTGCTTTCTCCGGTTGAAACGATTGCAATGGCTTCCGATAAGTACCTTACTTATCAATTTGCTGTTAAAAACGGTTTGCGCACACCGTGCTCCTTTCTGACTGTTGAGGAAGCCATGGAATCATTGGATGCCGGCAAGCTCAGCTGGCCGCTGCTGGTCAAGCCGCGCAAGGGCAGCGCTTCTATTGATATCGTATGGTGCTATGACAAGCTTCAGCTCGAGGCGGCGATGGAATCTGTTCGGGAACCGATGATACAGGAACTTGTTAAGGGTGTCGAATACGGCTATGACCTTTTCGGCGATCGGCAGGGGCGTCCTATCAGCGTCTATTGTAAAAGGAAGTTGGCAATGCGGGCAGGCGAAACCGACAAGGCCATTACTGTTAATGAGCCGGCTTTGATGGAATTTGGGCAAAAACTGCTGTCTGCTATGAAACTGGTAGGACCTGCTGATGTGGATGCGATAGCAGATAAGGACGGCATCAAGCTTCTTGAAATAAATCCCCGCTTCGGAGGCGGCTATCCCTGCTCGCATTTGGCAGGGGCGGATTTCTGCAAAAAGATTATTGCGATGCGGAATGGATGCAATCTGACAGCTGATATTGGCTCCTGTCCGGCTGGAGTGTGTATGCTTAAGCAGGATGAGATTATCTGTCCCTCTTGGCCTATTCAGCCGAATGGTTGAATTTGTATCTCTGCCCCAAAAGTCGGTTCATCTGAATATTTAGTAGTTGCCTGTCCTTTCAGGCGGCCGGCTCGGGCTCCTGCTCGGTAATTTTTTACAGCTTGCTTTCCTAAGTTATTATTGTGGAACTATACGGGCGGACTCTGTTTTTCTTCTATTTGCCGAGAATAACACAAGCAGAATGCCGTAAAAAAGACATGATGATTTGTTGGGATTCTCGACACACGGAAAGAATAGACGATGGTGCTCTATAAACTTAATCTTGCTTTTTTAAGCAGAAAATCCCACAAAAATGCCGATGAATAAAGACCGGTTTTTAGGGATTCAATACGATGATACGCGGATTTAAGCAAACGGCATTTTTGACTTTAATCAGCCGCATTTTGGGAATGGTGCGTGACCAGGTATTTGCCTATTATTTTGGGGCTGGCTGGCTGATGACGGCCTTTGCAATGGGCTTTAAAGTTCCCAATCTGTCGCGTCGTCTTTTCGGTGAAGGGGCGGCATCGGCCTCTGTTATACCCATCTACAGCGAGGAACTCCATCGAGACCCTTCAGCAGCCAACCGGCTTGCCTGCAGTGTCTTTACGGCGGTGACAGGAATTTTGACCGTTTTAGTGGTGCTGGGAGAAATTCTAATAGCCGGCTATGTCTTGCTTTTCCCGCTCAACGAAGGGACCCGTGTGGGATTAATCCTGACAGCGATGATGCTGCCGTTTGCAATATTTATCTGCGATACGGCAGTGCTGGGGGGTATTTTAAATGTTCATCGGCACTTCTGGGCACCAGCGGCGGCACCGGTTGTGTGGAATTTGATTATTATTGTATTTTCTTATTTTGCTGCGGTTGTCCTGAAGCTGCCCTCCGAGCAGCAGGTTTACGTGGTCGCTGCAGGTGAGGTACTGGCCGGCATCGTCCAGCTTGCAATGCAGGTCATTCCGCTGCGAACGTATGGGATTATCCTGCGCCCCGTATGGGATTTCCGCTCGAAGGCGTTTAAGCAGATTCTAATGCTGATGGGGCCTATGATGCTGGGGGCAGCGGCCACGCAGCTTAATACGCTGGCTGACGATATTATCGCCTTGAGTTTTTCCAATGATCAAGGCCGTCCTCTCACATGGGGAGCAGTGTCCTACTTGTATTATGCCCAGCGCTTATACCAGTTTCCGCTGGGGGTTCTGGGCATTTCGCTGGCTACAGCCATTTTTCCCGAACTGAGTACCGAGGCAGCTCGCGGAGACTTCCGCCGTATGATGCAGGTGGTTTCTCGCGGGCTGCGCATGTCTGTATTTGTAGCCGTACCTGCGGCAGCAGGGCTTATTCTGGTAGCCCGTCCGCTGATTGCTGTTCTGTTTGAGCATGGGCGATTTACCCCTGAAGATACCCGTCAGACTGCATGGACAATGTCCTTTTATACTGTCGGTCTGTGCGGTTTTTTCATCCAGCAGATTCTGGTACGGGCTTTTTACTCCACCAAGGATTCCTGGATGCCGGCACTGACGGCGGCCGGTTCTGTTGTGGTCAATGTGATGATGAATCTGACGCTCATTTGGCCTCTTGGAACCGGCGGCTTGGCTTTGGCTACATCCATCTGTTCTTATCTACAGGTTGCTGTTCTTCTGGTCGTTCTGAAAAAGCGGCATCCTGCTGAGATGACCGACGGTTTGATGCGAACAATGTGGCAGACAGCGGCGGCTGCCTGCTTGATGACAGCAGGGGGGCTGGGGATGTTATACTTGTTCAAAAACTGTCCCTTGTCGACAGGATTTGATTTGATTCGATTGGGTGCACTGGTACCGGTTTGCACGATTCTCTATGCAGGTTTATCATGGTTTTTAAAAAATGAGATGCTTTTATTGCTTGTCGGAAAACGCTGGAAGAAAGAGACTCCAGCAGCTGAATCGGCAAGGCAAAGCCAGACCATTGACGAATAGGTTTTTTAACTGGATGGATTGACGCTTGCGGCACGGGGTATTATAATGACAGACAAGTGCAAGTTCTGTCATGGTTTAGAAAATCAGGAGGTGCCGTATGAATGTGGTCGAATTTCTGGATTCCAAGGGCATCCGTTATGAAATGAGCCAGCACCGTCCGACGTTTACTGCCCAGCAAATGGCCGCCGAAGAGCATGTGCCCGGTATGAATGTTGCCAAACCTGTTGTTGTGTGTGCTGATGAAAAGTATTATATGTGCGTTCTTCCGGCCTGCTGCAAGATTGACACCGATGCACTCAAAAAAGCGCTTGGTGCCAAAAAAGTCAATCTGGCCGATGAAGATGAACTGACTCGGTTGTTTGGCGACTGTGCGCTGGGAGCCGAACCCCCGTTTGGGCAGTTATATGGGCTGGAAACGCTGATGGATGCTGCCCTTGAAAATGACCCCTATGTGGTGTTTCAGGCAGGAACCCATGAACAGGCAATCCGGATGAGTCTGGGCGATTATGTGAAGCTGGTTCAGCCGCGTGTTTTGAAGTTCAGTTATCACATGCAATAGCCGATAATAGCATTGGCAATGATAGGCTTTAATATTTGGAGCATTTATGGTCCGATATAAAGGGAGTTTTTGTTTAACGATATGCATTTTATGGGCATTCTGTTTACCGGCCGCTGCCCAGCAGCCAGCATTGGTCTCTCAGCATGTCTCGTCCATCTTTTCCCGACAAGCTATTGAAATCTGCCGTCAGGACCCTCTTGATCCGGCCGGAATTGAAAAAGCGATGACCTTTTTAAATGCGGCTCTGGCTCTGGATTCATCATCGGAAGCGATGGCCGAACTGATACTTCGTGTTGGTGCCGCAAATTGCTACAGCAGTGCGGATTATACAGATTCTCTTCGCTGGGCACTGGACCGTTATTTGAACGGACAGGCCGATTTGGAACTGGCCGCCGGAGCGGTTCGATGCATGCTCGAGAGACTCAACACCCGGGCCGAGCGTGAGGTGCTGTTGGAAAAACTGTATCGGAAGTATGCCTCTCAAAATTCTTTTTTCGCATCGGATTTGGCTGCACAGTTGGGTTTACTGGCAGCCGAAAAGGCGGATACGGCGGCGGCAATGAATTACGTTGCTGCGGCTTATGAAATGAACCGCTGCAATCAGCTGGCCTTTGAAACAATGGTTGATTTATCGGCCTCCCAGAATCTCTCGCTTACTCCCTCTGCCCAGCTCCTGTATGCCCGGGCAATGCTGGATTTGAATCCGTACGATTTGAACACCGCTGTTGGCTATGCTGATGCTCTGAGCCGATTTCAGCTCTACCATGCGGCTTCTCAGGCCTATGCCTATGCTGTCCAATTGTACGAATTCCTTTATCCGGACAAGCCGCTGGATAACGGCCTTTTGGACAATTGGCTTGTAAGCTGTTGCCATGCTGATCAGATGGAAATGCGGTGTCTTGAAATAGCCAATAAATACCGGGATTCGAAACGGTTTGATTTAATGCTCGAAGCCGCAGCTGGCAAGGCATTGACACGCCTCGGGCAGGCCCAACAAGCTCAGCAGCTTCTTGAAGAGGCCGGCCGAAAAGCAGAATCACTGCTTGTGATCGAAGGATTGGCACTGCCGATTTATCCTGAACATCTGGCATGGTTTTACAGTTTTGTGCTCGAACAGCCCGATAAGGCGCTGGCTTGGAGCAATCGGGCCTTTGAAGAAGCTCCGCAGCGGCAGGGGGTAAGCGTAATGTTCGCTTATGCATTGGCTGTTCATGGACAATACGATTTGGCTGCCCAGTATGCTCAGCCCCTCCGGCAAACGGACCAAATTGCAGCTTTGACAATGGCATTGGTTGAACTTGCTGCTGACCAGAAACAGGCCGCTCTGGACTCTCTTAGGACTGCTGTGGAAATGGCCCCCAATACGTTTGCAGCAGACAAGGCCATCCGCCTTATCAAGGATCAGGGATCGGATTATATCCCGTCGGTCAGTCTTGAGACGATTCAAAAAGACCTGCAGCAGCAGTATGGCAAGCGGGTTGTCCCGGCTTTTAATGTGCCGGCCGACCATTATGCGCTGCGATTGCTTTTCAATGGTTCTGATTTCCATTACGGGATGGAGATATCACCTCGGCTGATTATTGAAAATACCGGCACCGAACCATTGATCATAGCAGATGGCAGTTGTCTTTCCGGCGTAATTCGAATAGACGCTGTCCTTAAAGGGGATTTGAATGTGGAAATTCCCAATCTGCTTACGACAAAAGTCCGACCATCCAGACCGATTCAGCCGAAATCGTATGTATCTGTGCCGCTGGATCTGAACACCGGCAAGCTCCGCAAACTGCTGGCTGCTTATCCGCAGGCAGATGTCGAAGTTCATTTTACTGTTTATCTGGATCCGGTTCTTTCGCCTGACGGCAGAGTGGAAAATCGGCTCCAAGGTCTCAATCCTGTGCGGGCAGCCATTCAGCGGCCCGGTGTTGTGCTGTCACGCGACTTTCTCATTCAGCGTCTGGAGGCTCTGTCCAAAGGGCAGCCGGGGCAGAAACTTCAAGCCGCTTCGCTGTTTGCCGGTTTGCTGGCGGAGCAAAAGGCCTTTGAGCTGAGTCAAGCCGACTTCCGGCATATCCAAACCGAACGGATGCTTCTGGTAGATGCGGTTCGAAGAAGTCTTGCAGATGATGACTGGAAAGTTCGCATCCAGACGATGGCCTCTCTTTTGGATGGATCTGTCCCAATGGAATATGGTCTGATACGTGAAATCTCAGCAAACCTTCATCACGACCTTTGGCCTGTGCGGTTTATGGCGATGTATCTGCTTGCCAGTGCCCAGCCCGGGACTTTCCAGAAGGTTATTGATTGGGCTGCCCAATATGATACCTATCCTCTCAACCGCCGCTTGGCGGCTGCTTTGGGAGCCAATACAGGGCCTCAAACCCAGACCGATCCAAACTCCCTCTGAAAGAAGTTTGATTTTTAAAGGGCGACACGATAACTCTACAATTTGTTTTGGAGTTGTGTTGGTCCTTTTTGCGTGTTGGTTTTTAAAAATTTTTTAAAAAAAGTATTGAGTTTTTCCTTTGTTTTGTGTTAAACTTCCGCCTCTGTTTTAAGAATGAAAAGATATTAACTATTCAAGGAAAGGGGATAAAAATGCCTGCGAAAGTTGATCCGGGAACCTGCACAGGCTGCGGGTCGTGTGTTGATGCCTGCCCCAGTGAAGCCATTGAGATGCAGGATGGCAAAGCATGCGTTGATGCGGATAAATGCGTTGACTGCGGTGTTTGTGTGGATGAATGCCCAGTCGAAGCGATCCGTATGGAATAAAGTTTTTCAGGCCCCATCGTCTAGAGGCCTAGGACACCGGGTTTTCAACCCGGCGACAGGGGTTCGAATCCCCTTGGGGCTATATATGAAAACGGCCGAATCTGCGTTGCAGGTCGGCCGTTTTTCTTGACATGATGCGTCAGCACTTCAAACCCGCATGCCGCTGATGACGGTATCGAACACCATTTTGCCGTCAACAACTCCCTGTACCATAGCGGAAAACTGCCGGCTTCGAACTTTGTGAATGTGCCCTAAAAGGTAAAGCCGTTTGCCCGGCGGAACCGTTTCACGAAACTTGGTATTATCAATTCCTGCGAAACCGATAAAGCCGGTCAAACCGTAGATGCGTTTCATAAAAAAACTGCATAACTGAGCAGCCGCTTCCACCATGATAACGCCCGGCATGATGGGACGTCCCGGTATATGACCTCGAACCCAAAACTCATGTTCGGTAACATCTTTAAAGCCCACGCACAGCATCCGCTCCAAATCGTGCCAGATGATGCCGTCCAGTTGAGACATCTCGTACGACTGCGGATTAACCTCAGCTATGGCGCTGCGGTCATATTCCACAGTATTCAAATCAATTGTTGATAAATCAACCAATAGCGCTGGAGGCATACTCTCCTCTTACGGAATGGTTATAGGGTATTAACCGTTTACGATGCTCAGACCTCTTCTTCCGGCGATGCCGGCAAAACTAATCGTAGGTTCCAAAATGGGCAAAGCGGTCTATTCGCTGGACCGGATCTCGAGAATGTTGTTTCGGACATTCTGTGCGGCCTGCTTGATTCGCTGCATCTGTTTACGCACACGGGTTCCAGCTGCCTTATTGCCGCCCTCTGCTTTGTTAATATCGGCTTCAATTTCTGCTACCAGCTGTTTCAGTTCTTCGTAAGCCTGCATGTATCGTATCTCCTTGGAATCGCTGTTAGTCTTGCTCTTATTCAAGTAAACGAAATAATTACATATCTTTGGATGCTTTTCAAATATAAATTGTTGATTTATCCGAATAATTTTAGGGTCAATGCAGCCACACGTTGACCGCGGCGAGCACACTGTGTCAATACACGCTCGTCCGGCTTTCCAATGGAAACAGGACCATAATGGTCGCCCTGCGGATCGCCCTGCACAATCATCCCGTGAATGAGCATCATATTGATGATTTCACAGATTGTAGTTTCGTTGCCGCCGCCGATGTTGGCCGAGCTGCTGAAGGCAGCCCCAACCTTGCCGTCCAGTTTGCCGTGCTTGCTGACTGATTCGTCGAAAAGCTGTGCCACAGCCGCCGCCGCCCGTCCATAATAGGTCGGAGACCCTACAACAACAGCATCGGCATCGACTAAATCACTGACTTTAGCATCTGTAACGCTTTTGCATTTGGTTGGCAATCCGGCTTTTTCCATGGCCTCGGCAATTGCGTTGGCCATCATTTTGGTATTGCCGCTTCGGGAATAGTACAACACCAGTCCTTTGGCCATACTCTATGTTCCTTTCCTATCACCAGAATTCTTCAATGGCTCTACATTTTTACGGAAATCGGCCGGCGTTTCAATCGTAAAAACCGACTTTTCCAACTTTTTGTTGATTTCTATATCAGAAAACGAGATATCATATAAATCCCCCTGTACGGCGTAAGCCAGCAGACGTTTAGGCAAATAGTTGGCAGGATCTATCCAGAAATCAATTTTTTCGTATTCCTCGTGAAACTTTGAACCTTGTTTTACCTCCAAAAGAAGGCAAATCGGCTCGTTTGGGTCGTTATTTTTTTCTTTTAGAGCGATATTGAAATCCTGCTGCAGCTTATCCGTACCTGAAAAGCCTACTATTGGGAAATTATGGCTTATCAGCTCAAACACATCCATCGGCTTATCTTCCGGCGCCTGCTGGAATTGATCCACCTGCTTAAGCTTAAAATCAATACGAGTCAGCCAAACACCGTCAAACAGGTATTCTTCCCGTCTTGCTTCGGGCTCAAAATCATCCTGTTTTATATCTTGAAAATGTATCCTTAAAAGGGACTTTTCTCCTCCATTGATGTAATACAGTGTTCCAGTCCGCAGCGTGCGGGAAGCAAGCAAATCTGGATCCTGAACGAAAAGATACGACAGCCGGGCTTGACAGGATTTTAATTGTCGGGTGGACTCAACGATTCTGGATAGAATTTGCTCGAGATCTCCTGCCCCTGAATCAGCTGTTTGAGAATTGTATGAATCTGTTTTATCAGCATTTGGGCATACATCCGATGCCCAGATATTCAAAACTGTACATAATCCGATAATCAGTATCTGCATAGATTTTAACTTTATCATAATGTCCTGCTGTTTACAATTCGATTGATGTGTCTTTTCGCATTAAATCCAGAAGAGCTTGGGCGGCCTTGTTTAATTGGTGGTCTTTGCGTACGATAATGCCGGTAGGGCGGAAGAAATGCTCATTAGAAAGGTTCAGTTCAACCAGTGTGCGGCTGGTAACTTCTGTCTGTACGCAGGGCTTGGGCAAGATGCTGATGCCGGAGTTGATTTCAATAGCTCGTTTAATGGTTTCAATATTGTCAAATTCCATTGCAATCTGAACCGCCACGCCATAGCGTTTAAGGATGCTGTCGATATGCTGGCGGGTAGGCACATTTTTAGAAAATGCAATAAATTTACTGCCCTGAAGCTGATGGATGTCAATCTCTTTTGCTTCGGCCAGCGGATGTCCCAGCGCACAAACCACAACCAGCGGCTCATTTTCAAATGGGTAAACCTGCGTCGCGCGGTCATGTCTAGCAAGGGCGACAACTCCCATATCAATGCTTCCCTTGAGAAGTCGGGTATAGATTTCTGCGGCATCCAGATATTCCACAACAAGGTTTACGTCGGGGTAGTTTCGTATAAATTTTTTTATATAGGGCTGCAGCGTGTGCATTCCAATGCTGAAAATAGATGCGATGTTGACGCGGCAGGTAGTTTTAGTTAAGCTGGCGAGCTCATGGTTGAACTGGTTATAGCGTTCAAGGATGTCTTTGCAGGCACGGTAGAATGCCTGTCCCGAGGCCGTCAATTCCAAAGGACGTTCCTTGCGATTAATAAATTGGGTATTGTGCACCATTTCTAGATGCGCTAGTTGCTGGGAAACTGCTGACTGGCTTATGCCGTGAAGTTCCGCGGTGCGGGAGAAGTTCTTTAACTCCGCCAAATCGCAAAAGATTTTAGCCATTTCCAGATTCATTGTGTTATTAGATAAACTGATTTATAGTATCTTAAATTATTATTGGTCTAAAGCAATAGTTAATACTATTATAAGGACACATGATAGAATGTAAAGGCTTTGTTTTCATTTTTTTAACTGCTGATGCGCACGAACAAAAGCGCGGTAAATACCGAAAAAGCGGTTTAGCATAAAAAGTAAAAATCCTTATTGTCGTACGGATTAAGAATACCAAAAACGTTATTCTAAGGAAAGGCAAAAGACAATGGCGACACAGTTTGTTGACAGTATTATGGAGCAGGTTACTGCTCGAAATCCCGGGGAAGTTGAGTTTCATCAAGCGGTTCGTGAAGTAGCTGAGTCTGTAGAAGTTGTAATCAAAAAAAATCCTGAATTCGCAAAAGCCAAGGTTTTTGAACGAATTGTCGAGCCGGAACGTCAGTTGATGTTCCGTGTAGCTTGGGTGGATGATAAGGGAACTGTTCAGGTCAATCGCGGTTTCCGGGTGCAGTTCAACAGTGCTATTGGGCCCTACAAGGGCGGAATCCGTTTCCATCCCTCCGTTTATCTGGGCATCATCAAGTTTTTGGGATTTGAGCAGATTTTCAAAAATGCCTTGACTACGACACCCATCGGCGGCGGCAAAGGCGGCAGTGATTTTGATCCCAAAGGCAAAAGCGACAACGAAGTCATGCGTTTCTGTCAGGCATTTATGAATGAATTGTTCCGTCATATCGGCGCCGATACAGATGTTCCGGCTGGCGATATTGGTGTTGGAGGCCGTGAAGTGGGCTATATGTTTGGTCAATATAAAAAGCTGGCCAATGTCTTTACAGGCGTTCTGACAGGCAAGGGCTTGACCTATGGCGGCTCCTTGGTGCGTACTGAGGCCACCGGCTACGGATTGGTTTATTTCATGACCCGGATGCTGCAGGATCGCGGCACCGACTGGAAAGGCAAGACGGTTGTCAGCTCTGGAAGCGGCAATGTTTCTATTTATGCTGTCCAAAAGGCCCAGCAGCTTGGTGCTCGAGTCATCGCAATGTCTGACAGCAATGGTTACATTGTGGATGAAGCCGGTATTAATCTGGCCACTGTAAAGAGAATCAAGGAAGTCGAACGCGGCCGCATCAAAGACTATGTCAATGCTCATCCCAAGGCCAAATATGTTGAGGGATGTCAAGGGATTTGGACGGTTCCCTGCGATATCGCGATGCCCAATGCAACCCAAAATGAGCTGGACAAGCAGGCAGCTGAGACGCTCGTTAAGAACAAATGCATCGCCGTCGGTGAAGGCGCCAATATGCCTTCGACGCCGGAAGCGATCGAAGTCTTCCTCAACAGCGGTGTTTCGTTCGGCCCGGCCAAGGCTGCCAATGCCGGCGGTGTGGCTACCAGCGCTTTGGAGATGTGCCAAAACTCGATGCGGCTCAATTGGACCTTTGAGGAAGTGGATAACCGGCTCAGAAGCATTATGAATGCGATTTATGACCAGTGCATCGGCGCTGCTGAAGCATACGCGGCTAAGGGAAATCTTGTTGCCGGCGCCAACATTGCCGGTTTCCTCAAGGTTGCGCAGGCAATGATGGCACAGGGTATTGTCTAAACCTGTTGACCAAAACGTTAAACAGATAGTTGCTCAATGATTAAAATCCCCTTGCCTTCAGGGCGGGGGATTTTATTTTTTGCAGTCTATCGGATGCTTGATAAAATAGAGAAAGAATACAAAAAAGGCCAAGTGCACTATGGAGCGATTTCCTTACCCCAGTACAGGACTGAATCATCTGGATGAGCTTCTGACCCGGCTTCAGTACGGCGATAATGTTGTCTGGCAGGTAGATGCTATTGAGCGATTCAAAGAACTTGCAGCTCCCTTTGCGGCTCGCGCTGTCGCGGAACACCGCAAGCTGGTTTACTTTCGTTTCGCACAGCATTTGCCGCTGTTGGAGCCGCAGCCGGGATTGACGATCGTCGAACTGGATGCCGACACCGGCTTTGAGACATTTACGACACAGGTTCATCAGATAATTTCTCAGCAGGGCAGGGGGGCTTTTTATGTATTTGACAGCTTGTCAGACCTGCTGACAACATGGGCAACCGATTTGATGGTTGGAAACTTTTTTACGGTTACATGCCCTTATCTCTATGAATTAGACACGATTGCCTATTTTGCACTTCTGCGGGATTATCATTCTTTTCAAACCGTTGCTCGCATACGCGGCACCACGCAATTGCTGTTGGATGTTTATCATCTTGAAGGGACTCGCTATATTCATCCGTTGAAAGTGTGGAACCGATACTCGCCTACAATGTTTCTGCCGCACCGCGATGATGGAACACAATTTACACCTGTTACGGATAGTGTAGATGCCGCCCGTCTTTTTTCCTACATTTCGGACATTGCCCGCAGCCGAACCCGCCGAAAACTGGATTATTGGGATAGATTATTTCTTAATGCTGAAACACTTGTCAGCCGCTATGCTGATACCGACAAAGATAATCCTGAATACAAACAGGCAGTTGAAACTATCTGCCGTATTATGATGGGGCGCGAGGAGAGGATGCTGGCTCTCTTAAAGTCGCATTTTACGCTTCGTGACCTTCTGGATATTAAAGCCCGGCTCATCGGTACCGGCTATATCGGCGGCAAATCGGTTGGGATGCTGCTGGCACGAAAAATCCTGTCGCAGGATGCCTCCTTTGACTGGCAAAGCCGGCTTGAACCCCACGATTCCTTCTATATTGGTTCGGATATTTTCCATACCTACATTGTACAGAATGGACTCTGGAAACTTCGAATGGAGCAAAAGACTCCCGAAGGCTATTTTGCTAAGGCACCGGAACTTCAGAGCGGACTGCTCAAAGGCAAATTTTCCAGCGATATCCGTGAGCAATTTCAGGAAATGCTCGAGTATTTCGGCCAGTCGCCGATTATTGTCCGTTCCAGCAGTTTGCTGGAAGACAGCTTCGGCAATGCATTTGCAGGCAAATACGAAAGTCTGTTTCTGGTCAATCAAGGCGATCCGGATGAACGGTATGCCAAGTTTGAAGAAGCAGTTCGCACAATTTATGCAAGCACGGTCAACGAAGATGCTCTGACATATCGTCTCCAGCGGGGCTTGGACCAAATGGACGAACAGATGGCCTTGCTGGTGCAGCGCGTCTCCGGTTCTCCCCATGGTTCCTATTTTTATCCGGATGCAGCTGGAGTTGGAGTGTCCTGCAATACCTTTGTATGGCATAAGGACTTGGATCCTCAGGCGGGGCTGCTCCGGCTGGTAGCCGGTTTGGGTACGCGTGCAGTGAACCGTGTGGACGATGATTACCCGCGTCTGGTGGCACTGGATGCACCGTCTTTGCGTCCGCCCGTCAGTGCGGGCAATCAGCGCCAGTTTTCACAGCACTATATAGATGTTCTCAATATTGCCGATAACTGCGAGCAAACGCTGCCGATTCAGCAGTATTTGGCATCGAATCCCGACTGGGACTTCCACCTGCTGGCGGCTGAAGATCAGGAAGCCGCCGACCGGATGAGGCAGCTGGGTATTGACGGCCCCCGCCAGTATATTATGACATTCGATTTGCTTCTGGAACATACGGATTTGGCTGCTGTTATGCGCCGCTTGCTCAAAACCCTCGAGCAGTTCTACGATTATCCAGTCGATATTGAGTTTACTGTCAATTTAGCAGGCAATCTGCCGCCTCAGATTAACCTGCTACAGTGCCGTCCCCTTCAGGCCTCGGGCGTCGGCAGCCGAATTCGGCTTACAGAACGGCTGGATCCGGAGCGGATTCTGTTCCGGACGCAGGGCAGCTTTATGGGCGGGAGTATTTCACGGACCGTCAATAAGATTATTTATGTGCACCCATCGGCCTATATCGCATTAACCCAGCAGGAAAAATACGAACTGGCGCGGTTGATAGGCAAGCTCAATCGCCAATTCTGCAGCAGAAAATCGGATTTTACAATGCTGATGGGGCCGGGACGCTGGGGAACCTCGACGCCATCGCTTGGCATTCCGGTGCGGTTTTCCGAAATCAATCAGGTAACAGTGCTGTGCGAGATTTCTTATCCCGGCGGCAATCTGATGCCGGAATTGTCCTACGGCAGCCACTTCTTTATGGATCTTGTGGAAGAGCGGATTTTTTATATCGCTCTTTTCTGTGAGAAAAGCGATGTGTTATTTCAGCCGGGATTGCTCCTGAAGCGTCCCAATCTGCTGACACGCCTTGTGCCGGAAGCAGAAAAGTTCAGTCAGACTGTTTTTGTTTATGAAATAACAGACAAATCTCTCCGGCTCGAAGCGGATGTGTTCAGTCAAAAGTTGGTGTGCTATTTTGAAGCTCCCAAAACATCGAAATAGGTCTTGGCAACGGCAGAGGATGCGGATTTGTGCCAAGTTTTTTTGTTTGAAAATAGCCGGCAATCTCCTATACTTCGGATATGGAACAACAGGTCAATTGGGATAAAATTTTCCTCCAGCATTTGGAAATGGAGGCCTTTTTTGTCGGCGATTTTACCGTCAAAAGGCCGCAGCGGGCTCAGTCTGATGTTCTGTCCGGTGCGGTCTGTGCAAAAACAGCGGATGAGGAATTCCTGACGGATGATTCGCTGGAAAAAATTGCTGCCGAAATCAGCGCCTGTCGAAAATGCGAGATTGGCCGCAGCCGCATCAATCCTGTTGCCGGACAAGGCAATCCAAAGGCACGGCTGATGTTTGTGGGCGAAGGTCCCGGAGCCGAGGAAGACCAGCAGGGGCTGGCGTTTGTCGGCAGGGCCGGCAAGCTTCTGACCGACATCATTACCGCCATGGGCCTTAAGCGGCAGGATGTTTTTATCGCCAATATTATCAAATGCCGACCGCCGGGCAACCGAGATCCAAAAGCAGAAGAAATCATCAATTGCTGGCCTTTTTTGAAACGCCAGATTGCGCTGATCCGGCCGCAGGTAATTGTTGCGCTCGGAGCGCCGGCGGCTCGAACGCTTCTCAATACCAATGAATCAATCGGCAAACTCCGCGGCCGATTTTTTGAATACCGAGTTTCTGACGAGGCTCCGCCGGTCAAGCTGATGCCGACCTATCATCCGGCCTATCTGCTGCGCAATTACTCCTATGAAAACCGCAAACGTGTCTGGGAAGATATGATTAAGGTTCTCAGCGAACTCGGCCTGCCTGTGCCGCAAAAGAAAAAGGACTAAACCATTTAATTTTGGCCGGCGGCTTGCGACAACAGGCCTGCCGATACGGCTTAAAACAGTTTGGCGGTAAAATAGCGGCTTGCCAAGAACAAGTCGATTGCGGCTGCACAGGTCAGAAGAGCCCATCGGGCCAGCGGCCAGTGAAGCTGCAGACGTATCAGGCACAATAAAAGCCACAGGGCAGCTGCTGCCAAGCCGTACAGCAATGCCGTCAGCTTAAATACCTCCGGCGAAATAAGGACGATGCCAATCGAAAGTCCCCCGAAAAAGGCGGATAATACCGTCGCAAAGATTGCACAGACGGCAACCCACTTGGAATCTGCTTTTCCAGCCGCCGACAGCGCTTCAATACCCAATCCGCTTAGAAGAGATAAAAACAGCACCGGGAATGCCGCCCATACAACGGGGCTTACCTGAAAAACCGGCCCGCAAAATGCCAGCACTGTCCCAACGGCAACAGGAATCAGCGGGCCGATCCGCTGCAGCTTGGCATATACAAACAATCCCATCAGCGCCATCACAAATGCCGTCGGATACAGACCGAAAACAATATGCTGTCCGGCCTCATGCAGAGGGAAAATAAGCCCCTTAAAGTCCTCAAGCGTCAGCGACGCAGTTAAAGGAAGAAGTGCAAACGGCCCTATCCACGGCTGGGCGGCGATACGGAACAGAAGAACCATCCATACAAACGGCAGAAGTGAAAATGCAGCACGCCCGCCAAACCGCAGCCCATCCGGCGTTTGCCCCTGCCGCCAGTAAACCGCCGGCAGCAAAAGCCATGGCAGCATCATCCAGGAGAATCCTGCCAATGGATGAAAACCGGTAAATCCCAATCCGAACGGGCCAAAGCCATATGCGGCACCGGCTGTCACCGAAGCTGCCGGGTGGTAAAGCCAGCGCCGGCTGAGGATATATGCCCCTAATGCTGCGGCGATGGGATTGATTACATATAGAAATTGAACTGTGCTGAAGCGGTTTATATAGGGATAAAACAGATAAATCGCCAATATGCTGTAGAGAATTAATGCCGGCAAAGAATGCTTGCCTGCTGCAAGAGCAGACCGACTCGACCGATTTGCCGATGTTTTGCCCATTTCTATCCTTGATGCCGTTTGAGACCGGAAACCGCAGGGTAAAAAAAGCCGTTGTCTTAAAACAGGATGTTATTTCAAGACAACTTTTCTGGAACCTGCTGTAATCATTCCAATGCGATATACCTGTTCGCCGGATTTGGTCAGCTTGGCCGCAATCGCATCGGCAAAATCCGCTGCGACAATCAACACAAATCCGATGCCCATATTAAAAACGCGGTACATTTCATACTCTTCTACAGGTCCGATTTTCTGCAGATAGCGGAATATCTTCGGCACCGGCCAGGCATTTTTCTTCAGCACCGCATTGCAGTCTGCCGGCAGCACGCGAGGGATATTGCCCACCAGTCCTCCGCCGGTGATATGGGCCATCCCGTGAACAACCTTTTTCACTTTGTAGCTGTGCAGCAGATTAACGATCGAACGGACATAAATTCGCGTCGGTTCCAGCAGAATGTCGCCCAGTCGGGCGCCATCCAAGGCATCAATCCGGTCGGCTGTTTTCAGTTTATTTTTCTTAAAGCAGATATGACGTACCAGCGTAAAGCCGTTGCTGTGCAGCCCGCTGGAAGCCAATCCGAGCACGACATCGCCTTTTCTGACATCGCTGCCGGTGATAATCCTGTCGCGCTCCACAACACCGACAGCAAAGCCGGCCATATCATATTCCCCTTTCTTATCGTAAATATCGGGCATTTCCGCCGTTTCGCCGCCGATAAGAGCGCAATCGGCCATTCGGCAGCCGGCGGCAATGCTTTCTACCATCTGGGCGATAATTTCCGGTTCGAGCTTGTTTACACCCAGATAGTCCAGAAACAGCAGCGGCTCGGCGCCTTGAACAATCATATCATTGACGCTCATCGCCACCAAGTCGATGCCAACGGTGTCAAATCGTCCCATCTGCTGGGCGATCAATACCTTGGTGCCGACGCCGTCGGTACAGGCCACCAGCACCGGATTGCGATAATTTCGCTTAAAAAGCTTTTCATCATAATCCAAACGGAACAGACCGGCAAAACCGTTTTCAAGATTGATCACACGCGGTCCATGAGTGGAAACGACTGACCGGCTGATGCGTTCGACCATCCGGTCATTGGCGTCGATACTGACTCCCGACTCTTCGTAACTGATGAATGTCTTTTTTCTCATTTATAGCTCGATATCGTCAAAAAGCTGCATTTGATGACGTTCCATTGAAAATTTATTTACAACCAAACTGACCGGAATCGGATACTGACCGCTCCAGCATGCATGACAATAATGGTCCGGCGGCAGCGAAGCACAGCCCAGCAGGCCTTCCAGCGAAATATAGCCTAGTGTGTCAACCTGCAGAAACCGGCGTATTTCTTCAATGCTGGCAACCTGATTAGCTAGCAGTTCTTCCCGGGTTGGAAAATCAACTCCATAAAAGCAGGGATTTTTAACTGGCGGACAGGCCACCCGCATATGGATTTCCTTAGCGCCGGCATTGCGAAGGGATTGGATTTTGCCCTTGGTGGTGGTGCCGCGGACAATCGAGTCGTCGACAACAACCACCCGCTTGCCCTTGACCACATCCCGCACGACGGCCAGTTTGAGCTTTACGGCCAGATCACGCATCTTTTGGGACGGTGAAATAAAGGTGCGTCTTATATAGTGGCTTCGCACGAATCCCATATCAAACGGTATTCCGCTTTGCAGGGCATACCCAACGGCGGCACTGGTGCCCGAATCTGGTACAGGAATGACGACATCCGCATCGACCGGATGTTCAATCGCCAGCCGGCGCCCGCATCGTACACGTACCGCGTGCACATTTTCCCCAAAAATAATGCTGCTCTGCTTGGCAAAGTACACATGCTCAAAAATGCAGTGGGCCGGTTTGACTGAACCGGGCGGTACAAAAAAGCGGCTGCTCAGTCCGTGTTTGTCCAGCGTGACGATTTCGCCGGGCTCGACATCCCGTACATAGTCAGCCCCAATAGCATCCAGAGCACACGTTTCGCTGGCAACGCAGTAAAAGCCGTCGGCGGTACGTCCCAAACACAAAGGGCGGATGCCATACGGATCTCGAGCCGCTTCGATACGGTCCGGAAAAAGAAAAACCAGTGAATACGAACCCTGCAGGTGGTTAAGGACATGTCCCAGCGGGTCCGGTTTGGTAACATGAGTAGGTTTGGCCATCAAATGGACAATAATTTCTGTATCGTTGGAACTCTTGAAGATATGACCATAGGCCTCGTATTCATCCCGAAGCAGGGAGGCGTTTATCAGATTGCCGTTATGGGCTACCGCCACTTGTCCGCGAGAATATTCGCTTAAAAACGGCTGGGCGTTGGCGATATTGGCAGATCCGGATGTAGAATACCGAACATGCCCGATAGCAATCGGATTATCCAGCCGCTCAAGAATGCCCCGGCCCTCCCGGAAGACACGGCTGACCTGCCCCATCCCCGTATAGCAATGGATAAGTTCGCCATCGCTGCTGGCTATGCCGGCGGATTCCTGTCCGCGATGCTGTAAACTGTGAAGAGCAAAATATGTTTTATGAACGGCGTCCGGGTCGCCAAAAATACCGAAAATGCCGCACGCTTCTTTTTTATCTGCCATTGAGTCCTCGTAAAATCGATGAAAAACAACTTAAAAATAAAAGTTAACCGATATGCTGCGATAAGTCAATGATTTTACTTTTTGTTCAGCGGCAGATTCGTTGCAAGACTGCAGGGACAAAAAAATGAACCGAGTATGCGCAGTTTGTCAATCTGCTCTATCGGCATGTTGCAGGGCAGAAGCGACAATGTAAGATAGGATAGATATTCTCTCTCCCATATCCACATCTAATTCAATATTTCAGCGTCTCAGGGAAGATGAAGAGTTCAATGGGATGTCAGGGATTTCGATATACAATTTATATCCTTTCTGCATTATAATAACCAAATACAAGTAAATCAGAAATAAGGAGCAGTATTATCCAAATCCAGTAGTGTCAATCCAGTCGGAATCAATAACGAAAGGACAATGTATGAGAAAGATTGTAATTGCAGCGGGGATTGCGGCGGGTATGGTGTGTTTTATGTTGGCTGCTGGACCCGAAGTACAACCAGTCCGGCCGGGCGGGGAAGGTGCCGGGGCAGATTTGGAACGCTGGCTGAATGATTTGGAGCAGTCCCGGCGAGATAATAATCTGGAAAAGATAGATCAGCTGATCAGTCTGGCCCGACAAAACCGGCAGATATTCAGGCCGGCTATACAAGCGACTGGGCCAGACAGACAGCCGGGAGCGGGACGGAGAATCAGCCAAAATCAGCAAGATATTCAATTTCAAAAAGACCCTTTGGCCAAGAATGAAAACGAAAAGACAATCCTTGCTGTTCTGGAAGATATTCTCCAAAATCAACGGGCTATGAATGTCCCTCAAAGCGATGGACGCCTTCTTCGCCTGCTTGCAGAATTTGCCAATGCCAAAAATATTGTGGAAATCGGGACCTCTACCGGCTATTCGGCTGTCTGGTTTGGAATGGCGCTGCAGAAAACCGGCGGGAAATTAACGACCTTTGAAATAGACCAGCGCCGGGCAGCTGCGGCACGAGCCAATTTTAAGCGAGCCGGGCTTGATGATTGTATTACTGTTATCGAGGGAGACGCCCACAAAACGGTGCAAATGCTGAAAGAGCCGATAGATATAATTTTTTTGGATGCAGATAAGGACGGATACATCGACTATCTGAATCAGTTACTGCCTTTGGTGCGTCCTGGCGGGCTTGTTATTGCTCACAATATCACACCGGGCATGGCCGATATGCGGTTTATTGATGCCGTCACGGGAAATCCGGAATTGGAAACAATTGTGCGGTCCGGGGTGTCATTAACGCTTAAGAAAAGATAAACTCCTGCGGTTCATCGAATAGTAAGCAGGCAGTCTGGAAAACAAGCATGCAAGCTGCTCCCCAGAGGATTTTATCTTTATTTGATGCAGTCTGTATCGCAGCAGGCATCATTATTGGAGCGGGTATTTATCAGATAACCCCGGCTGTTGCACGCGGGGCCGGCACGGTTGCACAGCTGATGAGTTTATGGATTATCGGGGGGCTGCTGTCCTTATGCGGGGCACTAAGTTATGCGGAACTGGCGGCTGCCTATCCGAACAGCACCGGCGGTGATTTTGTCTATTTAACAAAGGCATACGGCCGACCGGCTGGTTTTTTATTCGGATGGTCGCAGCTGGTTATTGTCCGCCCCGGCGACATAGCCGTGATGGCTTTTGCCTTTGCGACATACGGACGGCAGATTTGGGAACCGGCGGCGGTTGATCCCCAGATAAGCCAGCGGCTTTACGCCGCAGGGGCAGTTGTTGTATTGACGCTGATGAATATGCTCGGAGTCCGGCAGGGTAAATGGACGCAAAATCTGCTGACGGCCGTAAAAGCTGTAGGATTGATAGGAATCGCCGCTGCCGGATTAGCAGTGAACCGGCCTGTCGAGCCGGCAAGGCCGCTTGAGCCGATTCCGGCTGGTTTGGCGCTGATTTTTGTTCTGTTTACCTATGGCGGATGGAACGAGGTGGCATATGTGGCAGCAGAGGTCAAGAATCCCGGCAAAAATATTGTCCGAGCATTGGCAGTCGGGATGGCGGCCGTGATGATTCTGTATCTGCTGGTTAATGGGGCATTTGTGTATGGATTGACTTTTGGGGGGCTGGCTGCATCGGAAGCGCCGGCCAGTGATATGCTTGCCTGTTTGCTTCCAAGTGGAGGCCGGCAGCTGATTAGTGCCCTGATATGTGTTTCGGCACTTGGCGCTGTAAACGGTCTGATATTTACGGGTGCCCGCATTTCATACGCCATGGGAAGTGAGTATCGATTGTTCCGCCTGCTGGGCAATTGGAATCAGCATACAGGAGGACCTGTTTGGGCATTGGCAGTGCAGGGATCGATAGCCGTGTGCCTCATAGTGGTATTCGGCGGCTACATGGATGCGATTTTGTACACAGCTGCGGCGGTCTATGCTTTCTACATGGCTACAGCATTTTCAGTGATTGTACTCCGATACAGGCAGCCGCAGGTACCCCGTCCGTACCAAGTCTCATTCTATCCCCTGCCGCCCCTGATTTTTTGTATTGTTTGTGCCTTTCTGATTTACAATTCTGTTTCTTACGCTTGGGCATTTAGGCCAGCCAGTCTGCTGGTGCTGGCAACTGCTGCAGGCTTAGGGCTTGCTGTTTATATTGCTGTTGAGCGATATAATTATAATTGTTAATATAAGTTAAGAAATCGACACGCTGTATAAACATCCCCCGCGTCATAAATGTATTTTTAAAAAAGTCAGTCAGTATACAGAAAAAATTTTTTATGCTATTGACTTCTTTAAACATATGTTTATAAATGTCCAAATATGTCCATTAAGAGAGACAAATTTCTATGCAATTGACAGTACGAGATGTGGCCCGCTTATTTGCGGTAAGTGAAAAAACAGTATATCGCTGGCTTGATCAGAAGACATTGCCGGTCTATCGTGTCAACAATATGTACCGATTTAACCGCGCAGAACTGCTCGAATGGGCGATGGCCAACCGAATAAACGTCTCTGCAGAATTGTTCAGCGAGCCGGAATCTGCGGATTCTCCTTTGCAGGGGCTTGGACAGGCGCTGCGGGCAGGGGGCATATACTATCGGGTCGGCGGGACAGACAAGGCATCGGCACTGCGGTCGGTTGTTGAATTGATTCATCTGCCGCCGGAAGTGGACAGACAGTTTCTGCTCAATGTATTGCTTGCCCGTGAGGAAATGGCCTCGACCGGCATAGGCGATGGAATTGCGATTCCCCATGTCCGCAATCCGATTGTACTCCATGTGCCTCAGCCGACGGTTTCTCTGTGTTTTCTCGAGAAGCCGATTGATTTTAAGGCCATTGACGGCCGGCCAGTCTATTGCCTCTTTACAATTGTAAGCCCTACTGTTCGGGCACACCTGCACCTTTTGTCGCGTCTGAGTTATGCCCTGCGGGATGCAGCTCTTAAGCATGCTATTGAGATACAGGCAAGCCGCGATGAGATTTTTTCACATATCGGGCGTATTGAAGCGGACCTTGATGCCCCCCAGTCGCCGCTGCCAGACCAACAGAAGGAGAAGAAGTAAATGGCTTTCATATTATATGGGATTGGTTTAATTGCGGCATCGGGTTTTCTCTGTCTATTTATCCGCAATGGGAGAATCTGTACCCGAATCGGCGCTGCAGGTGTCCTCGCCGGTTCGTTGCTGGGGCTGTATGGTGCAGGGTATGTCCTGCTGAGCGGTACAATTCTGTCGCTGGATTTGCCTTGGCAAGTACCATATGGGGCATTCCATATCGAACTGGATAGACTTTCATCTCTGTTTTTAATGCCCCTTTTTGTAGTCTGTTCGGTTGCCGCGGTGTACGGCTGCGGCTATATGGCGGCCTATAAGGACCGCCGTCTGGGGGTACCGGCGTTTTTCTTTAACTTGCTGACGGCTGCTATGGCAATGGTTGTACTGGCGCGCAACAGCATTTTATTTCTCGTGTCTTGGGAAGTAATGACGCTGGCGTCCTATTTTCTGGTTACATTTGAGGATGAACACCGGTCTGTTCGACAGGCCGGCTGGGTTTATCTGATTGCTGCTCATATCGGAACAGCATTTCTGCTGGCCTTTTTTGTACTGCTTGGCAAATACAATAACAATTGGGATTTTGCTGGGGTGGATGTTGGAGATAGACAGGCCGCTATTCTCTTTCTGCTGGCCTTGGTTGGTTTTGGCACAAAAGCGGGCTTGATGCCTCTGCATGTATGGCTGCCGGAAGCCCATCCGGCCGCGCCCAGTCCTGTTTCAGCGGTTATGTCTGGGGTTATGCTCAAGATGGGCATTTACGGTATTGTAAGAACAATTTCAGTACTCCCTGATGTTCAGATTGAATGGGGCTGGCTGTTGACGGGTCTGGGAATCCTCTCTGGAGTTCTGGGCATTCTGTTTGCGGCGGCTCAGCACGATATCAAACGGATGCTGGCGTATTCAAGCATAGAAAATATCGGCATTATTTTAATCGGCTTGGGGTTGGGAATTGTCGGTATGGCAGGGCAGTCGCCGGCACTGACGGTTTTGGGATTCAGCGCAGCACTGCTGCATACCGTCAATCATGCCCTTTTTAAGAGCCTGCTGTTTATGGGAGCCGGCAGCGTTGTTCATGCAACCGGTACCCGTTTGATCGATGTGCTGGGCGGCCTGATTAAAAAGATGCCGTTTACAGCGACTGGATTTGCCTTGGGTGCGGCAGCCATCTGCGCCTTGCCGCCGCTGAACGGATTTATCAGCGAGTTCCTTTTATATTATGGCTCATTTAAGGCCGTCCTTTCGGAAAGAATTGAAATCGTCGTGCCGGCAGCGGCAGCAATTGCCGCTTTGGCAGCCATCGGCGGTTTTGCTTTAGCGGCTTTTGCCAAAGTCTTTGGAATTGTATTTTTAGGTCTGCCGCGTTCGCAGCGGGCTCAGGTGGCCCATGAATCGCCGCTGTCAATGACAGCCCCGATGGGAGTACTCGCATTGCTCTGTGTGATGGCCAGTGCAGCCGCTCCATGGCTGTTTTCATCCATTGCCTGTGTCGTCAGCAGCGCGGGTTTTTCAAAGGCAGCAGATGACCCGATTCCCGCCGCCCGCCCAATGTTGTATAGTATTGCTGCAGCGTCCATACTGCTGCTGATGCTGGCGGCTGGGGCAGCGCTTTTGCGGTGGAAAATTCTGCGCGGCCGGACAACGGCAGAAGAGCAGACTTGGGGCTGCGGCTTTGCGGCCCCGACATCGCGGATGCAGTATACAGGTTCCTCATTTGCTCAGCCGATTGTGGATATGTTCAGAGCTGTTCTCGGCAGCCGGCGCAAGGTTGTGCGTATTACAGAGTTTTTTCCGCGGCAGGCGGAATTTGAAACCCATACACCCGATGTCAGCAGCGAGTATCTGTACCGACCCATTTTTAAATGGGTGGATTGGTTTATTGGTAAAATGCGCTGGGTGCAGTATGGTATCGTGCAGGTGTATGTACTGTATATTGCACTTACGCTGATGATTCTTCTGATTTGGAAGCTCCGATGATGCAGACTGCATTGATAATTCAGCCGCTTCTTGCGATCACTCTTGCTCCTTTGCTGCTGGGTGTAATCAACCGTGTCAAGGCGTTTTTTGCCGGCCGGCGCGGGCAGCCTTTGTTCCAGCTGTATTATGACCTGTGGCGGCTGCTCCATAAAGGAGCGGTGTACAGCACCGCTGCCTCGTGGATTTTCCGCGCGGCGCCGGTAGTCAGTCTGGCAGCGTTTTTGACGGCTGCCTGCATCATTCCGCTGGGGGGCGTGCGGAGTCTGTTTAGTTTCAGCGGCGATTTGATTTTGGCTGCTTATTTATTCGGCTTGGCGCGTTTCTTTGTTGTTCTGGGGGCCTTGGATACCGGCTCCAGTTTTGAGGGAATGGGAGCCAGCCGCGAAGTGCATTTTTCGGCGCTGGCAGAACCGGCTTTATTCATAGCGCTGATGGCTCTGGCACGCCAGACATCAAGCCTCTCTCTGTCGGGCATCTTTTCATCCATTACGCCGGATTTCTGGACGGCTCATTCGGCAACGTTGCTGCTGGTTTCTGCTGCACTGGCCATAGTGCTGCTGGCTGAAAATGCCCGCATCCCGGTAGATGACCCCAACACGCACCTGGAATTGACAATGATACATGAGGTAATGGTCTTGGATTACAGCGGACCGGATTTTGCATTTATTCTTTACGGTTCTGCCCTGAAGCTGTGGCTTTATGCAGCGCTGCTGACGGGTGCGATTCTTCCCCTTGGCACACTGCCGCCGCTGGCCGCTGCGGCTGTTTCGGCAGCCGCAATTTTTCTGACGGCAGTTTTCATTGGTATTGTTGAATCCAGTATGGCACGGCTGCGTCTGCTGCGTGTGCCGCATCTGCTTTTTACCGCAGCTGCTCTGGCAATACTGGCACTGGTGTTTGCATTGAGGAGCTAAGCCGTGTGGACTGATATCAGCATGGTGATTCTGATTTTGACCAATATGGCGGTGCTGGGAACCAGCCGGCTGCGTGCCTGCATCCGGATTGTGGCTGTACAGGGCGTTGCGCTGGGGATTCTGCCTCTGCTGATTCACCGCTTTGAGCCGGGTTTACTGGTGTTTGCATTCTTGAGCATCATTCTCAAAGGCATCATTTTTCCGATGATGCTCGGGCGTACCCTGCGGCAGCTGAATGTCTGGCGCGAGGATGCCCCGTATGTCGGCTATGGGCTTTCTCTTTTGGTGGGCCCTCTCCTGCTGGCTTTTTCAAGCTGGATTAGTCCCCGCTTGCCTCTGCCGTACAGCGTGCATTCCCCGATGCTCATTCCGGTTGCTTTGTTTACCCTGATGAACGGGCTGTATGTCATCGTCAGCCGGAAAAATGCCCTCACGCAGGTGCTGGGCTATCTGGTTCTGGAAAACGGCATTTATGCCTTCGGGATGGCGGTGGCGTATCATCAGCCGCTGCTGATTGAACTGGGGATACTGCTGGATGTATTTGTCGGTGTTTTTGTGATGGGAATTGCTATTTTTCATATCAGCCGGCAGTTTGACCATATCGATACGGATCAATTAACGATGCTGAGGGATCACTGATGCTTTGGATGCTGATATTTGTCCCGCTGGCAGCGGCTGTGGCCAGCTTTCTCATTCGGTCCGACGCTCTTCGCCGGATGCTGCTGATTGCTGCAGCGCTGTGCCATACGGCAGCGGCGGCGGCTTGCTGGGTTTATCCGACCGGGCCGATTCTGGGCGGGTGGTTTGACATAGACCCCATTGCCCAGTATTTTTTAACTCTGACCAGTGTGCTCTTTCTGGCAGGGGCGTTTTATGCCGTCGGCTATTTGAAGGCCGAGCAAACCGGCCGGAAAAAGGATTTTATGGAAGATGCGTTTTTCATAAACGCCCCGCAGGCCGTATTTATCGGCTGCCTTCTGCTGTTTTTAACAACGATGACAATGGTTCTTGCAAGTCAGCATTTCGGCCTGTTATGGGTAGCTATGGAAGCAACTACGCTGGTTTCGGCTCCGCTGATCTATTTTCATCGCCACCACCGTTCGCTGGAAGCGACTTGGAAATATCTGCTGATTTGCTCTGTCGGCATAGCGCTGGCGCTGCTGGGCAACTTTTTTCTGGCGATTGCGGCTTCGGGAACGCAGACCGAATCGATTAGTCTCCTGCGGAATGCCTTGATTGCCAACGGTTCGAAACTGTCAACCCCGTGGATTCAGGCCGCATTTATCTTCTTTCTGGTCGGCTATGGAACCAAAATGGGACTGGCCCCGCTGCATACGTGGCTGCCCGATGCTCACTCCGAAGCGCCGTCAGTTGTTTCATCACTGCTGTCGGGGGCGCTGCTCAATTGTGCGTTTGTCGGGATTTTACGGGCTTTTGAGGTAGCCTGTGCTGCCGGCCAGACGGCCTTTGCACAGGACTTGCTGGTGCTGTTTGGGCTTGTGTCGATAGCATTTGCTGCGGTGTTCATTATCGGGCAGGCCGATTACAAGCGGCTGCTGGCCTATTCCAGCGTCGAGCATATGGGGATTCTGGCGCTGGGTACAGGATTAGGTCAAGCTGCGGTTTCCGGAGCCATGCTGCATGCAGTCAATCATTCGCTGACCAAGGCGGTCCTCTTTATGACGGCCGGCAATATTTTGGCTGTTTATAAGACCAAAACTGCAAGCCGGGTGAGAGGATTGTTTTCTGTGATGCCCGTATCGGGCCTGCTGTGGGTGGCGGGTTTGCTGGCAATTACCGGTTTTCCTCCCTTTGGGACTTTTCTAAGCGAGTTTACTATACTACAATCGGCTGTCGAGCAGGGATATTATGGAACCGCTGCTGCTTTTCTGATACTGCTGGGTTTTATTTTTATTGGATTTTCGGCAATTGCCTTGCGGATGACACAGGGGCAAAAACCCGAATCGGTTCAGCCTGCCTGCGAGCGGCCGCCGGCGGTTGTGCCCCCGCTGGTGTTGATAACGGCGGTGCTGCTTCTGGGTGTTTATGTGCCTGAGCCGGTGAATGATATGCTCCATCGGGCCGCCGTTCTGTTAGGGGGGCGATAATGGATACACAGATGCTTTCCTTATACAATTGTAAAACTGCCGATATCGATGCAGTGCCGGTTTTGCCGATAGAGGAATTTCGGGACTTTATTATCCGCCGCGTCGGCGAAAATATGCGTATCGCTTTATTGTTCGGCATGCCGGATGCGAAAGAGGCAGTGAAACTGATTGCAATTCTGGCTGATGACCGCCGGGGGCTGCTGCATTTGGCATCTGCCCTTGTCAAAGACAGTTATCCTGCACTGACGCCTGACTGCCCGCAAGCCCACTGGTTTGAGCGGGAAATTGCCGAGCAGTTTGGTGTGCGCCCGCAAGGACACCCTTGGCTGAAGCCGATTCGCTATCATAAGTCTTACACCGGACGAGATGCCTGGGCCCGACCGGCGGATGCACCGATTCTTCCTTGCGTAACAGATTTTTTCCGTGTCGAAGGCAGCGAGATTCACGAAGTGGCCGTCGGACCGGTTCATGCGGGCATTATCGAGCCGGGGCATTTCCGTTTTCAGTGCAACGGCGAAAATGTTCTGCATTTAGAAATCGCATTGGGATACCAGCACCGCGGCATTGAATCCCGCCTGATCGGTGCCCCGGACAAACGGTCAATTCATTATATGCAGACGGCAGCGGGAGATACAACCGTCGGCCATACCTTGACGTATTGCCATGTGATCGAAGCGCTGAGCTGCTGTTCGGTGCCGATTCGGGCTCATGTGCTTCGCGGTATAGCACTGGAACTGGAACGGCTGGCCAATCACACCGGCGATTTGGGAGCATTGGCAGGGGATGTCGGGTATCTGCCTACGGCTTCCTTCTGCGGGCGAATCCGGGGAGATTTTCTCAATCTGACTGCGCTGCTGTGCGGAAACCGTTTCGGCCGGAATTTTGTATGTCCCGGCGGAGTTGGTTTTGATTTGGAACAGCGGCATATTGACGACCTGCGAAGCCGTTTGACCGCTACTGTTAAGGATACGGCCTGTGCAGTCGATTGTCTCTGGTCAACACCGTCGGTATTGAGCCGATTTGATGGAACCGGTACTCTGCCGCGCCAAACAGCTGTGGAATTGGGGCTGGTAGGTCCGGCAGCCCGCGCCTGCGGACTGGATCGGGATTGCCGGTATAATTTCGCCAGCGGCATTTACCAGTTTCACCAGATGCCGGTAGCGGCATGGAATACCGGTGATGTCTTTGCACGGGCCTACGTCCGCTGGCTGGAAATCCAGCACAGTGCCGCTTTTATTCTGAATCAGCTGGACACGATGCCTGCCGGATCAGTACATCAGTCTCTTGCTGACAGAATGCCCAACAAAATCGCCGTAGCGTTGACCGAAGGATGGCGGGGGGAAATCTGCCATGCAGCTGTAACCGACAGCACGGGGAAATTTGTTCGGTACAAAATAGCGGACCCGTCTTTTCATAATTGGATGGGTCTGGCTGTGGCGATGCGCGGCCAGCAGATTTCGGATTTCCCGCTGTGCAACAAGAGCTTCAACCTTTCTTACTGCGGACATGACCTGTGAGGACAGTATGATTCATTCGCTCATTGCTCGAATCAAACAGGGTTACCGAACCTATCCGTTTCCGGATAAGCCCCCGGTTCTGCCGGAGCGGTTTTGCGGAAGACCCCGCCTGCATCCCAATCTCTGCAATCAGTGCGGTGCTTGTCAGAAGACCTGTCCTGTGAATGCGATTGATTGTGTAAATGACCGGATTCGCATCGATCTGGGCAAGTGCCTTTTTTGCGGGGATTGCGCCAAAGCATGCACCCGCAGCGCCATTGTGTTTACCGGCGATTACCGGCTTGCGGTCAATCGACGAGAGGATTTATTGGTTTCAGATATTGAGCCGAAACTGGCGGAAGCGATGAATCAGCAATGCCGGCGAATCTTCGGTCGGTCTCTCAAGCTCCGTCAGGTCAGTGCCGGCGGATGCAATGCCTGTGAGGCCGATACCAATGTGCTTACAACGCTGGTCTTTGATTTGGGACGATTCGGGATACAGTTTGTCGCCTCGCCGCTCCATGCCGATGGAATTCTTGTTACCGGGCCGGTTACGCAGAATATGCGCTATGCATTGGAAGAAACTTATGCCGCAGTGCCTTCGCCGAAGTTTGTAATTGCAGTCGGCAGCTGCGCTATAGCCGGAGGCCCTTACAGCGGCCATTCTGAAATTTGCGGCGGTGTGGATGCTCTTATTCCTGTGGATTTATATATCCCCGGCTGTCCGCCTCATCCTTATACAATTCTGGATGGTTTGATTACATTTCTGGGCCGCCGTCAACCGCAAAACGGCAAGGACTAATGCATTGTTGAAAATGCCAAATCGGCCATGTTAAATCCCTCGGGCTGCCCTGAACTCAATTAGTTCTTGCTGTAAAACATCCATAAAACCTGCAATTGAGAGTTGACAGAGGGGGCAGGACTACTATAATCACGCTTATGCGTTTGGTTGAACAGAGAGAAACTTTAGCACAGGAGGTATTGCAATGCGGACAATTCTGAAAGGTGCGGCGGTTTTGCTGGTGGTATCTGTTTTTTTGACAGCTGGATGCGCGGGTCCTTCGGCTAAAACGGCGGCGGCCAAATTGGATATTACAAAAGCCGATTTCGGTACAACCAGCGATGGCAAGAAAGTTGATATCTACACCTTGACAAATACCAACGGGATGGAGGTCAAGATTACAAATTATGGAGGAACTGTAGTCTCGCTTCGTGTTCCGGATCGCAGCGGCAAACTGGATGATATTGTGCTGGGATTTGATAATATCAAGGATTACGAACAAAAAAGCCCTTATTTTGGCTGCATTATCGGACGTTACGGCAACCGCATCGGCAAAGGCCAGTTTACGCTGGACGGCGTGAAATATCAGCTTGCAACCAATGACGGCGAAAATCATCTCCACGGCGGCCTGAAGGGCTTCGATAAAGTTGTCTGGGAAGCCCAGCCAATTAAGAATGCCAAGAGTGTAGGGCTGAAGCTTCATTACCTCAGCAAGGATATGGAAGAGGGCTATCCGGGCAATCTGGATGTAACAGTGACCTATACCCTGACCAATAAAAATGAACTGAAAATTGATTATGTAGCAACAACCGACAAGGCAACTGTCTGCAATCTGACCAATCACAGCTATTTTAACCTTGCAGGGCAGGGCAAGGGTGACATACTCGGTCATGAATTGATGCTCAATGCCGACAATTACACTCCTGTTGACAAAGGTCTGATTACAACCGGCCAGATTGTTTCGGTCAAGGGAACGCCTATGGACTTTACCAAGCCGACACGGATTGGTGCTGGCATTAATGCTGATGACCAGCAGATTAAGTACGGCGGCGGCTACGACCACAATTGGGTGCTGAATAAAAAAGGCAGCAAGATGACGCTGGCCGCCCGTGTATATGAGCCGTCAACAGGCCGCTTAATGGAGATTTACACCAACGAACCGGGTATTCAGTTCTATTCGGGCAACTTCTTGGATGGCACGCTGACAGGCAAGGAAGGCCGCGTTTATAAGCATCGCTATGCTTTCTGTTTAGAAACGCAGCACTATCCGGATTCTCCCAATAAAGCCCAGTTCCCATCGGTTGTGCTGCGGCCGGGAGAAGTTTACAAGACCTCTACTGTCCATAAGTTTTCAACAAAATAATATTACAACCGGATATCAGCTTTCAAACTGACATCACAGCGGCTGAAAAGGCCTTTTGCAGATAAGTGAGCTCTGCAGAAACAATGGATTCATTGTTTCTGCAGAGTTTTTTTGCATCCAGAGAGGGCTGTTGACTGATCTGCCGGATTAAAGCCCAAAATACCAGAAAAAAGCAAAGAATCAAAAAAACCTGTATTATTGAGGGATATCTGAAGTCTTGAACTTAGCTTATATAAAGTTTTTCTTGACAATAGCCTTTGTAAAGATATATATATGCCTGCAAGAATGTTTTGGCGGGTGTAGTTCAGTGGTAGAACGTCAGCTTCCCAAGCTGGACACGCGTGTTCGATTCACGTCACCCGCAGTGGTTTTACTACCAAAAACAACATTTTTTCACTACTTTTCAACTCTATAAATTCCCCAGCGTCACACCAGCGTCCAGTGTAAAGCTTTAGTTGGAAATGGACAAATCCTTTAAAAGTGTTATTCTTTTGTGGACATTTTTGAAAGGGATTTGTTGTGAAAAAGGAACGCAAACGATTTGATGCAACAGAATAGGTAAAGATTATTCGGGAACATCTTCTTGACAAGCGGCCTTTGTCAGAGGTGTGCGAGCAGTACGGCATTGCCCCGACCCAGTTTTACCAGTGGCAGAAGCTGTTTTTTGAAAACGGAGCCGCGGCATTTGAGCCTAAAAAGGCCGGCCGGGAGTATGAACTTGAGAACAAAGTCAAGCAGCTCGACAAAAAGCTGATCAAAAAGGATGAAGTCATCGCCGAATTGGTCGAGCATAACATCGACTTAAAAAAAAGCATGGCCAGGTCTAAAAGATGGATGGGCAGAGCCGGATGTCCGGGACGAAGTGGTGGATTATGTACGTAAATGGTCGGATAAGACGGAAATTGCAGCAACGGCTATGGTGAACTGGATCGGTATAACTCGCAGTAAGTTTTACGACTGGCAGAGCCGCTATGGCAGGGTCAATGAGCACAACGGGTGGATCCCCCGTGACTTCTGGCTCACCAACGCCGAAAAACAGGCAATCATCGCCTATTATGTTGCTCATCCGCTGGAAGGCTATCGGCGGCTGTGTTATATGATGATGGACGACAATATTGTCGCGGTCAGCCCGGCCAGTGTCTATCGTGTGTTGTCAACGGCGGGTCTGCTGCAACGCTTCAACGGCAATCCATCGAAAAAAGGGGATGGCTTCGATCAGCCCCTGAAACCGCATGAACACTGGCATATCGACATTTCGTACATCAACATCTGCGGGACATTTTACTACCTGTGTTCCATTCTGGACGGCTTTAGCCGCTACATCGTGCATTGGGATATCCGGGAGTCCATGACGGAAGCGGAGGTTGAACTGATTCTCCAGCATGCCCGTGAGAAATTCCCTGATGCTCGACCGCGGATTATCTCGGACAACGGCCCCGGGCTGAAGCGATTCTTGCCGCCCGAGAAGCCAAACTCGATGCTGCACGTCAGGCACGTAAAGCCATGAGGAAGGCATCGTAATGAAAAGACATTTGACAGACATTGCGAAAATCCTGATAATGCGGCTGGCTGGGGAAACGGACGCAGGCTCTGCAGAGGTGCAACCTGCCGGGGATAGCCAGACCAAGGCGATGAATTGTCGCAGGGGTGGCAGTTATACACCTGCCGCCCCATTTGTGAGGCGTTCAGCAGACAATTCAGAGCCTTCTGATGCCTTAAAAAACCTCTTGCCGAAGGCAAGTTTAAGAGTTAATCGTGAAAGGCATTTGTCCAATTCACGCTGAACCAATACAGGGACATTTACCGAAGTGATTCAGCGGTATATGAACTGGAATGAAAAAGCCAAAAGGTGCAGAAATACTAAAGAAGATCTGCGGAGTATTGGTTCTATTAGGTGGTATCTGGCTTATTTATACCGCTCCTTAATGGAGGATGCGGTTGGGTTAAGCTGAATAAACAGGAGAGATTTTATGGATAGAAGAAACTTTTTAGCACAAAGTATCGTAGCAGGCGGAACTGTGGCTCTCGGATCCGTAACTCAGACGGAAACCAAATCCGAAGAGAAAATCAAAATTATAGGCGTCAGTTGCAGTCCACGTAAAGGTAAAACGACAGCCGCTGCGGTACAAGCGGCTCTGGATGCGGCAAGGGAAACCGACAGCCGGATAGAAACAGAACTTATTGATCTCGGTGGCATGAAAATTGCCGGCTGGTCCGGCGGGGCCAAACCGGACTCCCCTCAAATCCCCTTCGATGACTATGAAGTGGAAGTGGAACCGAGCTTTACGGCTCCGAATCTGGGCGGGCTGATTATCGGTTCGCCTGTGTATTTCCGCAGTATGAGTGCCCTGTGCAAGGCTTTTCTTGAACGTCTTTATACTATGCGGACTCCTACGATGAGGTTGGCAGACAAGCCGGTTGGCGCACTGGCTGTTGGCTCCTTCCGTAATGGAGGACAGGAACTTGTCATTGAACAGATTATCACAGCCATGCTTTGCTATGAACCGCTTATTGTCGGCGGTAAACCTAATGCTCATCAAGGTGCAACGCTTTGGAATAATTATAATGACTACATTACCAAGGATGAATTCGGCATTAAAACCGCAAAGCAATTAGGTATTCGGGTAGCTGAAGCTGCTTTGAAAATCAAAAGAGTATAGCCCTTATCAAGTTGGGATTCATAATTTGGGATGGTCAAGGAACATCGTATCCCCCTCAAGAGGATTCGTTGCATGACAGATAGGACCTATCGAGAAGTAAAGACTTTATGGATCAGGGCTGGGGGTCCCCTCAGCCGGCGGCCTTGCGGCTCCACAATAACGCCTATCAAAACCTGAACTTGAAAAACACAGACCCTCTCGGCATTCTGGTTGGCTTGCAACACAATCAGATTCCGAAAG
>Ga0116190_1000327_pt1 | contig 51020 bp, 48 predicted proteins | sample AD_JPNTR4_MetaG_FD_89808 | JGI IMG/M metagenome (GOLD analysis project Ga0116190, IMG submission 89808) | Active sludge microbial communities of municipal wastewater-treating anaerobic digesters from Japan - AD_JPNTR4_MetaG | ecosystem: Engineered > Bioreactor > Anaerobic > Digestate | place...
CCGGATAAATGGCAAAAACAGAACCCGTTTCCTTTAACAGATATTGCGCGGCCATCAAGAACACTTCCAGCGATCCTTTGATTTCGTGCCGGGCGATGGCCTTTTCCAGATGCGGATTCATTTTTCCGGAATTCAATTTGCGGTATGGCGGATTGAAATAAACGGCGTCAAAAGTGTTGGATGGAAAGATTTTCCTTATCTCCTTCGCGTCTCCTCCAATGATATTCACGTTGTTTTCGAGACGGTTGAGTTGAACATTTCTTTGAGCCAATAAAACAAGGTGGTCCTGAATTTCTAAACCGGTGAATTTCAACCGGGGAAAACGTTTGGCCAGGATTAGGAGAATCACGCCGCTGCCGCAGCCGAGTTCAAGGATTTTTGCGCGGGGCTTCAAGGCGATAAAATGGGCGAGCAACAGGGAATCAATGGAAAAACGATAGCCCTTTTTGTTCTGGAAGACTTTGATTTGACCGTTGAGAATTTCATCGAGCGTTTCTTCTTCCATAACACAAAGGGGGGATCATCCATCCAGTTTGTGGGTGAAAAGTCCGCTGCGCAATTTCGGTTCAAACCACGTGGATTTGGGCGGCATGATGGCTCCGGCATCGGCGACTCGGATAATCTGCTCCATGGTTGTGGGATAAAGCGAGAAGGAAACCGCGTAGCCTTCTTGATTGACCAGTTTTTCCAGTTCATCCATGCCCCGGATGCCGCCGATGAATTTGATTCGTTCATCGGTGCGGGGATCTTTGATGCCCAGAACAGGACCCAGAAGATTTTCCTGAAGGATGGAGGCATCCAGACTGGCCACCGGATCGGTTTCGTCATAGGTGCCCCTTCGGGCGGTCAGCTTGTACCATCGGCCGCCCAGATACATGCCGAAGTCGTGGAGCTGTTGCGGAGCTCTTTCCTGGAAATCTCCCGTGACCGTGAAAGCGGAGCTGATTTTCTCGATGAATTGATCCGGCGTCAAGCCGTTTAAGTCCTTCACCGCGCGGTTGTAATCCATTACCTTCAGCTGGGAGTGGGGAAAAAACACGGCCAAAACAAGCTCGCATTCGGGGAGACCGTCGCCCGGTGTTCCCCGGGTGCGTCTTTTTTTGGCCACCGCGGCGGCGGCGGCGGCGCGGTGATGGCCGTCCGCAATGTAGAGGGTATCAACGGCATGGAATTCTTTTTTGATATTCTCTACCGTTTGCGTATCCTCAACAACCCACACCGTGTGAGCAATGCCGTCGTCGGAGACAAAATCATACTCCGGAGCGCCAGTGGTGATCTGACGGACGATTTCATCGAGTTTCGGCCTTTCGCGGTAGGCGATAAAAACCGGACCGGTTTGGGCGTTGACGGTGTCAATGTGTCTGATGCGGTCCTCTTCCTTGTCTTTTCTGGTCAGTTCGTGTTTTTTGATTTTTCCCTCATCATAGTCTTTTGCGCTCATCAAACCGACGATGCCTGTTTGAATCCGCGAGCCCATTTTCTGTCTGTACACATAAAAACACGGTTTCTCATCCTGAATCAGGATTCCTTTGATCCTCATGTCGATGAAGTTGCGTTTTGCCGTAAGGTAAATCAAATCGTCGTGAGTCGGCGTTCCGTCCGGAACGTCAACTTCAGATTTTTCCACATGCATGAAACTCAGCGGGCTGCCCCCGACGGCTTTTTTTGCTTCCTCTCTGGTCATGACATCATAGGGCAGAGCAGCCACTTGTGCTGCAAATTTTTGTTGCGGACGCACCGCCTTAAAGGGTAAAACCAATGCCATCATCACGCTCCTTCATAAAATCGGGGCATTGATAGCACACCGTCGGCGGTAACACAATGCAATTCTTTAGAGAGGTTCATTTTTATGGGAAACAGAAATACGCTGGTTTTCATTCATGGTTTAGAAAGCACGGCCCACGGAACAAAAGGACGTTTTTTCGCCCGTCATTTTCCCGGAATGGTGATAGAAGATTTTACGGGGGATTTTTCGACCCGAATGAAGAAACTGCAGAAACTACTGGAAAATAAAAATAATCTAATCCTTGTGGGTTCCAGTTATGGTGGTTTGATGGCTGTTCAATACGCGATGGAACACGAGGGAAAAATAAAAAAATTGATTTTGCTGGCTCCGGCACTGAATCTTCCCGAATTTCAGAGGAAACCCGGCAAAAAATTGAAAGTGCCGGCGATTATTTACCACGGCAAAAATGATGACGTGGTGGATCCTGGAGAAGTCAAGAACATTGCCGATGAAATTTTTGTTCGCTATGAGTATCGTCTGGTAGAAGATGACCATCCGCTGCATAAAACTTTCAAAAAAATCCGTTGGTCCGAACTTTTGGAAACCGTTTAAATTTTCACCGATCAATGTTTTGAAGAGAAGCAAATTACCTTGACAATATTTTTTCTATATCTTAATCTTTTAAATATTTCATTGGGTTTGAAATATGTATTCAAAAAAGATTGTTATTCATTACACGCCGGAAACTGTTCAGCAGCCAGTTATTTATCAGCTGGTGAAGCAGCATAATCTTGTTTTTAACATTTTAAAGGCCAGAATTTTTCCGAAGCGTGAAGGCGTCATCGTTTTGGAATTGAGCGGTTCCCGTGAGAATTTTGATAACGGCATTCGGTTTCTCAAAGAAATGGGGCTCAAGGTGGAGCCGCTTTCCAAAAGCGTCAGTCAGAATGCCAATAAATGCGTTCACTGCGGAGCCTGCACCGGTTTCTGTCCGACTGGCGCTTTGTATTTTGAGGTCAAGACCCAGCGGGTTCTGTTTGATCCGGAAAAATGCAACGGGTGTGAACTGTGCGTTTCCGCCTGCCCGGTCCGCGCGATGGAAATCAACCTGCTTTAACGGCGATTATTTTTTGCCGACTTCCTCTTCCGATTTTTTCAGTAGCTTGTTGACGTCTCCGGGTGCTTCTTTGCCTTTTTTATAGAGATTTTTGCTGTCCTCGTAAAAACTCTTGCTCTTGTCAACGAAGTCGTCAACTCCCGATTTTACTGCTTCGGCCACTCCCTGGATCGGCTGGGGAATTTTTTGGGGATCGGTGATGTAGTAATAGCCGATGGTCGCTATCAAAATGGCAAGAACCACCAAGATGAGTTTGAACAGGCTTTTGAAGATAAAGTTCAGGACAAATATGACGATGAGAAAAATTCCGATCGCCAAGACCATCGGATGAGCGCTAAAATAGCTTACGACCGCGTCCATGATCCTTTCTCCTTTTTCCCGAATTTTTTTGTAATTTTATCACGAATCGGCTATTAATCAATCAATAAAATCTGGGTGAAATAAGCCCAAACGCTTTGAGGAACTTATATGTTGCGAATCAGGTGTTTTTCCCGTAAGAAGAAAACACCTTACCGCATGATGGATTGGACATGAAAAGTTTGGAAATCGATCAAGAAAGACAGTTGCTTTTGCATAAACTTGAGAAGAAACTGGGATATTGTTTCCAAAATATCAGCCTGTTTTCCCAGGCGCTGACGCATAAATCCTATGTCAACGAAAACCCTCAGGGATCCTTAGAGGATAACGAGAGGCTGGAATTTCTGGGTGACGCTGTGCTGGGTTTATGCGTCAGTGATTTCATCTTTAAGAAATATGAGCATTTTCCAGAAGGCCAGTTGACTCGACTCCGCGCGGCATTGGTTAACGAAAAAAACCTGGCCAGGATCGCTGGGTTTTTGGATCTCGGTACGGGTCTCTTACTGGGTCGAGGAGAAGAACTCTCCGGAAGCCGCGAGAAAAAAACTTTGCTGGCCGATGCTTTAGAAGCGGTCATTGCCGCCGTGTTCTTGGATGCCGATTTTGCAACGACCCAAAGGGTTCTGGACAGGCTCATTGAAACCGTTCTGGAAAAATTAAATTTGCTGGATTTCTATTTTGATTACAAGACCGCCCTGCAGGAGTTTTGTCAGAAGCAATACAAGACATTGCCGGTTTATACGTTGATCAAATCGGATGGACCGGAACACGCCAGGATTTTTACGGTGGAAGTGTCGGTTCAGGATGGCTGTAAGGCCAGGGGGACGGGCACGAGCAAAAAAGAGGCCCAACAGCAGGCGGCAAAACAGATATGGGAAATGCTGAAAAATGAAGAAAACAGGTAAAAGGATTGTGACAAGTCCCTTCATCATTCCTTTCTTCATGATGAATGAGGGCTGTCCGTATCGTTGTGTCTTTTGCAATCAACGCATATCGGCCGGCGATTTTCCGCGAAGATTGACCCAGGACTCACTCGACAGGGAAGTCCGCGCGTCTCTGGCGTGGAAGCGGGACCCATCCAGAAAAGTGGAAGTGGCCTTCTATGGTGGCAGTTTTACGGGCGCCGATGTCGTCTACCAGGAGCAGTTGCTTTCATGGGCATATAAGTATGTTGAAGAGGGATTCATTGATTCCATCAGAATTTCAACTCGGCCCGACGACATCACCGGCGATGCGCTGCCCCTGCTGAGAAAATATGGAGTTAAAACGGTGGAAATCGGGGCTCAGTCGTTCGTTGACGAGGTTTTGAGACAGGCGCAGAGAGGGCATTTGGCCGCCGATACGGAAAGGGCCGTTTGCCTCTTGAAGGAAAATGGTTTCCGCACGGGATTGCATCTCATGGTCGGGCTTCCCCAGGATACGGAAGAGGGTTTTTACCACTCCCTGGATCAAACCATCCGGCTCAAGCCCGACACCGTCAGGATTCACCCCGTTGTTGTCTTGAAGGAAACGCGGCTGGCGGAAATGTTTCTGCGGGGCGATTACCGGCCCCTGGATCTTCAGCAGGCTGTGCAGCTGTGCAAAACGGCGTGGGTCAGGCTGACCGAAGCGGGCATCGGGGTCATCAGGATGGGCTTGCATGAAACGCCAGAGATGGCCGAACCCGGCAATGTTTTGGCCGGTCCGCTTCATCCCGCTTTCGGCAGTCTGGTGCTGTCCGCTGTTTTTTTGGAATACACGATGAAACTCCTGGAGCGGTTGTCTTTCCGGGTAACCAATCTTAAATTTATTTTATCCGGCCGGGATGTGTCCTGTTTTTGCGGTCATCATAAGATGAATTTAGCGGCGATAAAAGCGCTTTGCCCGTTTACAGATTTCGTCGTAGAGTCTTCGCATCAACAGAAAAGAGGCGAGATCACGTTGTTGGCGGACGGCGGTGCCGCCTGCAGCGTGAGAATTCCGGGAATCCATGAGGAGCAGGGGGCGTATGTTTAGATCGGGGTTTATCGGGATCGTGGGGCGGCCGAACGTGGGCAAGTCCACGCTGTTCAACGCCATTTTGGGCGACAAAATATCCATCATTACCCCCAAGCCGCAAACCACCCGCAACCGGATCACCGGCATCAAAAATTATCCTGACGCCCAGCTGATTTTTCTGGACACGCCGGGAATACACCAACCCAAGACGCCGTTGAATCGGGCCATGGTTCAGACCGCGCGGGAAACCATCGGAAGCGTCGACGTGCTGTTAATGCTCATAGAAGCCAACGCAGGCGCGCATCCGCAAGATTTGTTTCTGATTGAGTCACTGGGACAAATAAAAGTGCCGGTCATTTTGGCGATGAATAAGATTGATGTGATGGAAAAAAAATTTCTTCTTCCCCTGATGGATCAATTTCGAAAGCTTTATGAATATCAGGAAATTTTTCCCATTTCCGCGTTGACCGGTTACGGCGTTGATGAGTTATTGAGCGCCGTAAAAGATATGCTTCCGGAAGGCCCCAAATATTATCCCGACGATATTCAGACGGACGCCACGGAAAGATTTATTGCCGCGGAATTTATCCGGGAGAAAATAACGCTGCATACCAAGCAGGAAATTCCCTATTCTACAGCAGTGGAGATTGATTCCTTTACGGAAGATGAAGCCAAAAATGTCATTCATATTCGGGCGACCATCAACGTGGAGCGGGATTCGCAAAAGGCCATCGTCATCGGCAGGAAGGGAGCGATGCTCAAGATCATCGGCACGGAGGCCCGCAAGGACATGGAAAATCTTTTCGGTGCGAAGGTGTTTCTGGAATTATTTGTTCGCGTGCGTAAAGAATGGACCACATCCGATAAAATGCTGCGGGAATTCGGAATTCTGAAACGTTGAGGTTGTCTATGAAGTTAAAGCCGGTCATAGCGATTATCGGCCGCCCCAATGTCGGTAAATCCACGCTTTTCAACAGAATCGCAGGGAAGCAGAAGGCGATTGTCATTGATGAACCCGGAGCCACGCGAGACCGCAATTACATGGATTGCGTTTATGATGAAAAGAAATTCACCCTGATTGATACCGGAGGCTTTGAACCCTGCTCGGAGGAGGAAATTCTCGTGCAGATGCGCGAACAGACGAATCTGGCCATAGAAGAAGCGGATGTGATTGTATTTTTGATGGACGGTCAGGAGGGGCTGACCGTTTCCGACGAGGAAATCGCTAAGCAGCTGAGGGGGAAAAACAAAAAGGTGTTTTATGCGGCCAACAAGGTTGACGGTGAGCGTCACAAAGCGATGCTTCCTGATTTTTTCCGTCTTGGCGTGGATGACATTTATCCCATTTCCGCCCAGCATGGGATCGGCGTGGACGAACTTTTGCGAGAGGTGGTGCGTGATTTTCCCGAAGGCGCTGAAGAGGAGAAAGAAGAAGCCGTGATGGCTATCGCCATCGTCGGCAGGCCCAACGTCGGGAAATCATCATTGGTGAATCGAATTTTGGGCGAGCCCCGGAATATCGCCAATCCCGTGCCGGGCACGACCCGCGACGCGATTGATTCCACGGTCAAGGTTCATGGAAAAAAATATCTCCTCATTGACACGGCGGGCATCCGCCGAAAAAGCAAAATCAGTCAGGCGCTGGAAAAATACAGCGTCGTTCAGGCCCTGAAATCCATCAGCCGCTGCGATGTGGCGCTGACCTTGATCGACGCCGAGGAAGGGATCACCGAGCAGGATGTCAAAATCATCGGCCTGGCCTATGAGCGCGGCAAGGTCTGCATTATCGTTGTCAACAAATGGGATAAGATCAAAAAGGACAATGCCGCCGTGGGCCGATATGTCGAGGACATCCGGCAGAAAGTCAAATTTATGGATTTTGCCCCGATTATGTTTGTTTCCGCCGCGACGGGGCAGCGCGCATCGAAAATCTTTGAGCTGGCGGACCGTGTCTACGAGCAATACACCAAAAGAATACCGACGGCTTCGCTGAACGCGTTGATCGAGAAATCCGTGCAGAAAAATCCAGCCCCCCGATATCGGAACAAACCGATTCAGATTTTCTACGCCACGCAAACGGATATCAAGCCGCCCACCTTTGTTTTTTTTGTGAGCCACGCGCAGGGCATTCATTTTTCCTATAAGCGCTATCTGATGAATCAGATCCGTGAACAGTTTGGGTTTGACCATGTGCCCTTAAAGCTTGTTTTCCGCACGAAGCGCTGACCTGTCATATCCAAATTGACATCTTGAAAAATCTTCCCTATAAAAGAAGCGATGTTAGGGGCTTTTTTAAAGTGATTTATTTCCGCAACGTCAGTTTGTCCTTTCTGGATAAGAAGCTGTTCGATAATCTCAATTGGACAATTCATCCGAAAAACCGCATTGGACTGGTGGGTGAAAACGGTGCCGGCAAGACGACGCTTTTTCGGATGATTTTGGGACAGGTGCACCCGGAGGCCGGCGCAATAGAGATTGCCGGTAAAAAGAACATACAAATCGGCTATCTGCCGCAGGACCTGGCGGAACTCGAGCCCGTTCCCCTGATGGATTTTCTGAAGCAAAGAAGCGGATTGGCGGCCCTGGAGGAATCCATCCGCGACCTGGAGCGTCGGTTGTCGCAGGTCAGGCCCAACACATCTCCCTACAACATGTTATCGCAAGCCTATTCCGACGCGCTTTCCCGATTCGCCGTTATGGACGGTTACGCGTTTGAGGCCAAAGCCAAACAGTTTCTGAAAGGATTCGGTTTCCGCGAAAATGATTTCGCGCAGAATTGCGATGCGTTCTCCGGCGGCTGGAAAATGCGCATTTTGCTGACATCCATTTTGCTGGCCGGACCGGAGATCATGCTTCTGGACGAACCGACCAATCATCTGGATACGGAAAGCATGGAATGGCTGGAGGCGTATCTGAAGGATTACGCCGGGACCCTCATCGTTGTGTCGCATGACCGTTTCTTTCTGGATAAGATTACCACGCAGATTGCGGAACTTTCCTCGGGGACGATCCATCTGTATAAGGGGAATTACTCCTTTTATCTTGAGGAAAAGGAAAGGCGCCTGGCTGCTTTGAGAAAAACCATGGAGTTGCAAAAGGCGCAAATCAAAAAGACAGAGGAGTTCGTGGAGCGTTTCCGCTATAAGGCCACCAAAGCCGCTCAGGTGCAGAGCCGCATCAAAATGCTGGAGAAATTTGCCGAAGTCAGGATGGAGGGGAAGACAAAATCCGTCGTGATGCATTTCCCCGAGGCAAAGAAAAGCGCCAGAGAAGTGGTGAAGGTGCGGGATCTGGCGCATCGTTACGGCGACCTGACGGTCTTTGAAAATATCCATTTCACTTTGTTCCGCGGCGACAAAGTGGCTTTTGTCGGCGTGAACGGTTCGGGAAAATCAACCCTTTCACGCCTGTTGAGCCTTTCCGAACAGCCTTCCCGCGGATTGATACAATATGGAGACGGCGTGAACATGGCTTTCTTTTCCCAAGAAAGCGCCCAGAATCTCCATTATGAAAATACCGTCTGGGAAGAAATCAATTCCTTGCCGACCGGCGCATCCGACCAAGTGAAACGAAATCTCCTGGGGGCCTTTCTCTTTTCCGGCGACGATATTTTCAAGCCCGTGGCGGTTCTGTCCGGCGGGGAAAAATCGCGTCTCGCCCTTTTGAAAATCATGCTTTTGGACACCAATTTTTTAATTCTGGATGAACCGACCAACCATCTGGACATCAAAACCAAGGAGGTTTTTCAAGACGCCCTGATTCACTATCACGGCACTGTGGCGATTGTTTCACACGACCGTTATTTTCTTGACCGGCTTGTCAACCGAGTGTTTGAACTCCGGGACGGAGCCATCCATCACTACGACGGTAATTATTCCTATTTCATTGAGAAGCGGGGACAAGAAACGCTTCCGGCACGGGAGGATGCCTGGAAAAAAGAAAAGAAGATTTCCCGGACCGGCTTTAAAACGAAAGAACAAAAAAGGATGGAAGCCGAAGCCAGAAACAGGATCTCCGGGATCAAAAGCGCCTGCCGGAAAGAATTGACGGCTCTGGAGCGCAAAATAGAAAGGTTGGAAACCCAAAAAGCCCGGCACGAAGAATCCCTGTGCCTGCCTGAGACTCACAAAGACGCGCAGAAAGTTAAAGCCATCAGTTTGGAGCTGAAGGTCATCAATGAAGAACTGGAAAAATCCTATGATGACTGGGAAGAACTCAACACAAAGCTGGAGCAGGTTTTAGCGAGCGAGAACTGAAAGGAAATGATTTTCAGCCGCCATCCAGAGAGGCCCGTTCCGTTTTCTGATACCACGAGGCGGGATCCATGAGAAACTCTTCTGTATCGCGAAGGGACATGAAATGTTGCCGTTCGATGCCGGCCAGCAAATTGAAGAAAGCCTTTTCCTTCGGGTCGGCGCTGCCTTCCTCCAATTTTGTATACAGCGCCATGCCCCGCGCCTCAAAATCAATAGCGGTGCGGACGGCTTTCAGATCATCGTCGTTGCCCTTGATGTATGCGGCTTTCTTGTCCGCCATGGATTTGAGGATATGGCTGGCCAGTGATTTTTTTGTCTTTAAGGAAATGGTTTCCGGCCACTTGCTTTTTCCTTCCCAAGCGGAGAAAAGCTTTTTCAGCATTTCGTAGTGCTCTTTTTCTTCCTCGGCGATTTGCTTGAACATGTTCTTGCCGGCAAGGTTTTTTGTCCGGCGGGCGTTGGCCAGATAAAACTCCCTTTCCTTCTGTTCATTTTCCAGGGCAAATTTCAGCGCGCTCATTCTTTTATTCATCTTGATACCTCCTTGCGGGAATGTTCAAGCGAGACGCTTATTGTGCTTATTATAGAAGAAATCGGAGGGAAGAGCAACCCGTTTTCTTTCATGAAGAGAGACAGACAGGTGTCGCGGTCCGGGCTAGTTTTCCCCGATATCGCACATGTATTCGGCGACGTTGTTGCACAGATCGGAAAGGCGCTCCAGATGGAGCAGCATTTCGATGAAGATGGGGCCGGCTTCCGGGTCGCAAAGGCGTTTGTGAAATCTTTCCAGGTGATTGTCCCGGGCTTGCCTCACTTTTACGTCAACCTGTTCCTCCCGCGCCTCGATTTCCGCGCGCCTGGCGTCGCTGGGACCGTCCATCATGGAAAAGGCGTCGGAAAAATTTTCGCTGACGAGTTTTATGATTTCGTTCAATTCGTTTTCGCCGAACAGACTGAATTTGATTTTTCTCTGGGCTTTTTGGAAGGCCAGCCGGTTGATGGCTGAAACGTGGATGCTGATGCTTTCAATGTCGTTGGTCATCGCCGTGTAGGCAAAGATTTTCCTGGAAAAATTCTCAGACAGGCTTTGCGCGGATAGTTTCCGCAGATATCCGACCGTTTGCTTGCGGATGTTTTTAACCACCATATCAATATAAAAAAGAGATTTTCCTTCCGCCTCCCGGTAGCGGGAAATCATCCGGATGCTTTTGGCGTACATTTGCAGCGTCAGATTCATCTGTCGCCTGAGTTCCCTGAGGACATTCTCCAGCGCCTTTTGCGGCCGGGCAATATCCTTGGTATCGAGATATTCCGGCCAGAGGGGGAGTGTTTCATCTTCGCCGGGCAGAAGGGTGCTCATCAGGACGGCAAAAGGTTTCAGCAAAAAAATAAAAAGCAGGACGATGACTGAATTCATCAAAAAATGGGCCAGGGCAATTTGCTGGGCGACGCTGGAAGAGAGATTTCTTAGAACATCCAGGAAAAGAGGCAAAATCAGCAGGCAAACCCCCATGCCTGCGACCTTGAATATCAGATGAGAAAAAGCGGTCCTCCGGCCGCTGCGGGTCGCTACGGCCCCCGCCAGCAATGCGGTTACGGTCGTGCCGATATTGGCGCCCATCACGACGGCGACAGCGTTGGACAGCGAAACGATGTCTTGTTGCGCGAGCATAACCATCATGCCGATCGTGATGGCGGAGGCCTGAACGAGAGCTGTTGCGATAATGCCCAGTCCGATGCCCAGAAGGGGATTTTGCGCCTGATTCAATATATCCGGCAGAAAGGATGATTTTTTCAAAGGCTCCACCGCCCCGCCCAAGACCTCCAGTCCGAAGAACATAAGGCCGAAATAAAAAATCATTTCTCCGAATGTCTGCCAGTTCTCTTTGCCGGATAGCCACAGCAGGCCGCCGATGGAAACTATCAGCGGCGAGATTTCCGTGAATTTCCAGATGATGAGTTGGACGGTCAATGTCGTGCCAATATCCGCGCCCAAAATGATGGCCAATGAATTGGAAAAACTGATGAGGCCGGCGCTGACCAGCGAAATGGTCAGCGCGGTGGACGCGGATGAGCTTTGAAAAACAATCGTGGAAACAATGCCGGTGAGCAGTCCCCGGAGGGGTTTATCCACGGCGTATCGGATGTATTCCTTGATCCGGACGTCGATTTGTTTCCTGACCGCGCCGGAAAGATTGACCATCCCGATCAGAAACAAAACCACACCGCTGATGGCGATGAATATTTCTTTGGTTGCCAAATTGAATCCTTAACCCGCTTTTTTCACGACAGTGGAAACACGCGGTTGATTTTAAAGACCCATGCCCGCTGATCTACTCTTTTTCTTTTGCGCCGTATGCAGGGGCGTTGTCTTGATTTGTTTATGGATTCGAATCTATCACATAGAAAATTGCTTTTCAATCACGCTTTTTATGGTATGAATCGCCGTGACGGCTTCAAAATCATGAAAAAATGGAGAATGGATGACGCGGCGATTGACGAGTCGCAATTTTGTTTTTTTCCTGGCTGTTCTTGCCGGACTTCTGTTTCCGCAGGCTTCCGCATGGACGCAGGGGCTGATGATTCCCGCTTTGGCCATGGTAATGACGCTGGCAGTTCTCAACGTTCCCAATCATTATTTTCGGAATGTCCGCGCAATTCTTGTCCCGTCGCTTGCTGGAATCGGGATGACGTACGTCCTTCTGAGCGGGGTTCTTCTGGCGCTGTCAGCTTTGGTGATTACCGATGAAGCAGTCCGGATCGGCTTTGTGTTGATAGCCGCCGTGCCGCCCGCGGTGGCGGTGATTCCCTTCACCGCCCTTCTGAAAGGCGATGTTTCATACACGTTATCGGGAACCGTCGCTGCCTACCTTGCCGCGTTGCTGGCGGTGCCTCTGATGTTTGGGCTGTTTATTGAGACCGGGTTTGACCGTTCGAATCAACTTGTTCTGATTCTGATGGAGCTGATTGTCTTGCCACTCCTTTTATCCCGCGTCATCCTGCGTTTTCAGTGGGAGGAAAAGATTCTGCCGATACGCGGATTTTTGACGGACTGGGGATTTTTCATCGTTTTGTATTCGATGATCGGGGTGAACAGAAATCTGATTTTTAGCCAGCCGCTGAAGATATTGCCGATTGCCGCTGTGGCTTTCGGTTCGACATTTCTTCTGGGGTGGCTGATTCGGAAAACGGGCCATCTTCTCAAGATGGGAGAAGGAAAAACCGTGAGTCTTGTTTTGCTGGGCACGCTGAAAAATCAGGGGCTGGCCGGCGGGCTGGCCGTCACCCTGTTTGCAAAGGAAACCGCTCTGCCGTCGGCCATCTACAGCGTTTTCATGATTCTTTACGTGATGTGGCTGGATAGAAGAAGAAAAAGAGACTGAAAGGCCTTCCGCTTACGAAGCAATGCCGATGATTTTTCTGAACGTCTCCGGCGGCATGACAGGCCGTCCGAGAGTCCTGGAAATTTTGACGATGCGTTTCACAAGATCATAGTTCGTCGCCAGTGTCGTGCGCTTGTCGTCAAGCCAGATATTGTCCTCCAGGCCGATGCGGACGCCTCCGCCGTAAGCGACGGAGACCGCGTTCATGATGAGTTGCGCATTTCCGATGCCGCCCACGCAATAATAGGAGTGATCGGGCAGTTCGTGAATCATATAGCCCAAATGCATCAAATTGGCCTGAGCGCAGGCGATATTGCCCAGAATGAGGCAGAAAAAATAAGGCGGCTTGAGAAGCCCTTTCTTGATCAGGTATGTGGCGTAGTTGATCATGCCGACATCAAAGACTTCCAGTTCCGGCTTGATGTTTTTCTCCAGCATTTTCCGCGCCAGCGCCTGGATCATTTCGGGAGAATTGACGCTGGCCGTTTGGTTGAAGTTGAGGGAGCTCAAGGTCAAGGATGCCAGATCCGGCTTGAGAGGGCCTTCCAGATTCAGGACATCCGCTCTTTTTTCAAATTCGCTGACGTTGCGGCCGCTTGTGGAGACACCAATGACGATTTCTCTGTCTTTTCGGCGGATGCCCTCGATGATCTCGGCGTATGTTTCCCGCCGGTAGGTGTTTTCGCCGTTGACGTCGCGGGCATGCAGGTGGACGGTTGTGACCCCCAGCTTTCTGCATCGCAGGACGTCGGAGATGATTTCCGCCGGAGTCAGGGGGGCATGTCGGGTCATTTCCCGCGTCGGGATGAGGCCGGTGGGGGTCAGGTTCACGATGAGATCGAGGTTGTGATTATTTTTCATGAAATGTCTCCGTTTTTTCGCGGCCCGGAATGCCTATGATTTTCGCGCCGGGACGGACGTTTTTGTTGACCAGAGCCTTGGCGCCGATGATGCTGCCGCGCCCGATCTTCGCACCGTTGATAATCGCGCAGCACGTTCCCAGAAAGGTTTCCGGTTCAATCACGGCGTGACTGGTGCATACCACCCCCGGAGAGAAGAAAACGTAGTCTCCGACCTTCACGTCATGGCTGATGACCACGCCGTAACGGAGTGTGACGTAATCACCGATGACCGTATTGCATCCGATGATGCTGCCCCCGGGAATGAAAGCGCCTTTTCCGACCGTCACGTATTCCGTGTTGACGGCGGGGTCAATCAGCGAGGGAACACGAACACCGAGCCGGTCTATTTTTTCGGCGACCGCCTTGTGCGCGGCGATGGAAGAATTCACGTTATTAAAGACGCAGACTTCTGGAACCTCTTTCACGTAGACCTGGAGAAATTCATAGTTTCCCAAGACCGGACTGCCGCAGACGGTTGAGCCGGCCAGGCCGGGATGGTCGTCAATGAAACCCTCGATCCGCCAGATGGGTCGCGCCTTGTTGATTTCATGAACCAGTCTGACGGCGTCAATAAAGTTGGCGCCGTAGATTATCAACCGCTCCATGGTCATATTCCTTTTGTCCTTTCTCGCGGGATGAAAAAACTTTCACGACATTGCGTCCCGCTCATTGGCCCTGACTGCCGACGATTTTATGAAGTTCTTTTACGGAATTCAAGAGCGTGAGTTTTTCGCGGACCAATTTTTCGGCCGCGGCCGTGACGGAATCAATTTGCTCGGGATGCTTCAGCAGTTCGGCGACGACATCGCACATTTGCTCCCATGGCGCGGAAACGTAATGCACGCCCGGAATCAAGGGATGTTCATCATCTGTCGCTTCACTGACCACCAGGGTCCCGCATCTTGCTGCCATTAAAAATCTGATCCATGCCGCATCCCACGGGTAGTTGTAGAGGTTGATCAGAATCCGGACGCGGTTGAGCCATCGGCACCGCTGGTCTCCGTAACAGGCCGTCTGCGCAACGATGTCGGGTAAATTTCTTTCCCGGAGCTTCTTTCGCAGTTTTTCCAGCGTCCGGGTTCTTCTGTTTTTTCTGTCCGTTGAGCCGAGAAAGCCGAGGGGAATATCTCTAGAAACGCCCAAGTTGGTTCCCATGGATTCATCCGCCCCCACGGGAACGAAATGAGCGGGGATCCCCCGGCTGACCAGAAAAGTGCGCCGCTGATTCGTGCTGGCCACGACATGGTCCAGCCAGCCTTCTTTCCGGCCGATCAGAATGTCCCGCCAGTTTTCCATCACGCCGCTGATATCCTGCCAGGGGAAGTCTTCCTGGTGCAGGGGCTTCATTTTTTTGCAGAAGGCGCGATAATGTCCGGCGGCGAGCCATTTGTATCCCCACATGCGGAACCGGTAGCCTGTAAGGTATTTTTTCCACTTTGGAGAGGCGGGTTGATGCAGTTTGAAGATTTCTCTCCAGCGGACGGCCTTCAGGCCCAGGGATTCAGCTTCCGGAGACAGATCGTGAGGCGGCAGGGGATCGGTTTGCCACAGAACCGTCGAGGGCTTGCCGGAAGAGCGGCGTTTCAATTGTCGGCGGTAGAACGGAAAATCGCCGAGCGTCACCATCAGCACAAGCACATCGGCTTCCAGCCCCGCCGGTTCGCCGTCCTGCACCACCGCAGCCCGGTGGCCCATTTCGTGCAGGCACCGGCAAATCGCCGCAGGCAATTCTGACTCATGAGGAGAGCTTTTGTTGTTGGTTGCCATCGCCCAGAACATGTCCGTCTTTCCCAAAAAGGATGCTATAAATCGTATTGTTCCCTGATCCAGTCCTGATAGGCGCCGCTTTTGATGTTTTGCACCCATGCCTGCCGGTAGAGGTACCACTGGATTGTTTTGCGCAGCCCGGATCTGAAGGATTCCTTGGGTGACCAGCCCAACTCCCTGTTCAGTTTGGTGAAATCAATCGCGTAACGACGGTCATGGCCGGGGCGATCCTTCACGAAGGTGATCAATCGGCGGCGGGATTGGCCGTCCCGCGCCGGCGCGATTTCATCCAGGATGTCGCAAATCATCTGGACGATGACGATATTTTCCATTTCGGCGCCGCCCCCGATGTTGTATGTTTGTCCGAGGCGGCCTTTTTCCATGATCGTCCAGATCGCCTCGCAGTGGTCTTCGACATACAGCCAGTCGCGGACGTTTTTTCCATCGCCGTAAACGGGCAGGGGTTTGCCTTCCAGGGCGTTGAGGGTGACGAGCGGAATCAGTTTTTCGGGAAACTGATAAGGCCCGTAATTGTTGGAACAATTGGAAATGGTCACCGGCAGACGAAATGTTTTATGGTAGGCGCGCACCAGATGGTCCGATGCGGCCTTGGACGCGGAGTAGGGGCTGTTGGGGCGGTAGGGCGTCTTCTCCCGGAATTTTCCCCTCGGTCCGAGACTGCCGTAAACCTCATCCGTGCTGACATGGTGAAACAGCTTGAACCGGTTGCCGCGGAACTTTGCCGCTTCCAGCAGATTGAACGTTCCGACGATGTTGGTCTGAATGAAATGGCCGGGGGTTTTGATGGAACGGTCCACATGCGACTCGGCGGCGAAGTGACAAACGGCGTCAATGTCAAACTGAGAAAAGACGGCTTCGACATGGTCGGCATCGCAGATGTTTATTTTTTTAAAAACATATCGGGACGGGAAGTCGGCGGCGATATCGGTCAGATTTTCCGGATTGCCCGCATACGTCAGACAATCCACGTTGATGATTCTGCCGGCAAAAGGCGTGCGGGTCATCACATGGCGGATGAAGTTGCTGCCGATGAAACCGCATCCTCCGGTGACCAGAAGATTTTTGAATTCGGTGTCGCGTTTGTTGCTTGTCTTCACTTGATGGTCACTCTTTCTCACGGTGATCCCGTTTATTTGAGGAAGCCCTGGATGATGCGGTTGACCGCCTGATCGTAGGTCAGACCCAGGCTCATCAGCTTGGTGAGCTGATCGTTGGCGATTTTCCCGATGGAGGCTTCGTGGGTCAATTCGGCGTCCGGGTGCAGCGCCTTCAACGCGGGCATCGTTTCGTTGGTGCCGTTGTCCATAATGATGGCGTCGCACTCGACGTGCCCGAAGCATTTGTTTCGGGCTTCCATGTTGGCGTGAAAGATTTGTTTGGAGTTTCCTTTCATGACCGAGCGCGAAATCATGTTTGACCGGCTGTTGTAGCCTTCCAGAACGATGTTGTTGGTGGACACCGCCGTCTGCTGGCCTTCCGTCATCACGCGTTCGGTGATCAGCAGGATGCTTTCGGGACCGAGGAGAGCTTCGTTGAGGCGGTTGGCTTCATCCACGCCGCCGATTTGGGTCAGTTCCATCTCCGCGCTTGCTCCCTCCGCCAGATAAATTTTCGTCGTCGGATTCAAGATGCGGCGCCCCCGGCCTTCGCCCATGGCGAAATGTTTTTCCACGTACGTGACCTTTGCTTTCTTCCCTACGTGAAAATCGTGAATGCCGGCGTGGCCTTCGGTTTCCTGCGAGCCGCAGTGGATGCCGCAGCCGGCGACAATCGTCACGTCCGCGTCCTCTCCGATGATGAAGGTATTGTAGACGACGTCAAAAAGTCCCGCTTGGCTGAGAATGACCGGAATGTGCACGGATTCATTTTTCGTTCCCGGCTTGATGGTGACGACGATGCCTGTGCCGTCGGCGTTGGAATCGATGTCAATGTTGGCGGAGACTTGGCGGCTCAGAAGTTTGCCGTTTTTTCTGATGTTGTAGGCGCCTTTGGGCAAGCCTTCCAGATCGGCGACGGTCTTGAGCAATTTCTTATCTAAGGCATCCAGCATCTTTGTCTCCCTCGCATTTGTGATGATAGGCGCAAATACTCAAATCGGTCAGAAGCGGCAGCGCTTTTTCCAGGTCGCCCTCGTAAACGATTTTCCCCTTGTCGATGATGAGCACCACGTCGGCCACTTCCAGAAAGGCTTTGTTGTGACTGACGACAATCGTTGTCGTGTCCGGCCGAAGCTCCTTTTTCAACAGGCTTACCATCGGTCCAATCGTCCACAAATCGATCCCCGTATCCGGTTCGTCATAGATGGCCAGCTTGGGATTGGAGGCGATGGTGATGGCCAGTTCAATTTTCTTGATTTCTCCTCCGGAGAGCCTCGCGTCGATTTCTTTGTCCAGAAACGACAAAGGACAGATGCCCACCCGTCCGATCATCTCCGGAAAATTTTTTTCGTCTTCGACGCCGGTGGCGATGGAGAGCAAATCACGGAAAGTGATTCCCTTGAAACGCGCCGGCTGCTGAAAACTGTAGGCGATGCCCATTTTAGCTCTTTCAGTAATGGAGAGCATGCAAATATCGCGGCCGTTGAAAACGATGGAACCGCCCGACAGGGGGTTGATTCCCATAATCAGTTTGGCCAGGGTTGTTTTTCCGCTGCCGTTCGGTCCGGTAATGACGTAGAATTTTCCGTCTTGAAAAGTAAAGCTTATTCCGTCAATGATGTTGCGTAAAACGGCGCTTTCCTCTTCGTCCGCTCGCGCCTTGAAATAGACATTTTTTAGTTCCAGCATCGTTATCCGCCTTTATGCATCAGTAAATATTTCAAAAAATGAAAATCCATGTCCTGCTTTTGTGCATATAGACATAAAATCATTTAAAAATCAATTGCCAATGACAAAAGAGCAAAGTGGCAACTCGTCCAAATGATGAAAACAAGTTTTAAACGAAAAAAAACGAAGGCAACTGAGAAAACCTGCAGTTGCCTTCTTATGTTTTATTACCTCTAGAGACACTCTACACTGTACGGAAAAGCTCACGGATACAGAATCAGTTCGGCCTTAAGAACTCGAGCCGCTCCTGAAGAAAACCATTCTTTAAGGCGCCTCAACCGTGTCCCCTTCGCTCTTGACCGATCTTGCAATCAGTCGACTACAAAAACAATCTTACTTTTTTTTCGCTGCGGCCTTTTTCTTGGGTGCGGCTTTCTTAACGACTTTTTTCGCAGCTTTTTTCTTGGGCGCGGCTTTCTTCACCGCTTTTTTCTTCGGAGCCGCTTTTTTTACTGCCTTTTTTACTGCTTTCTTTGCTGTAGCCATTCGTTGAAGCCTCCTTTAAAAAATTTTTAAAAACTTCACACAACCGATTTGTGGTTAATTTTTACTTCATTTTTTCTTTTCCGTCAACAAAAAATGCAAAAAGATGAATTTTTTTGCATGATGATTTTGCGCTGATTCCGTCGATGATAAAAATTTTTTCATGATGCATTCGTGAGCATGCGCCAACCCTCGCCAATGCTGGGCTGCATCGTAATCGGTTGAGAGACCGTGACGCTTTTTCATGATCGTCGATCCCCCGAAAAAGCAAAACGGTCGTGAAGGCATTGAAAAAATATTTTTATCCGGAGGAATTAAATCAGACAGCTTGGAGATCATTTACCATGAACTACAGAGATGCCGTTTCATTATAAATACGTTTTGCCGCCGACAAAATGTTGGGTGAAGTAAGCGGAAGAGAGCGAGTCAATGCGGATTTTCTTTCCCTGCGAAGACGCGTGGATGAATTGATTGTTGCCGATGAAAATCCCGACATGCGAGATTCGGTTTCCGTCCTTTTCAGAAAAAAACACGAGATCTCCTTTTTGCAGATTTTCCCGGTTCACGGGAATGCCGACGTCAAATTGCGTTCTCGAATGGCGCGGCAGGTTCAAGCCGTTGAGCTGATAAACCGTCATGGTCAGGCCGCTGCAATCGAATCCGTCGTCAGGCGACGTCCCTCCCCAGAGGTAAGGGACGCCGAGGAAATCTTTGGCGGTTTTCACCAACGATTCCCTTAAATAGTTCGAGCCGTATTGTTTTTCCCTGGCCGCGGCATATTCTTCAGGCTGAACAATGTAAAATTCCTCGATGACCCTGGCTTCCACAAGCGCCGTAGCCCTCGCACGGGCCTGCTCTTTCGAAGGAAAGTTGCCGAATCGGACCTTGAAAAGTTTATCGGAAGCGCGGAAGTATGTGGCATCCAGTCCATGGGCCGTCCTCAATCTTTCGGTCAGCCGTGCAGCATTTTCCACGTTTTTAAAAGCGCCCGCCTGGATGGTGTATTGCATCAGGTTCAAGACGGGCTTGACCCGGACGGGAGGCGGCGGTCTGAAGCGATGTTTGCGGCTTGCGCATCCCGCGACAAGCAGGAGGATGACCGAAATCAAAACAAGGCGAAACAAGATTTTATTCATCGTATTTCATCCTATCGGGAAGCGCACCTCAGCTTGCCGGTTTCCAGCGGGACAACACAAAATCTTTCGCTTCCCGCGCCGTTTTAATTTTTCCTTCCAGCTGCTGGGTCTCCAGTTCCTGCAGAATTTCTCCCAACAGTTTTCCGGGGGCGAAACCCATGGCCTTCAAGTCATGGCCCGAAAGCAGGCGGACGGGGTGGAGATCCTCCTCGCCGAGTTGCTCAAGCTGGCGGCGGCAAAACTCGTAATGATCCAGCATGCCGTGGCTGGCCAGGCAATCCAGGCGGTGCAATTCCAGATGCAGATGAAAATCCGGCATGCGCAAAAAACGTTTCAATCTTCCCGGGCGCATGTCCTGCACGTTCATGAAAACCATGTGCTGGCGGATGAGACTCAGTACGGTCTCGCGGTGGGCGCGCGAAAACCGCAACCGCTGCAAAATGGCATCGGCCAGCGCCTCTCCCTTTTGCACGTGTCCGTAAAAGTGGATGCCCCTTTCGTCTTCGCTTCGGGTGACGGCTTTGCCGATATCGTGCAGAAGCGCTCCCCAGGCGAGACAAATGTTGGATGATGTTTCGCCGTCCGTCGGCAACAGTTCCAGCATGCGGAGAATATGTTGCCAGACATCGCCTTCGGGGTGAAAACGCGGCGGCTGTTCGACGCCGACCGTCGCGGCGACCTCCGGCAGGATTACTTGTAAAACGCCCGTTGTCTCGAGCAGTTCGAATCCCCTGCGGGCGCCGCCGCGCGTGAGGATTTTATTGAGTTCCTCCTGGATGCGCTCCGCACTGACCTGCCGGATGCGGGAAGCGTTTCTCTGAATCGCATTTTGCGTTTCCTTGTCGAGGGAAAAATCCAAGTTTGCGGCAAAGCGGACGGCGCGGAGCATTCGGAGAAAATCTTCCTGAAATCGCCTGTCCGGATCGCCGATGGTGCGGATGATTTTTTGTTTGATGTCCGCCTGTCCGTTGACGTAATCGATAATCTCGCGGGTTTCCGGATTCATCAAGAGACCGTTGACCGTGAAGTCGCGTCTTTGCACGTCTTCTCTTGCGGAGGTGAAACGGACGCGGGAAGGGTGCCTTCCGTCTTCATAAAGTTCGTCGCTGCGGAAAGTCGCCACTTCGTAGGGATGGCCGTCCATGATCACGGCAACCACCCCGAATTTCGCGCCGATGGTCATGGCGCGCGGGAAGATCTGGCAAATCTCTTCGGGAGGCGCTGAGGTGACGATGTCGTAGTCGCCGGGCGTGACGCCGCGCAGGAAATCGCGGACGCAGCCGCCGACGAAATACGCTTCATGGCCTGACGCCTTGAGCCTTTGGACGATGGCCTCGGCGTTCAGCCGCTTGGAATCATGATTTTCAGGCAACGGTGATTTCCCTTCGAGAAAATGGCTCATTTTCTGCCCAGTTTGATTGCGCAGAATTCACCGCACATGGTGCATCCTTCCTCTTTGGCGCTTTGGCTCCTCTCCAGCAGAGCGATGGTTTTTTCCGGGTCAATGGATAAGTCTACCTGTCCCTGCCAGTCGAAATCTTTCCGGCATTGCGACATCTTCCGGTCCCGCACGCGGGCGCCCGGCAGTCCTTTGGCAATGTCGGCGATGTGCGCCGCGATGCGCGCGGCGATCACACCGTCGCGGACATCGCTCAGTGACGGCAGACGGAGATGTTCCGCGGGTGTCACATAGCAGAGGAAATCCGCGCCGGCCGCACCTGCGATCGCCCCGCCGATGGCCGAAGTAATGTGGTCGTAGCCCGGCGCGATATCCGTCGGCAGGGGACCCAAGACGTAAAAGGGCGCCCCCCGGCAGATTTTCTTTTCCAGTTTCATGTTGGCTTCAATGTCGGCAAGCGGCACGTGTCCGGGGCCTTCAATCATCACTTGGACGCCCGCCGTTCTTGCCCGCTCAGCCAGCTGACCCAGGATAATCAATTCCTGCATCTGCGCCTGATCCGTGGCGTCATCGATCGCGCCGGGGCGCAATCCGTCGCCGAGACTCAAAACCATGTCATAGCGCCGGGCGATCTCCAGCAGCCGGTCGAATTGTTCATAAAGGGGATTTTCTTTTTTGTTGCAGTGCATCCAGTTGGCCAGCATGGCGCCGCCGCGGCTGACGATTCCCAGAATTCTTTTCTGCGAATCCAGCGCGGCCAGGCTCTGGCGCGTCACGCCGCAGTGAACCGTAATGAAGTCCACACCGTCTTGCCCGTTTTCCTCGATGGTATCGAAGATATCATCGGCCGTCATTTCCGAGATGGCTTTTTTCCGGTTGATCATTTTGACGGCCGCTTGGTAAATCGGCACGGTTCCCACCGCCACGGTGGATTGCCGCATCACGGCTTTCCTGATGGCCGACAGGTTGCCGCCCGTTGAAAGATCCATGACGGCGTCCGCGCCCGCCTCGACGGCCACGCGCAGTTTTCTTAATTCCTTTCGCACATCCACGTGGTCTTTGGATGTGCCGATGTTGGCGTTGACCTTGGTGCGCAGGCCGGCGCCGATGGCCAGCGGCTTGATGGAGACGTGTTTGACATTGCGGCAGATGACGATGGTTCCTTTTGCGATGCCCTCGCGGAGGGTTTCAGCGGAAACGCCCTCTGTCTTGGCCGCAATCTTCATTTCATTTGTGATCAACCCCCTGCGGGCTTTGTCAAGCTGTGTCATTTTTTCTCCCCTGAATATTCTAGCAACGTCTGTCGGTTAGGAGGACGCCAGAATCAATTCCGCGACCTTCTTGCCGGATAGGAGCATTCCGCCGAAGATGGGACCCATTCTCGGTCCGCCGAAAGCGGCGTTGGCCGACATGCCGGCGACGTAAACGCCCGGACAGATCTGGCGGGTGTGCTCGAGTGTCTGTTGCTCCGCTTTCTCCGCCCACATGGAACGCTCTCCCATTAATTTTCCAGTTGGCGTGGCCAGTTGCACGTCTGCTTTTCTCTCGATCGTTTTCAGAACTTCCGTGGCATGGCCGGTGGCGTCGATGACGTGTTTGGCCGCGATAGTCATCGGATCGACGTGCAGACCCGCCATTTCCACGGGAGACCAGTTGATGACCAGTCCTGTGACGACGCCTTCCCGGATCATGACATCTTCCACCGTGATGCAATTGAAGATGTCGGCGCCTGCGCGAACCGCCTGCGAGCAAATGGTCGTGACGGCTTCAATCGCGTCGGCGGTGTAATAGCCTTTTTGATATTCGCTGGTGCGCACGCCGAAATGGTCAAGAATTTCTCTGGCTTCTTCCTGAATGACGATTTCATTGAACATCATGCCGCCTCCCCACATGCCGCCGCCGAGGCTCAGTTTGCGTTCAAAGAGAGCCACCTTTTTTCCGGCGGATGCCAGGTAATAGGCGGCTACCAGACCGGCGGGACCGCCGCCGACAATGGCGGTGTCCACCTGGGTGCAGCGCAGCAGTTTTTCGGTGAATCTTTCGATAATCGCCCGGGAAATAATGATTTCATCTAAAGCCATGTTTTACTCCTTCATTGTTTTTAAAATTGAAAGCACTTTATGGACAACCTCAACGGGATGTTTGCCCAGCACGCGCACCATCGGTTCCTTTCCCCAGCCGCCCGGATCGTAAATGATGTCGGGAACGGCCGGCGATTGTTTCAGAACTTCGTTGACGCCCCACTCCAGCGAGCATCCTTCCTGATCCTTTTTTTCCGGTGGTTCGTCGGAGCGGTCGAAGTCTTTTACCTGAAAACCGATGTTCCGGCAAGCGTTGATGATGTCTTCCGAATACTTGATGTTCATCGCGCTGCGATAGGAAGAATCGTATTGCATGACGGTCAGGACGATGCGCGCGATGTGCCGGGAGGCGCCGAATTCAGGGGTCGCAACGGCGCGTGCCGTGTCGCGGAAACGGATGATTCTTCCTGGAAATCCCGCCACCTGAACTTCGCTTTGGGCGCCCGCGGCGGCGTAGACCAGGTTGGACTGAACCTCCGGAATCAGCAGCCCGCAGCGGCTTGCGGATAAAATGTTCACCGCCGTTTGCAGAGCTCTGAGACACGGATTTTGTGCCGGACGGCGGACGGCGATGTCGACCGGTCCGTGACCTTCACCTAGAGGAAAGGAATTTTCAATGGCGTGAGTGACCAGCTTTTTGGCCTTCTTGACGGCCTCCGCGACGCTGTGCCCCCGTGCAAGACAGGCGGCGATTGACGAAGCGAACGTGCAGCCCGTTCCGTGCGTGTTCGGGGTGGGAATCCATTCGGCGGCCAATTCATGGAATCGGCTTCCGTCAAAAAGGATGTCCGTGCTTTTCGCCGGTGCTTCTGAAGGGAGATGGCCTCCCTTGATCACCACGTTTCGGGCGCCCATCTCGCGAAGCTTCCGCGCGGCTTCTTTCATTGCCGGGATGGAAGTAATTTTCATTCCCGTCAGGGCTTCCGCTTCCGGAATGTTGGGTGTCAGGACGCAGGCCAGCGGCAAGAGATTTTTGACCAGCGCCGCAAAGGCTTTTTTCTGCAGAAGCGTTTTCCCGCCCTTGGCGGTCATGACCGGATCAACAACGATTTTCTGAAGACGGTATTTCCTGATTCGAGCCGCGACTTCGCCGATGATTTCTTCCGACCAGAGCATGCCGGTTTTGACGGCGTCCACGGGGATGTCTTGAAGCAGAGCGTCGCACTGTTTCCCCACGAAACGCGCCGCCACGGGATAAACGCTCTGGACGCCGCGGCTGTTCTGGGCGGTGACGGCCGTGACCACGCTCAGGCCGTAAGCGCCGCAGGCGCTGACCGCTTTCAAATCGGCCTGAATGCCGGCGCCGGAACTTGAATCGGAACCGCCTATGCACAACACGGTGAACGGTGTCATCCGTCGGCCTCCGGGAAACCATTGCGGGTGAGGTATGTGATGACGAGCAGCTTTCCGCTTTTCCTGCTGATGGTTGCGGTTGGGGCGGTGATAATGTTGCTCATTCCGCGGGATTCGCCCAGACGCAGGGTGCCGTCCCGCAGGGGATACAGAAAGCCCGTGAGCGTGACTCCCGTGACTTCCGGCGTCAGGGCCAGCAGCGACACCGTCTTTTCCTGATCGTTTTTGAAGACCGCCTCGTCGTCCAGCAGAAACACTTCGCAGTACTTGTCCGTCAGATACGTTTTGATTCCCCGCGCCTGCGCCTTGGAAAGCAGAAAGACATTCGCCAGAGTATGATCGATGCGGCCTCCCCAGGCTCCCCAGATAAAAATGATATCCGGCTTGAGGTCCATGGCGTAATCCAGGGCCAGTTCGGTATCGGTGAAATCCTTCTCGGCCGTGTATTGTATGATTTGAACGCCCTGCGCGCGGTAGCTCTCCAACTGGGATCCGGCAATGGAATCCATGTCGCCGATGATGACATCCGGCTGGATTCCCGAATGCAAAAGATGCCGCGTTGCGCCGTCGCAGCAAATGATCAGGGGCCGGGGCAAAGCCTTGAGTTTGTTGTGCAGGGTCGGCGGGTCAGCCAGAGCGCCGCCGCTGATGATGAATATTGTCTTGTTCAAGAAAAAATCCTTTTTTATGAACAGTTGTTAATAATCGCAAACGGCGAAAAACGTCCGTGGGCGTTCACTTTTTGCGGAAGAAAAATTTATTATAATAAGCGTCAAAAAGCAAATGGTTTCCTCACCGCCAAACGATGACAGGATAAAAAAATGAATCAAAAGAGTGATGGATGTACGACCTTCCGGCGTTTGTTTTTAATTTATTCTTGACAAAAAAGTTCTTGTCTGTTTTTTGAAGAGCTGCAATTTCACTGTGAAATCTTAAAAATATTGATTTTTCGGTAAAGGAGTGCGCTCGAATGAAGAGAAGACAGATTGTCTTGGTGCCGGTGCTGATTTTATCGTGTTTCGTGCTTTTTTCATGCAGCAGGGAGGAAAAGGAATTGTCTTCCATCAATCCCGGCCTTTACGAAATTCACTTAAACCTTAAGTATGCCGGTCAATTATTGATCCTCAAGCAAAGGGTCCGCTATAATGCGGACGGGACATTTCTGGCGACCAATTTTCAAAACGATGTTGCTTACGAGGAGCTCAAGGGAAAATACAAGGTGGATAACGGCGAACTGGTTTCCTACGAAAATTATCAGCGCCTGATCATCCCCGATGGGGAGTGGAAGCGGCAAGCGAGCGCCTCCGTCAAAATACGTAAAATCAAGGAAAACAGCTATCAGTATTACTTTGAATACCCCAACGCTTTGGCGCGCGAAAGATTCAAGGGATTGGGCCTGACCGAAGGCTGGAAGACCTATAAACGCATCAGCGACTGAACGGCTAGGCCGGGTCTGTCTCTTTATTAATCAAATACTTTGCAATAACCGCATTGGCCGAATAGTCGGGTTTTTTGCCTTTGATCAGTTGTTTTAAAACTTTCATGTCCGATTTCCAGACGATGTCTCCCGGCGCGATGAAACAATAACTTCCCGGCGTGTAGCGTGAAAAGATCCTATTGTTCTTGTAATAAAAATATTCCCGGCTTGTTTCCGTGGAAAAGCTGCGCATGATCGGCGGTATATCGGTGGGCAGAAACCAGAGCTTGATTTCCCGCTCCGCGTCCTCGGGATTGGCGGAAGCGTGGATGAGATTATCCGTTCTTTCCCCGATGAATTTTCCGTTCTCGTCATAGAGCGGCACGACCGTTCCCAGCGCCCGGATGCATCCCGGCTTTTCCAGCCTTGCTTTGTGCGGATTGGTGTTCCCGCATATTTCCCTGATGCTCTTGATGGCGTTGACGCCCTGATAAATGATGGCGATAACCCTGCGCTTGGACGGGTTGTCCGGGTAATGCAGATAGCCGCGAATGTATTCCAGAAGCGACGGATAGAAAAATTTGCCCTTGTGTTCCGCGTAATGTTCCTCCGCCAGCGCGAGGTTCACGGCAACGACTTTCAGCGCCGCGAAACGCAGGCCGGTGTGGAATTCGGAAAATTGCGACAGGATGTATCCGGTGAGGGAATTCTTCAGGGCGTCGGGTTTGATCAGCACCAGCGAACTTTCCAGTTTCTGTTTTGTCATGAACAATGCTCCTTTTTAAGAAGTATGCGATTATTTTTAGCGCTTTAGAGCGCGGGCAGTATAGGTTAAGGATTGTGCGCTGTCAATCCTTCTTTTAATGTTTTATCAAGATATTCTAAAACGAATTGGGGTTCTGGTTTTTCATCCATTGATCCAGGCGCTCCATCGCGCGTTTGGCGATGTGCAGTTTTTTTTCCTTCTTCCCCATCGAAGGCGGAAAGACCGTCTCGATGATCCCGAAGTTGATATTCATCGGCTGAAAATGATCGGCGGATTCCGGGGCGACGATATAGCGCAACAGGGCGCCGATGGCGGTTGAGGGCGGCGGCGGCTCAAGCGTTCTGTTTTCCAAGAGGAAAGCCGCGTTCAATCCGGCCAGAAGCCCCATGGCCGCCGATTCAACATAGCCTTCCACGCCGGTGATTTGTCCGGCGAAAAAGAGACGCGGGTTTTTTTTGAGCTGCAAAGAAGGCGTCAGCAGGGAAGGCGAGTGAATAAAGGTGTTGCGGTGAATACTTCCGTAGCGGGCGAATTCGGCGTTTTCAAGACCGGGGATCAGCCGGAAAATCCGCCGCTGTTCCGGCCAGGTCAGTTTCGTCTGGAACCCGACCATGTTCAAGAGCGTTCCGGCGGCGTTTTCGCGCCGCAATTGAACGACGGCATAGGGCCGGGCGCCGGTTCGGGGATCGATGAGCCCCACCGGCTTCATCGGTCCGAAAGCGAGACTTTTTTCGCCGCGTTCGGCCAGGACCTCTACCGGAAGACATCCTTCGAAATGTTTGGCTTCTTCAAAGGGTTTGAGGGGCACTTTTTCACCGGCCAGAATTTCACGGCGCAGACGATCATAGTCCTCTTCGTCGAGGGGACAGTTCAGATAATCGGGGGTTCCCTTGTTGTAACGCGAAGCCCAGAAAACCTTTTCCATGTTGATGGAATCCGCTTCGATAATCGGCGCGATGGCGTCGTAAAAGTACAGGGAGGAACGCTCCGTCACGGCCGCCAGCGCCCGGGCCAGTGCGTCGGAGGTCAGCGGACCCGTGGCGATGATTGTCCAATCGTCGGAGGGAATCTCCGCGATTTCCTCCCGGAGAAGAGAAAAATCTTCCTGCCGGAGAAGCCGGGATTCCACTTCCGCTGCAAACTTGGCGCGGTCGACCGCCAGCGCGGAACCGGCGGCGACGGCAGTGCTGTCCGCGGCCTGGATGATCAGGGAATTCAGAAGGCGCATTTCTTCCTTGAGCAGGCCCGAGGCCGTATCCGGTGCGTTTGATTTGAGGGAATTGCTGCAGACCAGCTCCGCCAGCCGCTCCGTTTTGTGGGCGGGCGAAAATTTCATTGGTTTCATCTCGTAGAGGCGGACGCGGTGGCCGCGCCGCAGAAGCTGCCAGGCCGCTTCGCAACCCGCGAGACCGCCGCCGATAATGGTGACCGTTTTTTTCATCAGGATTCGGTTTTTTGTTTCGGGATTTTTTTGATGTTCTTGCACTGGGGATAGCCGGTGCATCCCAGGAAGTTGCCCCAGCGTCCGCGTTTGACGGCCATGGGTTTGCCGCAGAGTTCGCAGACTTCATCGGAAAGAACAACTTCCTGTTTATTCACTTTGCCGTCCTTGCCGATTTTTTTGATGTTCTTGCACTGGGGGTAGCCGGTGCATCCCAGGAAGTTGCCCCAGCGGCCTCGTTTGATGGCCATGGGTTTGCCGCAGAGTTCACAGACTTCCTCCGTGGCGGGCGCTTCTTGCGCGACAATGTCGCCGTTCGCGTTTTTGGCCGCCGTGACAGTGTTTTTGCACCGGGGGTAGCCGGAACAGGCCAGAAATTGACCGAAGCGTCCTTCCTTTAAAATCATCGGCTGGCCGCACTTATCGCAGCGGATATCCGTGACAGAGTTGCCCGCGTGACGGATTTTGCCTTCTTCGTCGCGCGAAAAATTCATCGTGTTCTTACATTCGGGATAATTGGAACAGGCCAGGAAGCGGCCGTTTTTGCCCCATTTGATGACCATCGTCGCCCCGCATTTTTCGCAGACGATGTCCGTGGCCTTTTCCTCGCGCTTGATGTTTTTCATCTCCTGTTTGGCCTTCTGCAATTCCTGCGAAAAAATTTCATAGAACTCCTTGAGAGTCTGCACCCTTTGGCGCTCGCCGTTTTCGATGGCGTCCAGTTTGTTTTCCATGTCCGCTGTGAAAGCCAGATCCAGGACGGTCGGGAAGCTTTTCATCAGAAGCTCCGTAACCAGGACGCCCAGTTCAGTGGGGAAGAACTTGCCTTTTTCCAGGCGCACGTAATCCCGTTCCTGAATGGTGGAAAGGATGGTGGCGTAGGTGCTGGGACGTCCGATGCCTTTTTCTTCCAACTCTCGGACCAAAGACGCCTCCGTAAAACGCGGCGGAGGCTGCGTGAATTTCTGTTCGGTGTTCAGGTTCAGCAGCGTGAGCTTTTCCTTCTCGCTCAATCCCGGCAGGATCCGGTCGCCGCCGTTTCCGTTTTCTTCCTTTTCGTCCTTGCCTTCCGTGTAGACAATTGTAAAGCCGGGGAATGTCATCACCTGTCCCTGCGCGCGGAAGAGGCAGCGGGCGCCGGAAATGTCTATGGTTGTCTGATCAATCAGAGCCGGGTTCATCTGGGAGGCGACGAAACGGTTCCAGATCAGCTGATAAAGTTTGAACTGGTCCGGCGACAGATAGGATTTGATGTCCTGCGGCCGGTAGGCCATCCTGGAAGGACGAATCGCCTCGTGGGCATCCTGCGCCTTTTGGGTGTTCTTGTAGAGATGAGGTCTGGGCGGCAGATAATCGGCCGGATAATTTTCTCTGATGTAGTCGCGGACTTCCTTGAGCGCTTCCTCCGCGATGCGGTAGGAGTCCGTTCTCATGTAGGTGATGAGGCCGACGGAACCTTCCTGACCCAACTCGATGCCTTCATAGAGCTTCTGCGCGACATTCATGGTTTTCTTTGCGGAGAATCCCAGCTTGCGGGAAGCCTCCTGCTGCAGCTTGCTGGTGGTGAACGGCGGCGGTGCCGAACGTTTCACGGCCTTCTTTTCGATTTTTTCGACGAAGAACTCCGCCTGCTTCAGTTCGGAGGCCAGCGAGGCGGCCTGTTCGCCCGTGGTCACTTTGGCTTTTTTGCCGTCAACTTTGATCAGTTTTGCCTCGAAGGGCGGCGGATGGCTTCCTTCGAACTGAGCGATCAGATTCCAGTACTCTTCAGGTTTGAAATTTTTGATTTCCTCCTCGCGCTCGCAAATCATCCGCACGGCGACGGACTGAACGCGTCCAGCGCTGAGGCCCCTTCTGACCTTTTCCCACAAAAGCGGGCTGATCTGGTAACCGACAAGGCGGTCCAGAATGCGGCGGGTCTGTTGAGCTTCATATTTATTAAAATCAAGCGAAAGCGGCTTCTTGATGGATTCCAGGACGGTGTTTTTCGTCAGATCGTTGAACAGGACGCGATAAATATTTTTGTCCTCGGTGCCGATAACCTCGGCGATATGCCAGGCGATGGCTTCCCCCTCCCGGTCCGGGTCGGGCGCCAGGTAGATGTTCTGAACTTTTTGAGCCGCTTTCTTCAGTTCATCAACGGTTTTCTTTTTGGATTCGATGAGATGGTATGTGGGTTCGAAATCTTTTTCGATGTCGATGCCCAGCTTGCTTTTGGGCAGGTCTTTGATGTGTCCCATCGAGGCGACCGCGTTGAAATCGCCGCCGAGAAATTTCTTGATGGTTTTAACTTTTGTGGGAGATTCCACGATAATCAGAGAATTCGCCATACCCATCCTTTCGATCCGTCAATGTCCGAAACGCGATTCATTTCCGCCGCCCCCTATAAACGCAAGAAAAAAAAATGTAAAGATATATTTCAACGGAGTTGCGACCGGCGGTTTCCTTTATTGGCGTTTCAGAGAAAACAACTTGCCCGGATGCTGCTGAACGATTCCCTTCAGCTCCAGCCTGGTCAGCGCGCTTAGAATTTCCGATGAAGTCAATCCGGTCATCGAAATCAAATCATCAATGTGCAATTTCTTCAAAGAAAGCAGAGCAATGATTTTCCGCTCGCCGGCGTTCAGCTCGGGAGGATGTATTTCTGTTTCCTGCGGAGACGGCGCGGATTCGGTGGCGCGCAACCTTTTTGTTTCGAGCTGCGGGACGATTTCTTCCAGAATATCCTCGGTGTTTTCGATGAGTTTCGCGCCCTGCTTGATTAATTTGTTGGTGCCGCGGGAACCGGGGGAATCAATGCTGCCCGGAACGGCGAAAACCTCGCGGCCCTGATCCAGCGCGAGCCTTGCCGTAATTAATGATCCACTTTTCTCGCCGGCTTCCACAATCACGACCCCGTATGACATGCCGCTGATGATCCGGTTGCGCGCCGGAAAATTGGAAGAACGCGGCGGCGTGCCCATCGGATATTCCGAAATGACGGCGCCGGTTTCAATAATTTCGAGATACAGTTTTTTGTTTTCCGGCGGGTAAATCACATCCAGTCCGCTGCCCAGGACGGCAATGGTCCGGCCGCGGCCCGAAATGGCTCCGCGGTGCGCCGCCGAGTCAATTCCCCGCGCCATGCCGCTGACCACGGTTATGCCCTTCTGGGCGAGCTCACGACCGATTTTTTCCGTGGTGTATTTTCCATAGGAACTGGCCTGCCGGGATCCGACAACAGCAATGTTTATATCATCCTCATGGAGCGCTCCGCGGACATATATATAAGGAGGACGGTCATAGATGTTCAGCAATTTTTCCGGATAAAGCTTGTCTTGATAAGTAATTATATCTATTTTGTTTTTTAAAATGAGTTCAAGTTCTGCTTTAACTTTATCCCACTGGTTGAAGTGGGTGATTTCCTTGACGGTTTCCTTTGCTATCCCCCGCACTTCGGCCAGTCCGGCGGCTGAAGCGCCGAAGACGGCTTGAGGTGAACCGAATTTTTCCAGAAGGGCGGGAAAAACCACATTGCCGACGCCGGCAACGGATTTCAGGGCTATCCAGTATTTCAAATCTTCATGAATCATTTTGGAATTTGACACGATGCTTTCCGAATGGCATGCAAGCTACATCCTGTTTGTGTTTTGTGTCAAGTCTTTTGATGTCCGATATAAAAAGTTGCCAAATTTGGATATTTGAGCTAGGAAACCCCCAGCGTTTTTAAGGACAGTTTATGCGTTATCCGAAAAGCACACTTCTGGGCGTTTTTGTTGCCGTCTTCCTTTGTCCCCTGACCGTCATGGCTCAATTGGTCGGCGGCCCGGTTCAGGAAAAACCAACCGTCAAACAGGAATCGGTTAAACCCGCCGTCGGCACAGCCGCAGCCAAACCGCTGCTTTCCGCGACGCCCCGCGAAATCAATCTGGGTACGATTGTAGCGGACAAGGCCGCGGAGGGAACATTTGTCCTGAACAATGTCGGTGGCGGGACGCTGGAGTGGTCCGTGGGTTGTCCCCAGGATTGGGAAACCATGAAAGATCAACCCCTGAAAACCGTTTCCGCGGAAAAAACCGATTCACTGCGCGTGGAAGTCAACATGGTTTCCGGAGAAAGTTCCGCCGGAGACGAACAGGGCAGCTCATACATTGTGGAAATGCGGCTCGTATCTGCTTCGGGCGGCATTGCCTGCAAAAAGCAGATGACGGTGGGCGCGCACAAGGAAGCCATCAAGATAACTTCCAACGGCGGGGAAAAGACGGTCTTTGTTGTTTTTACCATTGTTTATGCGCAAAAAAACGCCCGGATTAATTTGAAGCCTTCCCGGCTGGATATGGGCAAGGTTGCGCCGGACAAAGCGGTTTCCAGGCGCATCACGCTGACCAACTCCGGCAGGGAAACATTGAACTGGTCCGTTGCTTTGCGCGAGCATGACGAAATAGGCGCCCAGACCGATTTTTCCCGGGGCAGATACCTGTCTTTCTATAATGAAGAGATTCGCGGGAAAGGAATGTATGTTTTGCCCGCACACTTGAAGGACATGACCGAGCTGACCGGAAGCTGGCTGGAAACCGATGGTTACCCTTCCGGCGCGGAAGGCGAAAATATCATCAAGATCAATTTTCAGGGCCGGGGTGTTTATCTTTATCTTTTCGCCTATCCGGAAGAGGTGAATCTGGTGATTTCGCTTGACAAGCGTCTCATCAAAAATCCTGATTTGTTCAAGAATCTCAAGGAGAAAAAAGGGGAAATCATTATCGCCGACGAACTGGAAAACGGCCCTCATGTTCTCACCATCACCAGTCGGGACAGTCGCATCGTTCTGGAAGGGCTGAAAATCCTGGGCGAACCCGTGAATTATTTTCCGGCGGAGAGCATCAAAATCGTGCCCAATTCCGGCGCAACATCCCGTCAGTCCAATTATCTGGGCGTCACCCTGAATCCGGCGCGTCTGGCTCCTGGATACTACGCCGGCGACATCGTTTTCAACACCAACAGCGGCGAGGCGACGGTGGAGATTTTTGCGGAAATCCTGCCGGAGACCATCACCCAGGTCATCGACATCTACCGTTATTTTAACGGAACAGACTATATGTTTACCGCCAATCCAGAGGCGGAAGCCAGACGGCTGGCGATAAATCAATATGTGAAGGAAGGCATTGCTTTCCGGCTCTTTGCCCCCGGGACGCCCGGAACCACCGCTTTTTACCGCTGGTATCATCCCGGAAGAAAGAGCCACTTTTATCATTACCAGGCCGACGGAGGCGGGAAAGACCTGCGCGGGTATATTTTTGAAGGTCCCGTCGGCAATATCGCGACCTCGAGGCTTACCAACACGCGGGAGCTCTACCGCTGGTACAACGCCAAAACAGGACATTATTTTTACACGACGGAAATTCAGGGAGGGAAGGTAAACAAAAAGGCCTACCGCTTTGACGGCATTGCCGGTTACGTCCGGCCGTAGGCCAGATGAACAAAGGATTTTACGAGCGGGCGGAGGGATTCCACTTTCGTCTTGACAAAAGAATCAAGAGACGATAATTAAGCACGCTCTTTGAGGCACGGGTTAAAAAATGCGCCTGTAGCTCAGCAGGATAGAGCAACGGACTTCTAATCCGTGGGTCGAGAGTTCGAATCCCTCCAGGCGCACCAGGCGAAAATGGTGGGTGTAGCTCAATTGGTCAGAGTGCCGGGTTGTGGCCCCGGAGGTTGAGGGTTCAAGTCCCTTCACTCACCCCATATTAGAATGAATGGACACAGGCGCCCGTAGCTCAGCTGGATAGAGTCGCAGACTTCGAATCTGTTGGTCGTAGGTTCGAATCCTACCGGGCGTGCCAGAATAAAAGAAGAGAAGGTTCTTTGCATATAAAACTCAACGGGCCCTTAGCTCAACTGGCAGAGCAAATGACTCTTAATCATTAGGTTGTCGGTTCGATTCCGACAGGGCTCACCAGATAGAAAAGGCGTTTCGGTCATCACCGGAACGCCTTTTTTTATTGAAATTGACAAGCGGTGAGGGGGTGTAGTAGAAAAATTCAAACGGCAGCACAGGGGTTTTGATTTGGCGCGAAGAAAAAAGATCATCCTGGCCGCGACTCTGGCAGCGGTTCTTCTTGTTATCGGCGCGGCGGTGTCGGTCTGGCTTTATTTTTCAGACAAGGTGTCGCACCTGGACGACTATAAAGAATCCATTACCATGACCGTCAGCGAGGAATTGAGCCGGCAGGTTTCCTACGGGACAGGGCGGGGAGTCCTGTCGTTGCGCGAGGGGCTGGCTTTCCGATTCACCAATGTCGTCATTAAAGAAAAAGACGGTTCTGCCGATTTCCTGAATGTTCCGGACGCGTTTGTGAGGGTCGGTATCTTGCCACTGTTGTTCAACCGCATTGTTCTTGCGGAAGTTGTTCTCAAGAAGCCCCAACTGTGGGTGAAGCGAAACAGCGCGGGCGAATTGAACATCGCGGATCTGCTGGTGGAAAAGGATCAGAGAACCAGGAAAATCCGCAAGATCTTGATAGAAAAAGGTCTTTTGACTTTTCTGGATCAGTCCGCGGGCGAGCGGGATGTCGTCATCCGGCTCGAGAATTTTGACGCCCGCCTCAATGCGCTTTTTGCGTCCAATCGGTATCGTTTCCAGATTACGGCATCTTCTGTCGAGGACAAAAATAGGGCGCAGATCCTGCTGAAAGGATTTTACCATCCGGCTCCTCCAAAAGAACCGTTTTATGAAAGCGATATCCGGGCTTCCATTTCCCTGAAAAATGTCAATCTGGCCCATTACAGCCCTTATCTGAACAAGTACACGCCGCTTCAGCAGATGGGCGGATATCTGGACGCCGATGTCCGGATATCAGGAAGATTCTCCGATTTCTCATCCCGGGGAACTCTCGATGTGAAAAACGGTCTTCTGATTTACCCCGGCGTTTTCCGCGGCGCTCTTCAGCCGAAAAAAATTCATCTGGACTACAACATGAAGCGGGACGAGAAAAGCATTGAGGTGGATGTGAAGCGCGTGACGGTTGACCGGTTTGAAGCGGAAGGCCGTTTCGGAATGGAGGATCTCGACACAAAAGATCCTTTGTTGAAGGCCTCCGCCGTGACGAAAGAATTTGTTTTGAGGGAAGTCCGGTCCTACGTTCCCTGGGGAATTATTCCCGAGCCGGTGGGAAGTTTCATCGACACGCACATCAAGGACGGCAATTTCCGGCTCATCCGCGGTTCCCTCGAAGGAAGACTCAGCCGCATCGCGGATTTCAACAGCAGGGAAAGCACGGACGTGCTCTCCATTGAGGCGACCGTGGACAAGGGGATTTTTGAAGCGCATCCTTCGGCCCCCCTGTTTCACGATATCAACGGCACCCTGGAGTTGAAGAAGCGGCAGTTTTCGCTGAAGAACGTCCGGGCGCGGTTTGGGCTTTCGCCGTTGACGATCGAGGGCAATATTTCCGATTTCGGTCTTCCGTATCCGACCATCTACACCGCGGAGATGAAAATTCAGCCGGCCCGCGGCGAGGTGGTGTGGCTTCTGGGAGAAGACAAATTCCGCGCCCTGAATTTCAGCGGGCCTTCAACGCTTGTGCTGTCCGGCAAGGGAACCGATTCGGATTATCATATCAACGCCCGATGGGATTTGACCCCCGCCGCCTACGCTTATCCGAATGTGATGGAAAAACCTGCTGGCCGGAAGAACACGTTCGCGGCCGAGGTGATCATCAATGAAAACGCCGTCAATCTGTCTTCCTTTGATTACCGCCTGCCGCCTGTTATGATTACCGGCTCGCTGATGGCGCGCTTTGACGGGAAAATTCCCGCCGACTTTCACGTCACGTCGCCGTCCTTCGATTTGCGAGACGCCGCCGGCATTTTCCCGGCACTGCGCAAACTCAATCCGGTTGCGGGATCCTGTGCTTTAAATGTTTCCGGCAGGGGCGATTTAAGCGATGCCAGCTCCCTGAAATGGGAGGGAAATCTTTCCGTCAGCAATATTTCGCTCAAGCCTTTTGCCTCTATGAAGCCGATAAACGGCTTGACGGGGAGCGCTAAATTCAAGGGCGGTTCGATGGAGACCTCCTTGTTGAAGGGACGCATCGGCGAAAGCGACGTGAGAGGGATTTTCCGGATCGGCGATTTTCAGCAGCCGAAAATCCAATGCCAGTTCAGCTCGGAGTTGCTTCGCCCCGCGGATCTGGGTTTCCAGAGTCCGGGCGGGGAGGTGTACCTGCAAAATGTAAAAGGACAGGCGACCTTTGACGGCAAAGTACTGCAGGTGGATGATCTCGCTCTTCATTGCGGCAAATCGGTTTTTAATTTGTCGGGAGATATACGAAACTTCAACGCTCCCGAAATAAACGTGAAGCTGACGTCGCCTTACATTGATTTTGAAGATTTCTCCCGCGTGATGGCCTTGAGGTATCCGGCGCAGAAAAAGGACAAACGGCCGCCGATCAAGCTCAGCGCCGTTTTGCAGGCCGACGCGGGCCGATTCAAGGACATTGATTTCAAGAAACTCAACGCCGGAGTTCAGTATGCCGGCGGCACGGTGGACGTCAATACGCTGAAAGCCAATGTTTTTGACGGCTCTTTCCAGTTAAAGGGCAAGGCGGATGTGAAGCCGGATGGGTTCAATCATTATGACGCCAATGTGGCGCTGGAGAAGGTATCGCTGGAAAAAATCCAGAACTACCTGGATGTCGGCGGCCGGACGGTTACCGGCGCCTTGTCGTTGAAGGGGAAGGTGTCCGCCGCCGGACGCAACGCGGAGGACCTCAAGAAATCCGCGACGGGCCAGTTCAAGATCCGCGCGGAAAAGGGCGTGCTTAAAAAATTCGCCGTTCTTTCCAAAATATTTTCTCTGCTCAATGTCTATCAGCTGCTGAAATTTCAGCTGCCCGACATGGCCAGAGACGGAATGCCGTACAACACCATTACCGCGGACATTTCCCTCAAGGAAGGCGTTCTTTCTTCCGACAATTTCTTCATCAACAGCGACGCCATAGAATTTTCGGGACATGGCAACGTTGATTTCATCAACAAGGAATTGGATTTCATCACGGGCGTGCATCCCTTGCAGACCATTGATGTCATCGCGGCGAAAATTCCCATCGCCGGATGGATTATCACCGACGAAAACGGCAAGCTCATCACGGTTCACTTCAAGGTGGACGGAAAATGGGACAATCCAAATGTGAGTCCCGTGCCGTTGAAATCCATCGGCAAGGGAACCCTGGACATTTTCCGGCGGATTTTCCAGTTGCCGGGAAAACTCATCACCGATACCGGGGAAGTTCTTTTCGGCCACTGAAAATCACTGATTTTCCAGTCTTTTCTTTCCGTTTCATCGTGTCGTGCCGGCCACGGAGAAAAAAATCTTGACAAAATAGGACGTTCGTCCTATATAATACCGCCATGAAGAAAAGAAGAGACATCCGGACCGTGGAACAAAAATTTTCCCGGTTTTTCCGGGAGCAAAGGCGGATGCCGACCTATTCGGAGATGCTGCCGCTCTTGGGCGTGCGCGCCAAAAGCGCCGCCGAGTACTGGGTGAAAAAACTCCTGAATGCGGGCGCGCTGGAGAAGGACGCCCGGGGATTTCTGCGGCCGGCGCGCGTGTCTTTGAGTCTTCCTTGGGTGGGCAACATCGCCGCCGGATTTCCTTCGCCGGCGGAGGAGGAACTGCGCGACACGATTTCCTTTGATGAATATCTCGTCAACAACCGGTCGGCGTCTTTCGTCCTTTCCGTGACCGGCGATTCCATGATCGGCGAGGGTATCAAGGAAAAGGATCTGGTGATTGTCGAGCGGGGGCGTGAGCCGAAAAACGGGGACATCATTCTGGCGGAAGTGGACGGCCAATGGACGATGAAATATTTCCGCAAGAAGGGGAAAAAGATAACGCTGGAGGCGGCCAACCCGAAATATCCGCCGATTACGCCGCAGGAAGAGTTGCGCATCGCCGGCGTGATTACAGCGGTGGTGAGAAAATATCACAAGTAAAAAAACGTCATTCCGGGCAAGTGAAGCGCGACCCGGCTATAGTACCCTTTAGGGTGAATCCAGGATAGCCTGTTAATAGGCACAGTGATTAATAGCCAAGCCAACAAGACCTGGCAGAACTGGAGGTGATTGAAAATGATTCAGCCTGGAATTAATCATTCAACGTCTTTTAAAGAGAAACCTGCGGCGGCAACCTCTCCGGCAATAAGAGTCGTTATGCAGATTCCGGCAACAGACCAAAAGCCGAAACTCCTTGATCAACTTAGCCAGGCAATGCGTTCGAGGCACTACAGCCGGAGGACCGAATCCACCTATGTTCACTGGATTAAACGGTTTATTTTTTTTCATCATGTCCGACATCCTAAAGACATGGCCGAGCCGGAAATCAATGCATTCTTAACCCATCTGGCCGTCAAAGAACATGTCAGTGCCTCAACGCAAAATCAAGCTCTGTGTGCTATTATCTTTCTCTACAAGTATGTTATTAACCGCAAGATCGGCGATATCGGAGAAGTTATCCGCGCAAGAAAACCCGTAAGATTGCCTGTTGTTATGACCAAGGATGAAGTTAAAGCTGTTCTGAGCAACCTTACAGGAGATAAATGGATTATTGCCTACCTTATGTATGGTGCAGGCCTCAGATTGATGGAGTGTTTACGTTTGAGGATTCAAGACCTGGATTTCAACAAAAACCAAATAATCGTCAGGAGTGGCAAAGGCGATAAAGATCGTATAACAATGTTTCCTGAATCGGTCAAAAAACCATTAACAGAGCATTTAAACAAAGTTAAGAAAATTCACGAATCCGATGTTGAAAAGGGTTTTGGCCGTGTGCCCCTTCCCGACGCTTTAGTACGCAAATATCCCAATGCTTCCAAAGAATGGCGTTGGCAATGGGTGTTTCCTCAAAATAGTTTGTGGCACAATGTAAAAACGGGAGAATATGGCAGGTATCATATTCATGAAACCATTATACAGAAATTAGTGAAAGATGCCGTGATAAAGGCCGGACTTACAAAAAGAGCAACCTGCCATACGTTCCGGCATTCCTTTGCAACACATTTGCTTGAGAATGGCTATGATATCAGGACGGTTCAAGAGCTTCTCGGACACAAAGATTTGAAAACAACGATGATTTATACCCACGTACTTAATAAAGGACCATCCGCGGTTAAAAGCCCGGCGGATAATCTCTAGTTTATGGCTAGGGATATTATACAGATCTGCATAATATCCCCAGCACAAAAGTAGAAAAAAGTTGATTGTTGTTTTATATTAAGATATTAAAGCCTAAACAGACACTTTCAACATGGGGGTTTATACAGCAAATTTGCTGCGTTCGTTATATTAACATAGATCTATATAAACAATGTTCTGCTGCTTGAGGTAACGATAAAATGCTTTTACTTCTCGGTTTGCTGGTAATACTCTTGATCGTGTGGGTTCGTCTGGTATTTTATATTGTCAGTAAACCAGTTACAGAACAAGAATTGCAACGTTACCGGAAAGAAAAAGATATTGTATGAGTACAAGAACAGCATGTTTAGACTTTGACGGCGTAATGAATATTTATCCTGGTTGGAAAGGTGAAGATGAACTTTTTGAACCTCAACCGGGATTGTCAGAATTTCTCGAAAAACTGTCTAAAATGTTTGACTGTCTCAAAATCTATACGACCCGAAAACCTGAGCTTGTGAAGGCATGGCTTGAAAAACATGGAATCTTAAAGTATATTGCAGAAGTCACGAACACAAAGCCGCCAGCGGTTGTGTATATTGATGACAGGGCAGTAACATTTAGCGGGGATTTTCAGCGAACACTACAGGAAGTCAGTAATTTCAAAGCATATTGGGAGAGCGCAGCAGAACAACCGCTTGCAGCCGACCCCAAAGGGCGGGCGGAGCAAGTCTGTTGCATAAATTAGCATCGGTGGCCGCCCGCCCTTTGGAGCGGCTGAAGCGAAACGTTACACATAATAAAAAAATACAAAACGGAATTGTTCTCCTCGATCGCTATGAACAGTAGTCCCACCTAAAAATTCAGTTTGCAATTTTATCTTAAAACCGTGATAATTAATGACCAAAGAGGTTATAAATGATTCCAAATCGTAAAGGTGAAATAATGTTGGAAAAGGCAGAAGAGATAAGCCAGTTTTGGGCATATGACATTAGTTATTCTAAAGATGCGGACTTAACTTTGCTGGACAATGTTCAGTTTATTTATGAGTTATCGTTGGCAGAGTTGGAATTAAAAGCTTTAGGTGCTGATTATGAAGTAACCAATGGACTCAGAGAGTTTAAATTGAATAATAAATCAGACGAGTTAAATAAAAGAATAATAAAAAAATCATCTTACTTTAAGTCTGTCGGTAAAAATTTTACCGATTATTTTCAAATCATACAAAGAAATAGAACGCGGTCCGTAAATCAGTATTTAACTCACTGGATTTATCCTTATAAGGGCAAATTCCATCCTCAAATGATAAGGGCATTATTGAACATCATCGGACTAAAAGAAGGTGATTCTGTATTTGAGCCTTTTTCTGGTAGTGGAACAACTGCATTGGAAGCACAATTATTAGGTATAAATTTTATAGGCATAGATATTTCCCCTCTTTGTGTATTACAGGGAAAGGTTAAAACCAAAGCCGTTTATGCGATAGATGAAATTATAAAATTAAAAAATACCCTAATATCAAAGCTGAAACCATCCCTTTTTAATCAAGAACATGATTTCTATAAGGTTCTTGAAAACATTGACAATGAAGACGTAAGGGATTTCTATGCTCTTGCAAAGCTATTGGCAGTTAGCGATGAATCAAGGCGTAGGCGTAATTTTGAGCAATCGTTTATCAAGAATTTGAATTTGATGATAGATTCAGCAAAAGATTATAAAGAAATCGCTGCAACATTACAATTAAAATTAGGGAATATTAACCTTAAAATAGGAGATTCAAGAAAGGTTGAACTACCTGATAATTCCATTGATGGAATTATAACCTCTCCGCCTTATTCTATTGCCCTTGATTATGTAGAAAATGACGCCCACTCATTAGAAGACATGGGATATAACCTAAACGAAATCAGGGAAGATTTTATTGGTGTTAGAGGAAAAGGAAAAGACAGGGTTGAGTTATATAACAGTGATATGAGAAAGTCTTATAACGAAATGTATAGGATTTTAAAACCTAATAGATATGCTGTTATTGTCATAGGCAATGCCACTTATCAGGGGCAAGAAGTAAAGACAGTAGAATTTACTATTGATTACATGACCGAACTTGGTTTTAAGTTAGAAAAGAATATCCTGAAACTGATATTTGGTCTTTATAATGTGATGAAAAAAGAAAATATCCTTATCTTTAGAAAGGTAAAATAAATGGCAGATAAAGACTATGTAGTTAGATTAGAAAATGTAATCAAGCAGATGCTCACACCTTTGAAGGATATACCTTTTAACCTTGTAATTGAATCCATGTCAGGAAAGAAGGTTATCTCTTTTGATTTGAAAAACCCTGAACATAAGGAATTATTGAGCTTATTAAAACAAACTGCGTTACAGGCTGGTAAAGCAATAAACAAGACTGGAATTTTGCGGCCACGCCCAAATGAAGTAGGAAACGATATAGAGCCATTTATCAAAAAGGCCTTGAACTCTTTGAATCTAAAAGCAGATGTTCCATCAGGCCCCAGCGGCAGCAAAAAAGCTACCGGATACCCTGATATATTATTCTGGTTCAATAAGAAACCATATTATTTAGAGTGCAAAACTTACAATGCCGAAAATATAGCAACAACCCAAAGAAGTTTTTATTTCTCACCTTCCGATGAGTTCAAGGTTATCTATGATGCACTACATTTACTAATGTCCTTTGAGATTTATGTTGATGGCGAATCTGGCAGAAATCACATTTACAAGTGCAGGCATTACAAAATTTTGTCCTTGGAGTCTTTATCCCTTGATGTCAAATACGAGTTTAATTCTGATAACAAAAGGATGTATTCAGGAGAAGCCGGAACAATAATTTTGGATGAAGGGGAAATCAGATAAAAATAAAATCAAAGGAAAATGTGTAACAAATCGTTCAAGCGGATTGGCACAAAAAGCCGTGCCAACCGCTTAACTCAGTCGTTAGCTTAGAAAATAAGGACCCGATATGGCTTTTAGTGAGATAGAACTCAAGAGAATCGAAAAAGAAGTGGGTGGCTTTTGTGCAAAGCGAAGTCCTATTGAAATTCGTGATCAATTGAGTTTCCAATATCGTATTAAAGAACACGATGTCATAATTTATACTCGCCGTCCACAATGGGATAATCCTAAAGAGTGGATTGATAGTGACATGGTAAAAATAAAATACGTGCGCACTTCTAATATATGGCAGTTATTTTGGCAGCGGGCCAATGGGAAATGGGTTAGCTATGAACCATTTCCCCAAAGTAAAAACCTCAGGTCCATTATTGAAGAGCTTGAAGCAGATCAGTATGGTTGCTTCTTTGGCTGAAAAAATGCAAAATCAGATGCATCTCCTTTCGGTCATTGAAGTTTTTTCTATTTTTTCAATTTTTCGCTTTGTCTTTTTAAAAAATTTATGTCTCAACCAGTTTTCAGTCTTTCCTCCTGGCCGCGGGCGATTGTGCATCTTGACGGCGATGCTTTTTTCACGTCCTGCGAGGAGGCCATTCATCCGGAACTCAAGGGCAAACCGCTGATCACGGGCGGCGAGCGCGGCATTGTCGCCTGCGCCAGCTATCCGGCCAAGAAACTGGGCATCAAGCGCGGCGTGCCTCTGCACGAAGCGAAAAAAATCTGTCCGTCCTTAATCGTTCTGCCTTCCGATTATGAGACTTACAGCCTGTTTTCCAAACGGATGTTTGACATCATGCGGCGCTTCACGCCCGATGTGGAGGAGTATTCGATTGATGAGGCGTTTGCCGATATCACCGGAATGCGCCGGGCGTTGCGTTCCTCTTATGAAGAAATTGTGCTGAAGATGAAGGGCGCGATTGAACGGGAACTGGGCATCAGTGTTTCGGTGGGATTGAGCATCACCAAGGTACTGGCCAAGGTTGCTTCGAAGTATCAGAAACCGTCCGGCGTGACCATCATCAGCGGCCGGGACATTCCGGCTTATCTGGACAGGTTGCCGGTGGAAAAAATCTGGGGCATCGGCCCTGCCACCACCAGCTACCTGGCCAAAATGGGCATCCGCTATGCACTGGAATTCGCGCGGCTTCCGGAGGAACAGGTCCGCAAGCGATTCACCAAGCCCGGCGTGGAAATCTGGCAGGAGTTGCGCGGCGTGTCGGTTTATCCCGTGACGCCGGAGGAGAAAAGCTCCTACGCCTCCATCAGCAAAACCAAAACATTCGCGCCGCCGACATCGGACGCCAACTATCTGTTTGCCCATCTGATGCGCAACGTGGAATCCGCATGCATCAAGGCCCGGCGCTACGCTCTGGCGCCGAAACGGCTTGTGGTCTTTCTCAAGAAAAACGATTTCAACACCGTGGGGGCGGAGGCAAGGCTTTCGCGCCCGTGCGCCTTCCCCATGGAGTTCTCCGGCATCCTTCGGGACCTTTTTGATGACTGCTACTCACCAAAAGATATTTACCGTGCCACCGGCGTTGTGCTTTGCGATCTGGAGCCGGACGGCCAGGTGCAATATTCTCTTTTTGATAATCCTCTGCAGGCGGAAAAGATAAGAACTCTCTACCAGGTGGCGGATGAACTGGGAAGAAGATTCGGGAAGCATGCCCTGCATCTGGGCAGTTCCCATCCGATAGATGTTTGGGGAAAGGGGCGTCGCGGCGAACCCACGGCGCGCGAGCAAGTCCGGCTGAAAGGAGAAACCCGCCGCCGGCATCTGGACTTGCCGCTGCTGCATGTCAAGATATAAGCGGGGCGCCAGTGTCAGGCGGGATATGGGGAAAACGGCCTTCCGGCTGCATCGTCAGGCGTTTTGCAGTTCATACTGGTAATAAATGTCGTTGTCGCCCTTCGAAAAACTCCGGATACACTTTTCAACCGCCTTCATTCCGAACATTTTAATGCCTTTCTGAACGTATCCCGCTATCAGATACTCAAAAAAGATGTGCTTGAGCGAAATGCCGGAAATCGTGATGTGCACGACGTTGCCTTCGAGTTTTGACGTCAGGACGCCTTCGTCGAAATAGGTGTTCCATAGTTTGGGAATGACCGATTCCACAACATATTTTAAATCCTTGGATATCAGGTAGGTATTGTAAGGTCCGCCCGGCGACAGGGCGAATTTGGCGGCAACCTTGCCGAAGGTGATGTATTGTTTTTTGTCGTTGTTGAAGAATTCCTTGATCAGCTCGTCAATGAAGAAAGCGAATTTTTCCGCCGGAATCAGCGTGATGGACATAATCATGTTTTTGAAGTAGCTGTCTTTTTCCGCTATCCGCGTCACAAAAGCGTTCCAGCGGTCGTCGCCGAAAACTGAGCTGATGGCGGTCTTTCCGGTGAGGTAAACCGTGCCTTTAACGTTCATCGTGGGCGCTCCTAGGAGTGGTGGATTTTGTATGTTTTTACTTATATTTTTAATTTCAGGAAAATTCAAGCATGATTTTAATCTCCGCGGCCGACGTTCACGCCGCGGCGCACCTCACTCTTTCGTGCTTTATCGAGCAACCCGTCATCTGCTGGTTCGCTTGGTTTGCCGAGGCCTGGGTGATATCCGGTAAACAAAAAAATCAGTCCGCGAAAGAGGTTTAGCCCTTCAAACGGCCAATCAGGTCGATCATGAAAGCCTCGCGATTTTTCAGCTCCTTGCGAAACTCTTTGTTGTCCGTGTTGGCTATTTCCAACTGGAGATCGGGCAAATATCTTTCCAGGATCAGCAAAAGTTCGTTTTCTTCCTGCGGCGTTAAGTGAAGTTTATCCATGATTTGTCCTCCTTTCTCTATAAAGAAAATCATTGGGTTGGTCGGTTAACTTTTGCTTTTTAGGTGCAAACCGCAGTTCGTGGTGTTTTTTGCATGGTTGGAGAGGCTTGTTGTCCGAGCTGGAGCATCTGGAGAATGAGTCAAAATGAAAATTTCCGTTTTTCATAAGGAAATCTCCTTTGAGCTTTATGGCGTCTGGGCACGGAACGAAGCGACGGAACTTTTTAAGATGCGCAAGAATTTCTAAGCTTAATGTGTAAATATTTTATCTTAATTTTTCATCTCCCGTCAAGATTTTCGTTGGCGGTTTGAAGGTCGGGGTGAAAAGCACTCATTGGCGGTTCATGAAACAGTCGGGACGGAAATAATATTTTTTGTGCAAAAAATGTAATCGTCAGAGCAGTGAAACCACAAGTTTTTATTTGACATTCCCCGTGGCGCTCCTTTATAAAGAATCTGGCAGAACAATTTTGACGGAGAAAAGTCAATGGCAGATTTCCCCGACGATTCAGAATTCAAAAGGAAGGTTGCTCCCGCGGATGATGCTTCCGAGGAAAAAATTCCTCAAGGCGAGTATGAAATTAAGGACGCGGGGGATATCATCCCGCTGGATCAGTGGTCTCGGGTGGATGAGCTGTACGGCAAAAATAATTCTGTGGCGCCTGGAGAAGTGAAGCCGGGAGATGAGCCGGTCATTCCGGTCGAACAGTGGTCCAATTTGCAGGAAAAAAATAAGGAAGAAAAATCCGCCGGCGTCAAGAAATCAGTGCAAGAAGGAATCTTTGTTGCGCCGATAACGGACAAGAGCGATGCGGAGGCGATGAAGGCTTGTCCATCCTGCGGCGCCAGAATTAGAAAAGACGCTGTCAAATGCAGGTACTGCGGAGAGATTGTTCAGCAATCGGCGAGAAGAAAAATTTTGTTGTAAAATTTACGCGCCGATTGTTTTCAGAAAAACATCCACCAGTTCCGGGTCGAACATTTTTCCTTTCTGATCTTCGAAAAACCGCACAATTTGGTCTTTATCCCATGCCCTACGGTAGGGCCGGTCTTCCGAAAGAGCGTCATACACGTCGGCGATACAGATGATGCGGGCAAAAAGGGGAATATTTTTTCCTTGAAGGCCCGTCGGATAACCGGTTCCGTCCCAACGTTCGTGATGATGCAGAATGCCCGGAAGAATCGTTTCATAGGAAGGAATCGAGGCGATAATGTCCGCGCCGGTTTGTGAATGCTTTTTGACGACGGCGAATTCTTCATCGGTCAGCCTGCCCGGTTTGTCCAGAATCTGTTCCGGCACGGCGATTTTGCCGATGTCATGCAAAATGGCGGAGATGTTTAGTCTGCGCAGCTGATCTTCGTTCAAAAGAAGGTCGCGTCCCATATCGCCCGCCAGTTTTGTTACCCGTTCGCTGTGTCCGCGTGTCCAGGGGGATTTGGCGTCTATGGCTCTGGTCAGGGCGATCAGAATTCCGAGCAGAATGTTTTCCCGCTCTCGGGTGCCGTCAATGATGCGCGACGCCATGGTGTTGAGCGATTCAGCCAACATACCTATTTCATCTTTCCGATCGGTGGTGAAGCGCCGCTCATACTGTCCGGAAGCGATCTGGTCGGCTTCCCGGGCAAGTTTTTCAATCGGCCGGGCCAGGAAAAAACTGAAAAAATGCGCCAACGTGTGTGAGATCAGAAATAGGACGATAAAAAAGAGAACGGCTTTGCTGATGTTTTCCTTTATCATTTTCATCAGGCCTGTCCGATGAATGTCAAAAGAAATAATTTGCGGGCGGTTTTCCGTCGGGGGGGTGATGTTGATTTTGACGTTGATGATGTCACCCGCGCCGTAAAAGAATCTGGAAGATGTCAGCAGCATCTTTTCCTTGGCGCTTTCCAGCGATTGCGTCAAGCTTTTGTCGCCCGCTGGTTCTGATTTGATTCTGCCCCGCTCATCCGCATAGGTGCGCAGCCATTTTCCGTTTTCCTGACAATAAAGTTCGGTTTTGAGGGACGGGAAGATTTTCTTCAGCGGCGCCGAAGTGTTGACCATATCCGAAATGCCTTGGTTGATGATGCTGAATAATTCGGCCTGACGGGCGCTGGTGATTCCGCCGGACGATAAGGACATGTATTGACGCGCGGTTTCGGAAGCCAGTTTGATCAAGGTGTTGGTTGAGATAATGGTCAGAAAAATGAAAACCGCGTATCCGACGAAGATTCCGAAAAGAGTAAAGGAAAGGGTCAATCTTCTGGAAAGAGACGGTTTCCAAAATGTCAGATAATTTTTCAAGGATGGTCTGAAAATATTTTCGGTATTTTTATTCATCATGCGGGACGGGACATGGTTGAATCATTCAGGGGCCGCTCCTTGACAAAGAGGGAAGATTTTACGGCTTTTGAATCCGAGGCCCAAGCGGTTGTTATTTGAAGGTCGGATAATGATTTTTTTCACGGCCGGAAGAAGCCTTGTTAATCGTTGACCGTTTTCCCGTAGCAGTTGTCTTCCGGTTCCTTATCCCTGCCTTTTTCGCCGATGATGATTTTGGCGCCGGGATTTTCTCTGCGGGAGTAAATAATCAGCGTGCGCACAAGGCTCTTGTTAAATTTGCCTTTTTCCGCTTCCTCCAACAAAAAGTCAATGGCCGCCCTCAGGGTGAAGGGTCTGCTTCGGTAAGGCCTTTCGGATATCAGGGCGTCGAGCGTGTCCACCACGCCGATGAGCTGAGAATATTTGTTAAGCGTTTTTATTCCCCGCGGATAGCCGGAACCGTCGAGTCTTTCGTGATGCTCATAGGAAGAGTAAGCGTATCTTCTGTGCCGGTTGCCGAAATAATAATGCAGAAGTCCGTAACCGATCAGCGGATGAGAACTCAATACTTTGCGTTCACTGACGGTGATGGGCGTTGTTTTGTCCAGAATGCTCAAGGGGATCCGGGATTTTCCGATATCGTGAAAAAGACTCAAAAGCAGCGCCATGTCATGCGAGAAAACACATTTAATGGAATGGTCAAAGGATATTTTGGCCGCCAAAACGGCAATAATCAGAATGTGGTGATATGTGTAGGGGGAAAGTTTTTTCATAAACGCCAATTCCGCCATGATTTTTTCCGGTATTTTTAAACGACTGGCGCTGCGGATGATTTTTTGATTGATGTCCTGGGGATAAAGAATGTTCGTGTAGCGTTTGTCATTGAAGGTCAGGATTAAATCGTTCATCAGCCAAGTATCTTTGACCGGCTGGTACGTGATTTTTCCGGGCATGCCGGAAACATGTTCCAGTTTTTTTCTGGTGATTTTTTCTCCGGCCTGGATAAGCAATTTCTTGTCTATCGCCCTGAGGTCATTTTCCAAAAACATTTTTTACTCCTTGGATAATTATTCTTATTTTATTTGTCATTTTCTGTCAAATATTTTGATGGTGTTATTGGAGAATAAATTTTTTAAAAATCCGTAACGCTTCATTGGGGGGCGCTTTTTAATAAAATTGGCATTGATTTAACGGGCCGGGGAAAGTATAAAGCTTCCCAGCGTGGTTTTGCGTTGATGTTTGAAACGCGGTTTTTCATGTCGTTGGAATCAAAAGGAGGAGGGTTGTGAACGGGTCGAAAGATAATCGTGAACACTGGGCAAGTCGCGTGGGTTTTATTCTGGCGGCGGCGGGTTCCGCGATCGGGTTGGGCAATATCTGGCGATTTCCCTACATGACCGGCGAGCACGGCGGCGCGGCTTTCATTGTGATTTATTTGATTGCTGTTTTTCTGTTGGGATATCCTCTGATGGTGAATGAAACAGTTCTGGGACGGGCTTCACAGCGTGATCCCGTTGGGGCTTTCCGGATTTTAGCTCCGAAATCTTCTTGGTGGCTGGTGGGCGCCTTGGGTGTTTTCAGCGGTTTCATCATTCTTTCTTACTATATTGTGGTTGCCGGTTGGTCCGTGGCCTATATTTACAAGGTCGTCATCGCCGTGTTAAACCCCGGCATCAATCATGAGGCGGTTTTTAAAAACCTTATTGCAAATTCATGGGAAACGATTGTCTGGGCGGCTGTGTTTATGCTTTTGACCATCAGCATTATCGCGTCCGGCGTTGTCGATGGAATCCAGCGGTGGTCTTTGATTCTCATGCCGATATTGTTTTTTATCCTGATTATTTTAATTATCCGGTCGGTGACGCTTCCTGGCGCCGTTGACGGCCTCGTTTATTACCTGAAGCCGAATTTCAACGAAGTTTCGGGACGCACATTTCTGGCGGCTCTCGCTCAGGCGTTTTTTTCATTGAGCCTGGGCATGGGGGTTTTTATTACCTACGGAAGTTATCTTAAGGATACGGACGATATTCCGGGCAGTAACGCGTGGATCATCGGCCTGGATACCTTGGTTGCGTTAATGGCCGGCTTTGCCATTTTCCCCGCGGTTTTTGCCCTGGGATTCAAACCCGGAGCAGGCCCCGGACTCGTATTTATTACGCTGCCGGCGGTTTTCGCGCAAATGCCCTTCGGACTTGTTTTTGGTATTCTGTTTTTTGTCCTGCTGGCGATTGCCGCGCTGACGTCGGCCATATCCCTGCTGGAGGTGGTGACAGCCTGGCTCATTGACGAAAAGGGATGGCCCCGCAAGAAAGCGGCCGTCTGGATGGGAATCATTATTTTTATTGTGGGCATTCCTCCCGCTCTGGGTTACAGCGTGTTAAGCGGGTTTTCATTTCCGGGTCTCGGAACGGACATTCTCGATACCTACGATTGGTTTGCCAATTCCGTGTTCCTGCCGATCGGAGGAATTCTTGCGGCCATCTTCACCGGCTATTTCTGGGGGCCGGCAAAAGCCATTGAAGAAGCCAACAGAGGGAAAAGAGGATTGGCCATAGGAAGATGGTGGGCCCTGTTGATTCGCTATGTCGTCCCGCTGTTGATCGCCGGTATTATGATTATGGGAATATACGATTCCTTCATGAAATAAACGAAAAGGCGCATTGGTGTCTAAAAATCTCAAAAAAGCGGAAGAAAAATTATCTTCCGCCGAAAACCAGACGGTTATTCAAGAACCATTAGAACCTGATCGGTTTTGACCGAATCTCCTTCTTTGACCAGGATTTCCCTGACGGTTCCGTCCGCCGGCGACTGAACCGGAATTTCCATTTTCATCGCGTCCATGATGATCATTTCGTCGTCGACCTTCACTTGATCTCCAACGCTCACGACGATGCTGATTATTTTTCCAGTCATTGGGGCCTTGATCTCTATGCTCATCCGCAATCTCCTTGTGTTTGCCGGTGTCTATTTAGACGCATTCATAGCGAAAGGAACAAAAAAGGTCAACAAGATTATCGTGCATGCCATTTTTACGATAATTTGTAATGATAAGTAATTATAAGTAAAAAAATTCTTGACTTTTGAAACAAAAATTTCTAGAAAAATTCCGTTTGGTCAAGGAGGGTTTATGTCCGACGAACTGATGAATACGAAAGAGATAGCCAGGTATTTGGGTATCCACGAAAAGCAGGTTTATCTGCTCATCAAGGCCGGAAAAATTCCCTGCACCCGGGTGACGGGGAAATGGATATTCCCCAAAAAAATGATTGATGAATGGATCCACGCCGATGTGCAGGATGGCTTCCAGCAGGCCAGAAAAAAAGTCAATAAAATAGAAGGAGCGCTTTTGGCGGCGGGAAGCAATGATCCCGTCCTGGACTTGTTGCTTGCGGCCGTTCGGAAGGATCACCCCGATTTCCATGTTTTTTCCG
>Ga0116190_1000332_pt1 | contig 50348 bp, 47 predicted proteins | sample AD_JPNTR4_MetaG_FD_89808 | JGI IMG/M metagenome (GOLD analysis project Ga0116190, IMG submission 89808) | Active sludge microbial communities of municipal wastewater-treating anaerobic digesters from Japan - AD_JPNTR4_MetaG | ecosystem: Engineered > Bioreactor > Anaerobic > Digestate | place...
ACTAGAATAGGTCTGATACACTAATCAGGCCTTTTTTGTACTTAAATTTAGCCAAAACATCGGAAAAATGCTAATTATTAGTCGATTTTCAAGCTTTTTTAGCACAGTCGGGTCAATAAGGAGTTGAAACTAACAAGCAACTTGCAGCAAAAACATCAGGTTTTACACGATTTGAGTGAGGGGTGCTAAAAAATCTACACGATTTGATAAGTCACCATTTAGTGATTTTGATGTCGTTGGACTTTTCAATGATAAAATAGACGTTTTGATTAAAGTCATAAATAATTTACACGAGAGTATTTTAGTGGCATAAGATCATATCTTGGTCACGAGTTGCGATTTTTAAATGATAGTATTGGCAGTAAAATCAATCGATTCAAGCGACCCAACTCTTAATTGATTTGAGTCGTTTTTTCTATGAGTGACAATAATGATTATCAATTGGTGAAGTTAAGAAAAGGAAGCTCCAAATATTGCTGCCGCTTTATGCAGCAGAAAGGCAAAAATTCCTATTTATAAAAAAGAGCATTATAAAATAATGAATAGCCAAATGAAATCATCATTTTTTAACATTCAACACTTGATAATTTTTTTCATTTGAGTATAATAAAAATTGGATTGGCACAAAACATCAACGAGTGCCAGAAAAGGAGGGATTATTGTGATTAGACCATTAGAAGACTATGTCGTTCTTTCAGTGAAAAAAGAAGAGAAAACCACAGCGAGTGGTATCATTCTTGCCACTGAAGACAAAGACAGACCATCGATTGGTAAAGTAATTTCAGTAGGTCCTAAAGTTGAGGATATCAAGGTAGAGGACGAAGTTATTTATCAATCTTATGCTGGTACTAAAGTCAAGATTGAACAAACAGAATATCTACTTGTTCAATCAAAAAACATTCTTGCTATTTTAGAAAAATAAACTATCTTTAAGGAGGGTACTTACAATGAGTAAAGAAATTCGCTATGGTAAAGATGCAAAATCATCTTTACTAAAAGGGGTCGACTTACTTGCTGATGCAGTGAAGATCACCCTAGGACCAAAAGGTAGAAACGTTGTACTAGATAAAGGATATGGTTCACCTTTAATTACAAACGATGGTGTTTCCATCGCTAAAGAAATTGAGCTTAAGGACCCTTATGAAGACATGGGAGCTAAACTACTTTATGAAGTAGCATCTAAAACTAACGATGTTGCAGGTGATGGAACAACCACTGCAACACTTCTTGCACAATCAATAATTCATAAAGGATTTAAAGCAGTTGATAATGGAGCAAATCCTGTTCTTGTCAGGGAAGGTATCGAACGTGCAGGAAAAGAAGTAGCTAAGAAGCTCTTAGAAAAATCGAGACCTGTAGAAACAAGAGAAGATATTGAAAATGTTGCTAGCATTAGTGCATCATCAAGAGAAATTGGAAAAATCATTGCAGAAGCAATGGATAAAGTCTCAAAAAATGGTGTTATTTCTGTTGATGAATCTAAAGGATTTGAAACAGAACTCGAAGTGGTTGAAGGTATGCAATATGATAAAGGTTATATCTCACCATACTTCGTAAACGATCGTGAAACCATGACAGTTGAGCTTGAAAATCCATATGTTTTAGTGACAGATCAAAAAGTGTCAACAATTCAAGATATACTTCCCATCTTAGAACAAGTTGTTAAAGCTAATAAACCATTATTAATTATTGCTGATGATATTGAAAATGAAGTTACATCGACATTAATATTAAACAAACTTAGAGGAACATTTAATGTTGTTGCTACAAAAGCTCCAGGTTTTGGTGACAATCAAAAAGATATGTTAAATGATATTGCCATATTAACCGGAGCAACCTTCTATGCTAAAGATTTACAAATGAAACTACAAGATTTAAAACTTGAAGATCTCGGTTTAGTTCATAAAGCAATTGTTAAGAAAGACACAACGACTTTAATTGGTGGTCAAGGAGATAAGGCATCGCTTGATGAACGCATCAACGAAATCCAAGCACAAATCAACGTTTCATCTGCAGAGTATGACAAAAAACGACTTCAAGAGCGTTTAGCTAAGCTTGCTGGTGGAGTTGCGATTATTAAAGTCGGTGCAGCTACAGAATCGGAGCTTAAAGAAAAGAAATTACGTATTGAAGACGCACTAAATGCTACTAAAGCCGCTATTTTAGAAGGTATTGTCACGGGTGGAGGTTCAATTCTAGTCAATATTCAAACAGAACTTAAACAAACATTGAAAGACAGTAATATTGATGTTTATAAAGGAATATTAGCAGTTCTAGATTCACTATCTCAACCACTATATCAAATCGCTGAAAATGCTGGTTATGATGGACAAGATATCTTAGAAGAACAACGTAAACAACATAAAGATTATGGATTTGATGCAAAAGAAGGTAAATGGGTTAACATGATGAAAGAAGGTATCATTGACCCCACTAAAGTAACACGAAATGCAATATTAAATGCATCTAGTATTGGAGCACTCATGATTACATCAGAAGCAGCTGTTGTTGAGATTAAAGAAAAAGAAACTCCAATGCCAAATCCAGCGATGTATTAGAATAAATTGTAATTAAATGAATGATTTAGGGTATCGATGTGTAGATACCCTATATTTTTAATCATTTCTCACATTGGTAGTGTCAAGAATTTTGTGTTAATGAAATGAATTAAAGTATTGGAGCTCTCTTTAGTTGTTTCATGCACTCCCGAGTGTCAGACTGTATAGTATATTTTAGCATGGTTCACTACTATTTTACATTTCAACACGCATACAAACGCTAGTTCCATTAGTAATTACTACGCTGGCGGTACGGGCACGGAAACTGATCCATATTTAATTGCTACCCCTCGTCATGTCTACAACTTCTCTTGGCTGCAAAATAGCGGTATTTACCCAACTAAAACATATTTTAAATTATAAAACGATATTAATATGGCGGGTGCTCTTACTGGCTTTGTTGGTAACACTAGTGGGGCAGTACCACCAATTGGCACTGATGACCATCCGTTTTATGGGACGTTTGATGGCAACGGTAAAACAATTAAGAATCTTTGGGTTTCTAGTGACCCCTTAGACTGGAAAGAAAAACCAATTGGTTATGAATACATTGATGTTGGAGCATCTATCGGCTTTTTTGGAAACATCGGTCAATTAAATGATGGCGCGATTATTGGTGAAGCTAATAACTTCTACTTAGAAAATATTGAAATCACAAATAAAGTTGCGGATAGTTATGCTGGCATTGTTGTTGGGCTAGTTAATGGCAATATTCAAGCAGTAGGTGTTAAAAACGCTAAAATGAGTCTTGGCACGACGGCCCACCAAGTTACAAGTGAATATGTCTTAATTGGTAAATTAGGGCCAAATGTTGAATGGCTTGATGTCCCAGCGGATAATATCGGTGGTAACTTACTAATTGACCCTAACCGCGAACAAACTGTGCATAATAGCATTTATTATCCTAATGTCGTCCAAGCCCCTGATTCTATTATTGGCCGTGCTTATTATGTTGGGGATGCAATATTGCTTAGCACTAATATTAATCAAAATAACTCGAAATTTTTAAAATTTACACAAACGGTGACGGTTAATCCTAACGCTAACCAAGTTGTGCGTACTGATGCAGCACCGATGGTTCAACTTACTGCTGCTAATTATTCACAGTATGTTACTGATCATTACTGGCAACGAATTCAAGACATTTATTCGCGTAGTCGTGTGCGTAGTGTAATGTTTGGTAGTACTCCTAATCCCCTTTACGCCCCCGCGATAAATGCCCAAGGGCAATGGAATTATCCGGTTAATTTACCCGCGGAAGCACTAGCGCCTAATGCCCCGCGTAATACGATTTGGTTTAAACCGCTGACGGGCGGGACTTCTGGGCTCTCCTTCTTCCGCAGTAACCAAGGTGGTGATCAAGAATGTATTTCTGTTTATCACTATAAACGCGTTAATAATCAAATTACCAACCTAAAAGAAACACGATTTGCGATTATTAAAGGTACACTTGGTAACCGCGAAGGTGTTTATATTGACTTTGTTATCCCGCAATCAATGGCCGCAGAAGGTTATGAATTTGTTGTTGGTATTTCTAGTTACTTACCCGCTACAAGTGCTGGTTTTATGTACCTGTCACTCTCTGGTACTGACCAAAGTGGTGGCGATAATAATGCCCAAGTGCAAAGTGTTGATTTTACTTATTATACGAGTGCCGGTACATTTGAAGATTTAACTGACCCAAATTATGTACCAAAGAAAGTACACTTTGATTTTGATGGCGTTTATAACGGCAATGCTTACTTTAATATGCTTGATTATCCTAGTAATGACGGCAAAGTATATTTTTATTATGATCCAAATTTTGTCATTACAAATAACTTAACAGGCACTGTTGGTGTAAAAACTTCCACTTACAACTCTACAACCTTCCCACCACGGCAAGAGACATCTCCATAAATTAATAGTATTATCGTTTTACTTTCGAACTTTTAATTAGTGTGATAAAGTAAACCACTAATTATTTTTTTAATTAGGAATCACTTTATTTCGTTATATGTATATAATTATTAGGAGGTAAAAAAATATGGATTACGAAACAAGAAATCGAATGAACGATGAGAAAAAATATGTTGTAATTGTAGAACGCCTAGCGCGTCGTGGCGTCCATGAAATGGATATCGCTAAAATTACTTATAAATTACAAACCAAATATATCCCAGACTTAGAAATGGACATATGTCTCGATCACGTTAAGCGTGTATTAAAAAAGCGTGAAGTACAAAACGCTATTTTAACTGGTTTAGAGCTTGATATACTTGCGGAGAAGGGCATGCTTAGTGAACCTTTACAAACGATTATTGCTAGCGATTATGGGCTTTATGGCATTGATGAAATCTTAGCGTTATCAATCGTTAATGTCTATGGTTCAATTGGTTCCACTAACTTTGGTTATGTCGATAAAGTAAAGCCAGGCATTATTGGTGAATTAGATAAGAAAACAAATGGTAAAGTCGTTAATACATTCCTTGATGATATCGTTGGCGCTATTGCGGCTGCGGCCGCTAGTTCGATTGCGCATAAATACGCTGATGCGGACTTTGATACTGAACTTTATAAAAAGCAATAATCACAAAACAAAATACGAAAAAAGCCCGATTCAATCGGGCTTTTCATTAACTCCAAGTTAAATGTACGCTAAGATTACTCCTGCGACAATAAAAGCAACAGCTATAATGATATATGGTAAGTAATAACGATCTTTTTTAAGTCGTTCTTGGCGTTTACCTTCAACATATTCACTAGCGGTTTTCATGCCATCAAGTGACTTTTCTTTAGTACCTTGGAAGATGCGCGAGATACTGTAGGACACTAAGTCAAAAGTGCCAGCATCTCTTACTAATCTTAAGAGAAATAAGAATAAGACAACAACTCCTGGAATAAACGTTGCATCGCTAAATCCGCGAGTTGAATAATCCTTGCGTAACACAAGAATTAAAGTCGCGGCAATTAATGTAACTCCGCTTAAAACTAGCCACATAATTAAGCGGTTGCGTTTTGTTTTATCCATCGTTATTTTTTCGGCTTGTCGGCTTTAGCTTTAGCAGTGCTTTTCGCTTTGGGCTTCGCTGCTTTTTTGGGTTCAGCCTTTGGCTCCGCCTTCTTTTTAGCGGCTCTAGCCGCTTCTGCTTTTGCTTCTGCTTCTGCTTTTTTATCTAACTCTTTAATTTCTTCGCGATAACGTTCCATTTCCTCACTATTTGCTAAGACAAAGTGACCTGGTAAGATTTCTTGTAGTGTTGGTTTTTCTTCACGATAATCGTGAGCGGTAAACGGGTTATATAAAATCCGTTCACGGGTTTTTTCACTATAAGGATCTGGTTTTGGAATGGCGCTTAGGAGTGCTTTTGTATATGGATGTAATGGGTGTTTAAATAACTCATCACTCGTTGTTAATTCAACAATATTACCATAATACATAACTGCAATCCGGTCACAGAAATATTTAACAACACTTAAGTCGTGAGCGATAAAGAGAATCGTTAAGCCAAGTTCATCACGTAAGTCGTTAAGTAAGTTAATAATTTGTGCGCGAATCGAAACGTCAAGCGCACTGACTGGTTCGTCGGCAATAATGAATTCAGGATTCATAATCAGCGCTCTAGCAATCCCAATCCGTTGCCGTTGACCACCACTAAATTCGTGCGGGTACCGCGAAGCATAGTCGCTAATTAATCCAACCTTTTCTAAGGATTCGATAACTTTCTTCGAGTTTTCAGCGCGGTCTTTCATCCCTTGAATTTGGAGACCTTCTTGAATAATATCTTCAACAGTCATCCGAGGGTTAAGACTATCAATTGGATCTTGGAAAATCATTTGCATCTTATTCATGATACTTGTATCAACATGTTTCATATCATAGTTAATTTGTGCAATCTTTTCTTTTTGTGTCGAGACGATATCCGCAAGTTTTGCCTTTAAGTCAGCAATAACTTCGTTTGTTGCTGTTTTAAGTTCACTAACACGCAAGTCATAAGCTTCTTTTGCTTTAACGGCAAATACTTTTGTCTCTGCCGCAAGTTCTTCTTTGACTGTTGGTGAAAGATTTTTATCACCAGCTTTAATAACTGCTTTTAATTCTAAAACACGTTTACTATCTTTATCATGTTCCTTAACAAAAGCTTTTTTAATTTTTTCAAACTTATTTGTTTCACGTTTAAGTTGACCTTCATACTTTTTATTAATTTCCGCAACGATAATATCATTATCATCTTGACTATCGTCACTACGGTCACGGAGTTCTTCTTTAAGTGCTTGTTTTAAGTCACGAACTTTAGTTTTATAGTTATATTCATCAGTGGCAAATGTATTTTTGCGTTCTCTAATTGTCACTAAAAGGGCAGCAAACTCACGCTTAGCAGCGGCTAGTTCTGGTGAACTTCTTGCTAAAATATCAAGTTCAGCATCTTTAATTTGTTGTTTAAGTTCAGCTTTTTCCCGCTTAATATCAGCGCGTAATACTTTACGCAGCCGTTTAATTTCACGTCTAGTGCGAATTGTTTTCCATTTAATTTCTTTTTCGTTCCAGCGTGAACCAGCGTTAATACGGTAGCCTTTAAAATAAATGCTCCCACTTGTGACGTCATATAGTTTAATAATCGAACGTCCGGTTGTTGTTTTACCACAGCCAGATTCCCCGACTAAACCAAAGACTTCACCTTTTTTAATATCAAAGGAAATATCATGAACAGCTTTTGTGCGTAATTTATTAGCACCGCGTCCCGAAGTAAAGAATTGTTTTAAATGCCGTACACTAAGAATAATATCTTGATCGACAAGTTCTTGTTTAAATGTTACTTCACGTCTTTTACGTTTTTTAAGCATCAAACTCTCCTCCTTTCCCCGCTCTTTCAAGTGAAATGCGAATTCGTTCGGAAACGATTTTTGGCATTTCGACTTTTGGTGCACGTGGATCAAGTAACCATGTCCGTGCGTAGTGCGTTTCACTTACTTTGAAGTACGGTGGTTCTTCAATAAAGTCGACTGCCATTGCGTATTTAGAACGTGGGGCAAAAGCATCACCCTTAGGTGGGTAAACCATGTTCGGTGGTGTACCAGGAATTGCTTCAAGCCGTTCTTTTGTATCAACATCAGGAATACTTGAGAGTAATGCCCAAGTATACGGATGTTTTGGATTGTAGAAGATTTCTTCAACTTTACCATATTCGACAATTCGGCCCGCATACATCACGGCGACGCGGTCCGCCATATTGGCGACAACACCGAGGTCGTGCGTAATAAAGATAACGGATAATTGCCGTTCGCGTTTAAGTCTTAAAATAAGTTCTAAGATTTGCGCTTGAATTGTAACGTCAAGCGCTGTTGTGGGCTCGTCACAAATTAAGATGTCAGGATTTTGAATTAAGGCAATCGCAATAACAATCCGTTGCCGCATCCCACCACTAAATTCAAATGGGTACTGACGGAAGCGTCGGGCAGCATTAGGAATACCGACCTCTTCCATAACTTTAACGGCCATATCGTGTGCGACTTGTTTTGTCACTCTTGTTTTATCGATATAGTTACGTTTTGCAGCAATTAACGCCTCTTTTAATTCTTTACGACGCTCTTCGTTTTTCGTAGCGCGGAGTTCAGCGCGTAATGTATCGCGTTCTTTTTTATACTCAGCTTTAATTTCTTTGTGATAAGCTTTTACTTCTGCTTTAGCTTTCTTTTGCGCAACTTTGAGTTTAGCTTTAAGTTCGGTTAAAACTGGTTTACTTTCTGCTTTCACGCGTCTAACAAGCGCACGATGTTCTAAATCAGCAGCTTTTTCTTCTTCAATTAAAGCGTCTAACTTAGCGCGTTTTTCTTCTTTCGTTAATGCTTTGTCAGCGCGAATATCTTGTGCTTTAAATTTATTACCGACTTTTAAGTTACGAAGTTTAAAGGCACTAGTATCGATTTCATCACGGAATTTTGTGACAGCGTTACGATAAGCAACATTTTCTTCATAAATCAAGTCTTCATACATTAATTTAAGCTTATTACCATTAATAATAATCGCTTCAGTAATTTGTTTACCAATACGCATCAAAGGATTTAAGCTTGAGAGTGGGTCTTGAAAAATCATTCCAATCTTTTTCCCACGAATACGGTGGAATTCTTCTTCACTGACTTTCGTTAAGTCTTCACCACCATACATTATTCTGCCACCTTCAACACGACCATTAACCGCTAAAATGCCCACCATCGTTTTAGCAGATACGCTCTTACCTGAGCCACTTTCACCAACGATGGCGAGAACTTCACCACGATAGAGTTCAAAACTTACCCCACGAACAGCGTGCAACCGGCCATAGTCAGTACTAAAGGAAATCGATAAGTCTTCAACTTTGATGACTACTTCTTTATCTGTATGTTTCATTATTCGACTCCTTTCAATGATGGGTTAAATGCATCACGAAGTCCGTTACCAAAGAGGTTAAAGGAAATCATGAGTAAAGCGATAATAAGTGAACCGGTAACAATTAAGTATGGATCAGTATAAATGTATGCTTGGACTTCACTGAGCGCGACCCCAAGACTTGTTAAGCCTTGTAACCCAAGCCCTAAGTAACTAATCGTCGCTTCACTAAAGATGATACCTGGAATCATCATGACGGCACCGGTCACAATTGGACCAATGGAGTTAGGTAAGATGTGCTTGAAAATTAAGCGACTATCTTTCGCCCCAAGTGTCCTACTTGCTAAAACATATTCTCGGCGTTTATAACGATAGAATTGACTACGCGTTACACTTGCCGTGCCGATCCAGCCTGTGAGAATAAGCGCTAAAAGGAAGACGCCAAAGTTATTCCCTAAGTGTAAGATTGTTAAGGTCATAATAATGATCCACGGTACCCCACCTAAGATTTCCGTAAAGCGTTCCATTAAAATATCAACTGTTCCGCCGTAGTAACCACTGATGGCACCCCAGACTAAACCGATAAAAATATTAATAGCGGCAGCACTAAAGCCTAAAATTAAGGATGTGCGTAAACCGTTAAAGACAATCTTAAAGAAATCTTGACCACGTTGATTCGTGCCAAAAAGGAAGAATGGTTCACGTGTGTAACCCATTTCCCGATAACGAGAAACAACGACATCATAGTTATATACATAAATTGTTGTCATCCCAGCTTTAACTGTTTGCCGTGGATGGGCAAAAGTAATTTCGCGATATTGTGATGTTTTGTCGTTTACAACTTCAAATGTATCCATCACGATTTGATAGTTAAAATCTGGTTTTGTATGATCGCTATGGGCCGGATCAAGGTCAAATTTAACTTTGCCATCACGACGGGCATTTAGTAAATCACTAATCCCAATGATACGATTAACTTCACCATAAACTGCTTTATAGTAATCGTATTCAAAACTAGCGCGAATGACACGACCTTCATAGAGCATTTGATTACCAGAAATAACTGTTTGATAGCGATATGGTATTTTTTCTTTATCACTTCGGCGTAGTAATAATTCATTCGCATCAGTGTAGTTATGTAGTTCAAAAGGATTTTCTTCAGCAGTAGTCGTTACCGCTAATTTATTTAAATATAATTGCGCGCGCGTACCATCTGGACTATTAGTTGCGGGCACATAAACACCAATTTGTACAGTGAATTCATCTTCTAATATCGCTGCAGGACGACTAGATAATACTACATCACTTAAATTAGTAGTAAAAGTACCATATTTCATACTTTGTTCTTGTAATACGACTAGTGTCGCATCACTGTTAGGACCGTTATAATACACAAGCACATAAATTTCGTAGTTATTATCACGATTAAGTTCAGTATCAGTTACAATCTCTAAATAATAATCATTAAGAGCAAAGTCTGCAGTAATTTTATTCGTTTGAATACCAGTAGCGAAACTGCTTCTATCACTAGAAATAAGCACTTTTCCGCCTGATGCGTATGGCGAAGCGAAGTTAGTGGTACCCTCGGTTAATTTTACTTCACCAACAATTGCTTCGTTATCGTAACCTACTGGATGATGTTTAGTTTCATCTTCATCAGTCGCATCATAAATGATGTTTTCAACATAGCGGCGACCGTTTAATACTGAAGTATTTTGAAAACCAGGCCACCTTGGTGGTAAGAAGCGATAATCTTCTTGCGAAGTAACGATATCGTTTTTATTAAAGATTGGCACAAATAACGCTAAAAGAATTAAAATGCCAATAATCACACCAGCGACAACACTTGATTTGTTTTTAACAAAACGCCTCATTGCGTCTTTAAAATATGTTGTCGGTTTAGTGTCAAATTTTAAGTCATGAATCTTTTCGTCTTGTTGAACAAACACGAAATCTTTTTCAGTAATTAATTGTTTCTTTTCACTCATTATTTTCGTGCCCCCATTCTAATTCTTGGGTCAACAATGCCGTAACTTAAGTCCACTAGTAATCCGGCAAAAAGACCAATTGTTGTATAAAGTGCCATGTCAACCATGACAACGTTATAGTCTTTATTTGTAATTGCTGTTACAAATAAGCTACCAATCCCGGGAATTCCGTATAATGCTTCAAGAATCATTGATCCTGATAAAATTCCAATAAATTGACCAATAATCATTGGCACAATTGGCACTAAACTATTACGTAAAGCGTGACGAATAACGGTTTGGCGTTTTGTTAAACCTTTCGTCCTTGCTAAAAGTAAGAATTCACTAGACATAATTTCCGTTAATTCAGCACGTGTATAACGAGTAAAGCCAGCGATAGTACCAAAGGATAACGCCATTACTGGAATGACATATGCTTTAGCTTGCATTTGCCACGATAAGCCTTCTGGCGGCCATTGTGATGGCAACCATTCTAATTTGTAAGCAAAGAATAGCATCAGGAATGTAATAAACACGAAAGACGGAATTGAGATAAAAATCATAACTCCAGTCGAGATAATGTGGTCCGGAAGTTTATTTTTTTGTAAAGCGGCAATAATACCAAACAAAAATCCTAACGGAACCGAAACAAAGAGAGCAATTATATTTAACTTCATTGACACTGGAAGTTTACGTGCGATGATTTCAATCGCTGGCACATTCCGTTCAAGCCGTGAAGATACACCCCAGTCCCAGCGTGTAATGACATTACGAAGCCAACTTAAGTATTGGCGCATCACGGGCACTTGGTTGTAATAATATAATTTGCCACCGTCGTTAACAGTAATATCGACTGTTTGGCCTGGCATTAATGGTCCTTGAACTTGTACCATGTAGCCAAGGCGTACTTGGGTGTTGTAATACCTGAGTTGGTCTGGTGCTAATCCAATCGGTCGATCCATCGGTAAGAGTTTCATTAAAATAAATGTTAAGCTTAAAATAATGAACGCTGTGACAAACACAAGACCGACACGTTTTAGTATATATTTTCCCACAATTTAACCTCCTCTTATATAGGATTAAACATAGAAACATTGCCAGCGTTGGCTGGCAATGTCCATGTTTAGTAATTATAGCAAACTAATATTAGTTTGTATTTTTAACTGATAATAATTGTACCAATTAATTATTCACCAGCAGGTGCTTCTGGTGCAAACCATGACCAGAGTAATTCGTAAAGGTTAGCACGATATTCTGGTATACCTTTATAGGTGTGAATGGTTGAAATGTAGATATCCATATAGTGAGCATCTTCTGGAACGCTAATGCCTTCCGCCACTACAGTCCACGCACCATTTTCAAATGTTGTAGCTGGGAGTGGAACGATGGGTTGCAATTTACTACCCTCACTGTTATAGAAGACTAAGGCTAAGAAGCCACCAGTTTCTTCTTTAGTACCATTCGGGTCAGGTGTAATGACATATTCACCAGCTGGGTCAACATAATATGTACCTTCAGCAACAAAGTCATATTTGGTTGGGTCAGCTTCGTTGAAGCCAAAGTCTAAACCTTTGAGTGAGAATGATGGAACGGTTTTACCTTCTTCAATGATGGTTAAGCCAAGTGTACTTTCTAAGAGTGCGTCATATGAATAACGTTCTCCTTTGAAGACGAGTCCACCAACTTCGTATGAATTGTATGTATGACCAGTGTCATGACCCCATGAGAGGGTAAAGCCAGTACGGTTGTCACTACAAAGAGTTAACATGAATGATAATGGATCTAAGGTGTTACCACCGATACTTCCGAAGGCGAAGTCAAATTCACCAAACATCATTGCATAGTATGCGTCCATCCAGTTTTGGGTTGCAAATAATTCAATGTCTAATTTGAATCCTTCGACTGCGTCGTTAAAGGCAGCTTCGATCATCCGTTTGAGTGGTCCGCCTTCGTCAACGGTTTGTTGGACAGTTTGGAAGTGAATACGTGGGCTAATAACGGTTGGGTTTTCAGCGGTTCCACGTGTATATTTACCTTCCGCGACTAAATCGTTCATTGCTTTGTTGAAGAGTTGGCCAGCAGCTTCTTTGTTAAAGCCATTTGTTTCAGTTGAACGGCCTTCAAGGACGGCTTGACCTTCTTCACTAACACGCCATGACACACCACTTTCTGGGTCAATCATGTATGCTTCACTGAAGAAGCCCAATGCTGGACGGCTACCAGTGGTATCAGCAAGGTGGTCACGATTTAATGAATAATAGACACCATTTAAGAAGTCTAAGTTGGACATGACTGGTTTGAGTTCCCATTCGCCACCTGGAGCGATTGAGCCTTCTTCACCAAATAATTCATTCCAACGTTCTTGGTTGGCAGCGTTAACTTGAAGTTTCCAAGTAGTGTCACCTTTGGTTTGACGTGCGCGTTCATCATTACGGTATTCTTTTAAGTAACTTGCAGGAACACCCGCGCTATGTAAGTTGTTTGCTAAGAATTGTTGGAAAGCAGTGTTGCTATCATCTAATATTGTAAAGACATAACCTTCGTGGGTATAGCGGTCTGCTTCAATCCAAAGTGGGTTTTTCTTAAAGACGACTTGTTTGTCTTTTTCCCAGATTTCAAGATTGTAAACACCAAGTGATAAGGTGTTGTCGATATCAGCCTTACCATAGTTTTCAACACCGACTTTGTCGATGAATGATTGTGGGATAGGCATGAATAAACCTGATGCTAAGTTGTACATCGCATAGAATGGTGATTTGGCTGAATTGAATTCAAATTCCATAGCTTGTTCGGCAACATTAAGTTTAATACCTTGTACGCGTTCAATGCTACGTTCGCCAACTGGTTTTTGTAATTCTTCAGCGACACCAACGAATCCGCTGTCTTTTGACGCTAAGTCAGTTCCGCGGAACCATCCGGTTTCAACCATGAGTTTGAATGGGACTAAGTAGTCTTCTAATTTGACTTCTAAGCCAGCAAATTCACTGTGGACACCTAAAGTGTTATATTTTAAGTCTCCACCAACTTTAAGAGGAACTCTCCACTTGGTAGCAGTACCAGTGGCTTCGTCAAAGTTTAAAGGAATTGGACGTTCGACGTCATTTGCGAGTAATGGATACCATTCATATCCTGTCTTATCCGCATTAAATTTTGTACCCCAATATCCTGAAGAGATAAGAGAGTGGAGGTCACCAGTAACGGATTCTTGTGAGTCCATATAGTTAATGGTACCTGGATCTTGACTAGTCCAAGTATGGTAGTACTTTGCACGTTCTGGAGCAACTTGTGATCCTGTAAGTGGTGCAAGAATTTCGGCTTCACCAACCCCGAATCCATAACCAACGACATAGTCGTCTGCTGGCATTTTGAGGTCGCTTGAGTAAAGCACGACAGCACTGTTGTCACGATAAGGAATACCACCGATGAATGTATCAAGGGCGTAACTTTCAAGAAGTGTTAAAATATCCTTACGATCTTTGATAGCAGCAGGATTTTCCCCAGCGAATGTTCTAACGCCACTAACGGCTGGAACAGTTTCGACTAAGACGTCTTCGCTGCTAACTTCTGATGGTGCTTCTACAGATGAGCTTGGCTTTTTACAACCGCTTAATGCGACTAATCCGAGAAGTCCAACGATTAATAGTTTTTTCTTTTTCATAAAACTTTCTCCTTTCTTGTAGTTTTATAGGTTTATTATACATAGTATATTTAGATTGCCAAGAAATAGGATGAAAATATTTTCATGATAACGCTTACACTTGTTCCAAATTTGAAAAAATAAGTGTTTTTTACCAAATTTAGTGAATATTTATAAAATAAAAGCCCCGTTTAAATAGGGACAATTAATACTAATTGTTGGATAAATCGATGAAGTCAACAGTTTTTATTTATTATCTGAATCGATTTCTTCATTAGTGGTGTCGTCATTACTAGCAGGCGCTTTTTCATCAACGACTTTTTGTTCTGCTTCCACGGCAGTAAGTGCAGCGTATTCTTGTTCACGAACTTTTAAAACTTGTGTAATGTAAGTTTTTGTTTGTTCGGGAAGATTTGGATTTTTAATAATTTCACGTAATTCAACAATGGCAAAACGAAGAATTTGTTCGCGGTTTTTCTCCATAACTGAATGATATAAATAAAAGGTAAAACGCGTAGTAAATGGTAAAGCGATAGTTAACACAACTAAACCAAGTAATTCAGCTTGTAAGAAAAGCGGACCATGCGGATTAATGGCTTGTAGTAAGAAATATCCGCCAACATTAAATAAAGTATATAGCGAAAAGACAATTAAAACAATCCCTGTTTGAACACGGCGTAAACTACTTTTAGTTTCAGCGTCACCTACAAAAGTATTGCGAAGCACAATAAAGCTCGTTGTTGGACGATGTTCAATAAATATCGATAAGTAAATATTAAAAACACCTTTTACTATGATAAAGATAAGGCCGAGTGTTGCCACAAGGTTATATGCAAGTATTTGACTTGGTATATAAGGTTCGAGCAATAATTCTATTTTTGTTACTAAAACATTTAATGCGTCTGGTGTAGATGTTCCTTGAAACTCTAACAGTAAGTTAAACATTTGATCGTACACAGGCTTATCAAAGAAATAAATGAAGAGTGTCATTCCTAATCCAGCTATAAACATTCCGACCAAAAAGTAAATAAGGAAGACGACAACATTTCGTAAATTAAATATATGGCGTAATCTTCCGCTGCGGTAAGTGTTTTTATACAAATCAAAATACGCTCGACTATTACGTGGCGCTGGTGCACCAGACTCAATAAGTGCTGTGTATTCTGAAAATACAACAATTAGTGGAAAGATAACGAACACTAGCAAAATCGCTCCAAGTAGCGCTAATTCGGTGGAATTTAAATATACTGTTACAAAGCTAAATGCTAAAAAGGCTAACGTTAATAATAAATAGCTTTTAATAGAACGCCGTTCGTGTTTATAGCGTTTAAATACTGTACGAAATGTTACCGATTTTTGCGCCATTTTCGTCCTCTTTTTTTGCGTAGATTTAGTTCATCAAATTCATGAACCCGCTTCAACAAATCTTCTGGATTAAGCGGGGCAATATCTCTACTCTCAATTTTTAAAATAAGTTTCATAAAATCACGAGTATCTATGACAAAGTTTGAACTATCATTAACTTCCAAATCAGTGATTTTCGTATCTTTACTCACGAGTGTAATAGCAATAAAAGTGGCATGATCAAGCGATGTTCTAAGGCTTAGTTTTTCCACTAATTTTTTATTTTTTAAAAGCGGACTATCAACCATAATTTCTTGTCCCTTTTTATCTTTTAAAATCCACTTGGAATCTTGAGCGTTTCCAGTTAAAACACCCTTAAATAAGTAATCATTAATGACATAAATATACTTATTACCAAAAAGCATGTGATCAATAAATAAAGATTCATTTGAAACAAGTTGAATCTCTAGTTTATTAATCAAATAATAATCGTAATACACCGCTGTTTTACGCACTACAGGATAAAAATATCGCAATAATGCAAAGCGTTGTAAAATCTTTTTTCTGAAGAAAAGAAAAATATTGACTAGTGCAAATAGCACTAGCACAACCGCTAGCGCTAATATCACATATTCCTTAACGCCAAAAACAGCAAATAACATAATTATTCTTCAGCAATTTCTAGGGCAACACGAATCATTTTTTCTAAACCGGTTTGCCGCTCTTCAACAGTTGCTTTTTTGGAATGATCAATAAAGCTATCAGTAACTGTTAAAAGGCACAGTGCTTTCTTTTTAAGTTTAGCAGCGGTTGTATAGAGCGCATATGATTCCATTTCCACACCTAATACACCAAGGTTCGCCCATTTTTTCCATGAATTTGGGTCATTATCATAAAATATGTCAGCGCTTAAAATATTGCCGACATGAACATTAATGCCAGAAGCGTTTGCAACTTCTTTAGCCTTAACTGCTAAATCAAAATCGCCAATCGCACTAAAAGTTCCACCCAAAAGATTGAATTGAGCAGCCCAATTAGAGTCAGTACAACTGCCAATTGCGACGATAATATCAAATAAATCAACTTCCGGTTGATAAGTGCCGCATGTTCCAACACGCATGATAGTTTCAACACCATAATATGTGTAGAGTTCATGACAATAAATGCCAATGGAAGGTAAACCCATCCCACTTGCCATAACTGATACTCTTTTTCCTTTATAATATCCGGTATAACCAAAAATATTACGAACATCAGTTACTCTTTTAACATCAGTAAGAAAAGTGTTTGCAATCCATTCAGCCCGCTTTGGATCGCCTGGCATTAATACAGTTTTAGCAAAATCTCCTTTTTTTGCATTAATGTGAGGTGTGCCCATATAATTATCTCCTTTAATTTTATTTTTTATTATAGCATTTATGCGCTCCACGTGGTACGAGTATATGCTAATCAAAAATAGTTTTGTCATGAAGCGCGGCATTGATCATTCGTTCAACTTCATGTTTTGTAACTTTATGTGAAAGTGGCGGCAAGTTATAAGGATCAACCCATTTTACGGTAAGTATTTCATGGTCATGTTCCCCAATAAACTCAACAAACTCAGCTTTAAACACTAAAACATATTCCGGCACAGAGGTAGGAGTTTTAAAAGGTGTGCGATGCAAAAAGGCCACAATCCCCATAATTTTAATTTTTGCTCCAGCTTCTTCAGTTGTTTCTTTTAAGATGGCTTCAGTTGGGCTATCATATAAATCTGCCCATCCTCCAGGCAACGAAAAACCCCCGTCTTCCTTTTCTTGAACCATTAATAATTGGCCTTCTTTATTAAAAATGATAGCGCGAACGCTAATATTAGGTGTTGGATAAATATCTCTTTTGAAATAATTATTTCGCTCTAAATTCACTGCTTGCAGATCTTCAAGTAATGAAAGCGTCATTTGTCCAATTTCAATATAATTTTTCTTTGCGTACGGGTCGGTTGTATATAATAATCCAATCTTAGCGATTGATTGTACTTTAATAAGAAAATCATAAAGGTTTTTACTATCCATAATAAATTTAGTATAACATACTAGTTTAAAGTGATGGCTTACTATGAATAATAATTTAACTACTTTTTATGTATAATAAGAATAGGAGGCGCCTTATGTATAAATGGAATGATTTTAAAAAGATTACAGCTGTTACTTCAAAACGGACTGGCGGGTTTTCAACCGGAGATTTTTCTTCATTAAATCTAGCACTACACGTTGGTGATGATAAAGAAACAGTTTTTAAAAATAGAGAATGCTTTTTCGGCAAAAAAGAAGTGATGATGGCACCTAAAAATAGTGTGTTTGTTGCTCAAAATCATAGTACGATCGTTAAAAAGGTAACTTTTAAAGATGCTGGACGCGGTTTTTATGATTTTAATGATGGAATTAAAGCTGATGCTCTCTATACTGATGAACCTGGACTTAATCTTGCTATTTATCACGCTGATTGTGTACCAGTTTTTATTTATGTGCCAACACATAACATCGTAGGGATTATTCACGCTGGTGAACAAGGAAGTGTCGGCAATATTACTGGTATTCTCGTTCGTAAATTATTCCTTGAAGGTGTTAAACCTGAAGAAGTTTATGCACACATTGGACCAAGCGCAAGCATGGGTCATCGTGTAATTACAAAAGAGCGTGCCTTTGAACTTGCTGCGTTAGGTGGTGATATCATCAAGGCAATAAAGGCAACTGAACCTCAATATTTCATTGATCTACCACTACTTAATACCTTGCAGCTTCGCACGCTTGGTGTACCACTTAGTAATATTACTTACAGCAATATTTGTACATATGAAAATAACGACGAGTACTACTCCTATGCAAGGAATAAAGTAACAGGTCGTAATATTTCTTTTATTCGTTTAAACTAATTATTTTAATTTTTCTAATCGCTTTAAAACTGGTTTAGGTACGAGGCTACTTACATCAACGCCTCCGCTAACCATCTCTTTAATTGTGCTACTAGAAATAAATGTAAATTCTTGTTTAGCCATTAAAAAGACTGATTCCACGCCAGAATTAATAAAACTATTTGCACTATTGATTTGGAACTCATATTCAAAGTCTATGGCGGCGCGTAACCCACGAATCAGGGCGTATGCCCCTACTTTTTCTGCATAATGTATAGTTAAACCAGTTGTTGAATCAACTTTAACATTTGGATTACCATTTATTGATTCTCTAATCATCGCTTTTCGTTCTTCCACCGAAAATGTTGGCTTTTTAGCGGGATTGTCTGCAACTAGAACAATGACATTATCAAATATTTTTAACGCTCGATTCAAAATATCAATATGCCCATTTGTAATCGGATCAAAAGTCCCTGGATATATAGCTATTAATTTCATAATTCACCTCTAATTATGGTAACGTGTGTCAACCCATATTTATACTTTTTTATTTTAGCATTATTTATCATTCCTGCATATTCTTTATCTGTTTCTAATACAAGAGTGTAACTATTTGTTAATATTTTAGCTTTGAAAACATTATTAATAATTTCGTCAATGTCATAACGGTAGGGTGGGTCAATAATAACAATAGAAACGGAATTAGGCTTAATCTTCGCTAAAGCACTCTTATAATCTTCAAAATATAAATTATAAGGCTCTTCAATCATTTGTAAGTTTCTAGTTAATACATCATATGTTTTACTATCATTTTCACAGAAAATACCATGAGCAGCGCCACGGGAGATTGCTTCAATACCAAGTGCCCCAGTACCGGCAAATAAATCAAGAACTGTCTTGCCGTTTATATAATCACCCACTGCCGAAAAAATTGCTTCTTTTACACGGTCTTTTGTTGTTCGTGTTTTCTCGTCAAAAAGGGCAATGAGGTGGCGATGTCGATACTTTCCAGCAATTACTCGTCCTTTAGCAAGCATTTAATCTCCTTTTTTATTCCCACTGCATTTGTCAGTTCTTCTGTGATATTTTTATACATTTTATTAACAAGATTATATTGCTTGTTGTAGCGTTTTACCAGTGGTTCATTATCTAAAACATACTTTAATTTATAAAGAGTACTGCATTTTGCTTTAACCGCTTTATTTTCTAAATCACACGACTCAAGCAAACTATTAATCTCTTCTTGCAAGGCGTCATATTGCTCAATCAGTGCCTTAACTGTGCTATCTTTTAGCATTGCTTTTTCATATTCTTTCAAAAGTAAAACACTTGGATGCTCTTCAAGATTCTGATGTAAATCAAGCGCTAATTCATATAGTTTTTGGTTCATAAACTAATTATACAAGAAATGATGAATTATCATATAGCGTTAATACTCACTTGTTAACACAAATGTGTTAAAATATTTTCGGAGTTAAAAGAATGCTGAAAATATTTAAAGATAGTGATCCCTTATTACGCAAAAGAGCCGAACAAGTTTCGCTCCCACTTTCAGATTCTGATCGAGAACTCGCCCTTGCAATGCTTGAGCATTTAAAGGAAAGCCAAGACCCGCTTTTTGCTGAGGAACATAACTTACGACCAGGAGTAGGTTTAGCTGCTCCACAAGTTGGGGAGAGTAAACAAATTATTGTCGTTCATATCCCCCGTGGTAAAACTGAAAGATTAACATATGTTCTCGCAAATCCGATTATTATATCTTCTTCTGTGCGCCGTGCATATTTACGCAGCGGTGAAGGCTGTTTATCAGTGGACGAAGACCATCCTGGTCATGTATATCGTCATTACAAAATAAGAGTAAAAGCTTTTGATATCTTAAACAACGAAGAAGTCGAAATAAATACTTTTGGTTATCCTGCTATCGTATTGCAACATGAGATTGATCATCTCCATGGTGTCTTATTTTATGACCGGATTAATGAGGAAAACAAAGTTCGATATCCGGACGCTCTCTCTTTGTAGAGACTTTTAAATTTACATTTAATTATTAATTTGGCATAATAGGTAAGATATTGATCTATATATTTAATAATTCTAGGAGATAATTATGGCTATTAATTCAAAATTTGAAATGCCGGTTTCTATTTATGCCCTTGGTGGTTTAGGTGAGGTCGGTAAAAACATGTATGTTTTTGAAGATGAAAAAAACATCCTACTTTTTGACGCTGGTGTATTATTCCCCGAACAAGATTTACCTGGTATTGATTATGTTATTCCTGATTTTGCCTATTTACGCGATAATGCACGCAAAATAAAAGCACTTTTTATTACTCACGGTCACGAAGACCATATTGGGGCAATCCCGTTTCTAGTTCAGGTTGTACCAGTACCTGTTATTTATGCACCCCCACTAGCAGCAGCGCTCATTCGTCATAAATTACAAATGATGCGTATTAAGACACCCGTTAACATTGTCGAATACGATGGCGATACAGTAGTAAAATTTGGTAGTATGACTGTTAGTTTCTTTGCCGTGACACACTCTATCCCTGATTGTTACGGATTTTGTGTTGATACTGAACATGGCCGTGTTGTTGGGACTGGCGACTTCAAGATTGACCTAACACCAATTGGGCGCCAAATGGATTTAGGTAAAATTGCTGAACTTGGTAATGAAGGTGTTGATCTCTTTTTAAGTGATTCGACGAATGCCGAACATGAAGGTTTTACCCCAAGTGAAAGAACCGTCATCAGTGCTATTAATGAAATCTTTGCAAACACAAGTGGACGACTAATTATTTCTACATTCTCAAGTAACATCAGTCGTATCCAACAAATTGTCGAAGCAACAGTTAATTATAGGCGTAAAATCATTATTATTGGTCGTTCAATGGAACGCGTTGTTTCTGCTTCTCGCGACTTAGGATATATTAAAATTCCTGACGCTAGTATTGTCGATGTAGGTAAGTCATCAACACTAAAACCAGAAGAAACAGTCGTGCTTTGTACTGGTTCACAAGGTGAACCGATGGCAGCACTTTCGCGTATTGCCGATGGTACCCATAAAGATATTAGTATTATTCCAGGTGATACTGTCGTATTTAGTAGTTCACCAATTCCCGGTAATAGCGTCGGGATTGACCGCGTTGTTAACCAATTAACTAGACTTGGAGCGACAGTTTTAACAAACAGTATTTTACGTAATATTCATAGTTCTGGTCACCCTTCGCAAGAAGAATTAAAACTAATGTTGCGCCTTGTGCGTCCAAAATATTTCATGCCAGTTCACGGTGAATATCGGATGCTGAAACTACATGCCGAACTTGCAGCAAAGGTCGGTGTTCCCCTTGAAAACTCTTTCGTACTAAAAAACGGTGAAACTTTAGAATTACGTAATGGCAAAGTAACACGTGGTCGTTCTTTCCCAGTCGCCGATATTTATATTGATGGTAATTCTACCGAAGGCATGAGTAAAGCGGTCCTAACTGACAGACGACAATTAAATCAAGACGGGATGGTCGCCGTGCTTATTGCTGTTGATCCAAAGAAAAATGAACTTTTAGTGCCTGTTGAAATTTATAGTCGCGGCTTTATTAATTGGAGTATTTCTAATTTATTACCAGATGCCGAAAAGCATATTAACAAAGTATTAAAGCGCCACTATGCTGAAAAAGTAACAACTTTTGGTGAAGTTAAAAACATCGTTAAGGATGAGCTCGAACCATTCTTTTATGACAAAACTGGTCGTAAACCAATGATTATTCCCGTCATCATGAGTAAAGGAATTTAGTATGTTCATCCTAGCGTCAAAGTCACCGCGCCGCCAAGAATTATTTAAATTAATTATCGATGATTTTGCAATTATCGTCCCCGATATTGATGAAAATATTCCGGTTAGCATTAAAAGCGACACCGCTAAAATAATTTCTAAATTTAAGGCTTATCATATTAAGGCAAAGTACCCTGAAGCTACTATTTTAGCGTGCGATACAATTGTGGTCATTGACGGTGAACTACTTGGTAAACCAAAAGACGAAGATGACGCTAGAAGGATGCTCACTAAATTAAGTGGGCGCAAACACCATGTTATCAGTGGCTTCACACTCGTTAGTCCCGAATTTGAAATAAACAAAAATGTTGTTACTGAAGTATATTTCAACACTTTAAGTCCTGAGCTTATTGAAGCATATATAAAAAGCGGCTCACCATTTGATAAAGCGGGCGCCTATGGTATTCAAGACGAAGAATTTAAGCTTGTCCGTGAAATTAAAGGTAGTTACTATAATGTTATGGGGCTACCGGTAGAAGAATTACGCAAGTTCATCAAAAAGTGATGCGACTTCTTTATTCACGAGTAAAACAAGTTTTGCTTGCATAACAATTACACGGTCGACACCGTGTTTTTTTAATTCTTCAATGTTTGCAAGCGACTTATCCGCAAGTGATACTGTTAAACGCGAACCGCGTAACGCTATTTCTTTAATATTATCTTCACCACCTAAAAGTGTAATAATTTCTAATTTTGAAATGCTTGGTTCAACACTTTTTGTACCCTTTTTAGGTAAACGCGGAATAACTAAAATTAATATGATTAAAAAGACAATTGCTAAAAATACAACAAAAGCTAAATACACACCATATTGCTGCAAAAACTCACTAAATGTCATGTTTACCTCCTAAAAAAGATTCATTTAATATACGGGAATAAGGACGGTTTTGACGATGAACTATTGTTATTTTTTTATTACTAAGACTCACTTTAACACTAAAAGGTATGTCACTTAATTTCTTGGTAAAAGCGTCATAACCAAAATATGTATTGGCATTTTTCCCGTTGAACACTAACACATCTTTTTCACCAATAATAAGCGGGTTAACAAGTGGCCGAAATGCACTGTTTGCAATCGGTGCTATTTTTGTGTATTCAAGTAATTCTAAATTACGATTAATCACAGCGCCGCCAATTGATTTATTGTAACCCGTACTGCCAAGCTGCGTAGCAACTAACACCCCATTACCACGATACATTTCTAGATGTTCATCATTTAAATAAACATCAAGCACAAGTGTGTGATGAACATTTTCAATCCGCACTTCGTTGACCGCATAAAAGTTACGCTTCTTATTATTTTGGGTAATTTCTGCTTTTACTAAGCGATAAGCATTAGTGTTTAGTTCTTCTTTAATAATGTTATCTAAAAGATTGTTAATATCTTCCGGACGGAAATCAGCAAAGAATCCAAGTGAACCAGTATGAATGCCAACAAACTTAATATGTTTAACTTTAGTGAGATAGCGATGGACTGCTTTTAAAAATGTTCCGTCACCCCCAACACTAAAGACAAAGTCAGGATTAACTTCATCAATCAAAAAGCCTTTTTGTAGTGCAAGTTCACATAAACTTTTACTTACACTAAGACTCTTTTCATCTTCACGCACAATTACATTAATTTTAAGGGCCATAACTTTATAAATCTTCGTTTATATTGTATCATATTGATAGAAAGAGGTAATTACTATGGCCACGAGTATTGAAATTGAAGCAAAAGCACTACTGACGAAGAAAGATTATAACAAAGTATTAAAACACTTTAAGCTAGATGTTGTTGATGGTTATATTCAGAAAAATTATTATATTGATACTGAAAATAAAGATTTGCGCAAACTAGGATTAAGTCTCCGTGTTCGCCGCTTAAATGGATACGTTATTTCTTTTAAACTACCGATGGCGGAAGGATTACTTGAAAAAACGCAAACATTAAGCCGTGAACAATTTGAAGATTTTGAAACTCATGGTAAATTCCCTGAAGGCGATATTAGTGACTTTATCGAAAGTTTATATATTAGTCCAAGTGATTTAAAGATTATTGCTACTTTAACAACATTACGCATTGAGCAAGAATATGAAGACCTAACTTTAGCGATCGATGAAAATCGTTATGGTGAACTACAAGACTTTGAACTTGAGATGGAAGCAACATCGATGAAAAAAGCCCAATATCTGCTCAAAAAAGTATGTGAAGAAGTTGGGATTGATTATAAAGAAAACCTTGTAAGCAAACAAAAAAGAGCAATGGATGCTCTTTCTGCAGTTTAATAAAATAAATAAACCTTATTTAGTAGGACAATCGTCATCAAGACATATTTCGGTGTCTTCATTTTGTTGACGGACACCCATCATTAATTCCGCTTCCATTTGGGCGCGTCTTTCACGTGGGATAAATGCCATGATTTCTTCACTATTGTAGCCAACTTGAATCCGATTAGTATCAACCATAATCGGTCTTTTTAATACGGACGGATTATCTTTAATAAATTGCACTAATTCACTCATTGTTAAGTCATTAACATCAATATTTTTTTCTTTAATAACTTTACTACGAGTGCTGATAATATCATCAGTGCCGTTTTCCGACTTATATAAGATTTCTTTAAGTTCGGCTTCACTAAGTGAAGCAGAGAAGATGTTATGTTCTTCATATGGGATTTGTTGCTCATCAAACCATTGCTTAACCTTACGACATGACGAACAACTTGGTGATGTATAAATTTTAATCATATTCAGGACCTCCTTGTTCCGCGTATTAATATAACTTATTTACTATGTAAAAGCAATACCTGAAATGAATTTTAATTAATTTTTGACAATGTATGCGCTTAGTTGACTATAAAAATAATATAGATTATAATTTTTAAGATTAAAAGGAGTAATTATGCGAGTATTAAGTGGAATTAAACCAACCGGAAAACTAACACTTGGTAACTACATTGGGGCGTTAAAAAACTTCTCCCAATATCAAAGTGACCATGAAGTTTTCATATTCATTGCCGACTTACACGCCTTAACGCTGCCGATAGACCCTGATGAGTTACGCAATAATACAAAGTTATTAGCAGCCTTCTATCTAGCAGCCGGGCTTGATCCCAATAAAGTAACAATATTTAAACAAAGTGATGTTAGTGCTCACGCTGAATTAAATGCGATCCTACAAAACTATTTATATATGGGTGAACTTAGTCGTATGACTCAATTTAAAGAAAAAAGTCAATCAATGGATCATAGCGGTATTGGCTTAGGTTTATTTGCCTACCCCGTCTTAATGGCTAGCGATATTTTACTTTATGAGGCTAATATCGTGCCGGTCGGCGAAGACCAAATTCAACATATTGAAATTACACGCGACCTAGTTGTGCGCTTTAATAACCGGTACGGAAAAGTTTTAGTAATGCCCGAGCCACAAGTAACGCGTGTCGGTAAACGCATTATGTCACTAAGTGACCCGAGTGTTAAAATGAGCAAAAGCGAAAGCGGTAAAGGTGATATATATCTAACTGATGACTTAAAAACAATGCGCAAGAAAATTATGAGCGCTGTTACTGATTCCGGTAGTGAAATTTATGTTGATGAAGAAAATAAACCTGGGATTACAAATTTACTTACAATTTACGCTGCGCTAACTGATAAAAGCCTTGAATCATGCGCTGCGCAATTTAAAGATTACCGTTATGGCGACTTTAAAAAAGAAGTCGCTAATGTTGTTATTGATACACTTGGTCCTTTCCAAGCAAAAGCAATGTCTTTTCTTGAAAGCGGGGAAGTTGATCGCGTCCTAAGTGAAGGAGCAAAAAAAGCAACAGTTATCGCTAATAAAACATTAGTGAAAGTAAAGAAAGCAGTAGGACTTTTATGAATAAAGACAAATATTTAATTGCCATTGATCTCGATGGCACACTCTTAACTGATGATAAAAAAATCACCCCTAAAACTCGTAACTATCTAAATGCCCTTCACGATGAAGGACATTTAATTGTCATCGCCACTGGACGACCATTTCGCGCAGCATATGGTTTTCAACAACAATTAGGAGTAAACGGGCCACTTGTTACATATAACGGCTCTTTAACATCTAATCCACATGATGCTTCATTCCCAACACGCACACGGAAATTTGATCGCTTTGCGCTTAAAGATATGGTTGACGCTATCGGGTTTGATGCCTTAGATAATTTAATGATTGAAACTGAACATGTTATTTATTTATTACATGAAGATGAAGCCCTTAATAATTTCTTCTGGAATGATCGTGAACGCATAATTTATGGTAACCCCTTCTTACATTTAAACGAAGACCCTTTAGCGCTTATATTCTTATTTAAAAATACTGATCCTGAATATAAAAAGGAAGTATCGCGTATTGTCGAATCATTCCCTGATTTACATATTCGTTTCTGGAATTTAGAAGGTTATGCAGAATTATGGATTGGCGAAAGCACAAAAAAAGACGGGCTTGAACACATTGCTAACTTTTATAATTTCCCACAAAAGCGCATCATTGCTTTTGGCGACGCATCTAATGATAAAGAAATGCTAGCGTGGGCAAATTATGGTGTGTGGATGAAAAACGGTGTACCAAGTGTTGAAGCTTACGCAAATATGAAAACAACTGAAGATAATAATAATGATGGTATCGTAAGCACCTTACAAAAAATTATAAAGTAAAGCGAACTTTAATATCAGCTTCAAGAAGCGTAAGTAAATCTTGCGCTTCTTTTTCATTTTCAGTAATAATACCGTAATAAATTTTGCACTTTGGTTCAGTACCACTTGGGCGAATCGAAATCGTTGTGCCCCCTTCAAGGTGATAACGAATGACATTACTCTTTGGTAATGTTAAAGTTGTTGTTTCGCCACTTGTCACACTTTTACTAGTTAAATAATCATCGTAGCGTAAAATATTTAACCCACCAATCGTGACGGGCGGGTTATCACGTAATCGTTTTAAGATTTCTTGCATTTCACTTTGACCGGCAGCACCTGGGAAAGCTACTGACTTAGTAACATCAAAGTGATAACCATATTTTTTGTAAAGTTCATCTAAAACTTCACCAAGTGTCTTGCCTTGTAAGTAATAATATAAAGCCATTTCACTATAAAGGACAATTGCTTGTATCGCATCTTTATCACGGACAAATGGAGCGGCGAGTAACCCGTAACTTTCTTCAAAACCAAAGATGAAATTATCTTCGTTTTTACTGTCATCCTCGGCAATTTGTGCCCCAATGAACTTAAAGCCAGTTAAAAATTCTTTAACTTTTAAACCATAACTTTCCGCTACTTCGTTAGCAAGACTACTACTTACAATTGTCGTGTATAAGTATTTTCCTTTAATATCTTTGCCTAGTTCAATATTCGTTTTACATAAGTAATCTAAAAGTAGCGCTGCACTTTGATTACCTGTTAAATAATCAAAATCGCCTTTCTTATTTTTAGCTACAATCCCTAAACGATCAGCGTCAGGATCAGTCGTAATAATTAAATGCGCACCATATGCTCTAGCGTATTTAATTGCTTCGCTGTAGGCTGCTTTTTCTTCGGGATTAGGACTTTTTGTGCCGGAAAAATTCGGGTCTGGTTCCATTTGTTCGGTAACAGGAATAACATTATAGCCAATAACATTAAGCGCCCGCATTCCAAGTTTTCTCCCCGTGCCATGCTGCGGTGAAAAGACAATTTTAAAGTCCTTCTTCGGTAAGTCGCGGCGTAATTGTATTTTCATTACTTTTGAGTAATAAGTTAATTCAACATCATCACTTAAAAGTATATATCCATTAACTTTGTCATCGATTTTTATATCTAAATAGTCAGGTAGCGTTTTTAATTCGGCAATTAATAAATCAACTTTTTCCGGTGTAAGTTGTGCACCTGTATCGTCATAAACTTTAAAGCCGTTATAGTTTTTTGGGTTATGCGAAGCGGTAATCATTATTCCGCCTGCTGCATTTAAATGCCGCACTGCATAACTTAGTAATGGTGTAGGTTTTAATTCATCAAACACGAAGGTTTTAATTCCTAGACTGCGCAATGTTTTCATTGATTCTTCCGTAAATTCTTCACTCATATGACGGTTATCATGGGCAATAACAATCCCGCGTTCTTTAGCGTTTCTCACATGTTTAATCACATATAAACCAAAGCCATATGCCGCTTTACGAATCGTAAAAATATTAATTCTATTTGTACCCGCGCCTAAAATTCCGCGCATTCCCGCTGTGCCAAACTCGGCATTTTGATAAAAGGCGTCTGTTTTAGCTTTCGCGCTCATCTTTTTTAACTCGCTAACAAGTTTTTTAGGCATTTCAGGGTGTTTTAACCATTTTTCATACAGTGCATCAATGTTTTGCATAATTTAATCTCCTAACATTTCTAATAAATAAGCCGTGTTATCGGCAATAAATTCATGACCATTTAAATAATCAAGTGGGGCTGGTAGTGCAGTGAACTCTACCTTATAAGCGTTTAAAGAAAGTGGTCCTTGTTCGGTACTACTACCGTATTTAGTGTCACCAATAAGCGGATGACCAATCGCCTTAAAATGCGCTCTTATTTGGTGTTGGCGCCCCGTTAAAAGCTGCGCTTCCACATATGTTTTAGTGCGTCCCTTTTTCTTAACTACATAATGAGTTATCGCTTTTTGACCATCACTAGCAGGAATCGTTTGACCATTCTCCCTTTTTAAAGGGAGTTCAATCGCTCCTTTATCCTTGTTTAGTGTACCATAAACGACTAAACGATATAAACGAATAACTTCATCTTCTTGCGTAAATGCATTTGCCAGCACTTGATGAACGCTTTGCTTCTTACTAAAAATAACAACACCACTTGTATCACGATCAATACGGCTGACTGGCGAAGGGATATAACCGCGCCGCAGCGGGTCAAATTCACCACGATCATAAAGGTAAGTTAACACAATATTAGTTAAGGTTAATTCATTTTCAAATTCAGTACCGTGCACTAAAAGTCCTGTATCTTTATTAACCACTAAAATATTTTCATCTTCATAAATTATGTTAAGTGGTCGTCTTATTTTCGTAAAAGTATAAGGCACAATAAATTCTTCAACTTGCGCTTCTGTTAGAAAAATGACGACGGTGTCGTCTTCATTTAATATGTAAGCAGCATCACTCTTCTTATTATTTACTCTAATATCTTTTTTACGAATTAATTTATAAATAAAACTCTGCGGGGCATTAGGCATAATCTTTTTTAAATACTTATCAAGACGTTGATTAGCCTCAATGTCACTAATGATGAATGTTAGTTTCTCCATACTTTAATTTTACCAAATATCAGTGCGCATATGGTAAAATTAGACAATGAAAACGAGGGCAAATGTTTAAAAAAGAAGGCTTTGCTGAACCTGCGGGACTCTTTAGTCTTAGTCACCTCGGATTGGTGCTCTTTTTTGGGACGCTTGCAGTGCTTTTTTATGCATTAACGAAAAAATGGACAAAAGCGCAAGTGATGCGTTTCTTTAAGATATATAGTCTTGTATTAATAGCGTTAGAAATATTTAAAATAATTTGGAATATCGTAAATTATGGCACTAGTGCTGAGAGTTTAAATCGGTTTATCCCGCTTTATTATTGCTCCATTTTTCTCTATGCTTTTGTAATTGTTGCATTTACCAAAGGTAAAATTCAAAAGGCGGCTTATACTTGGATAATGTATGGCGGACTTGCTTCAGGTTTAGCCTTTTTAATATATCCTTCTAGTTCGCTTTTGTTTTATCCTTTCTACCACTTCTTATGTTTGCATTCTATCTTATTCCATATGAATTTTATCTTAATTGGTTTTTTAATCTTCCGTCATGAACTCTACACTCCAAATGTTAAAGACTTTTGGTACTTTGTGAGCTTTTCACTCGTATTTATGTCACTAGCGGTAATCTTAAATAAAGTGTTAGGCACTAATTTAATGTTCTTTGAAAAACCTTTAGCGATCCTTCCGTTTGAAACATTAAACGAATGGTCACCACTCTTTTTCCAATCCTTAATCTTTATTCTGCAATTATTTGGACCTTTTATTGGCACACACTTTGTCTTTTATCTCTTTAGTCGTTTCACTCCATTTAAAATATATAAAAGGAATGAAGAAAACTTAACTACAAATAATGACAACATATAATTAAATTTGCTATAATAACCGCACTGCTGGAGAAATACCCAAGAGGCTGAAGGGGCTGGCTTGGAAAGCTAGTAGGTCTGTCACAGGACGCGAGGGTTCAAATCCCTCTTTCTCCGCCAGATAAGTAAATTAGTCCGCATCATAGTCGGACTTTTTTATAAATGTAATAAAGCGTTACCAATATTATTAAATTCAACTAACAATATAAGTTTATTTATTATAATAAAAAGGGGAAATAAATTTCTAGATACCCCTCAAGGTAAAATAATATAAATTAAGGAGACGCTTTTACTATGGATTATGATGTGATTATTGTCGGTGCTGGACCAGCAGGTTATTTCTGTGCTTATGAATTAACTGAAAAACGTCCAAACCTCAAAGTTTTATTAATTGAGAAGGGACGAGCCATTAATACTCGCTCATGTCCAATTTTAAAAGAATTAATTGATAAATGTCCGATTAATAAAGAAGGCTTTCAAGAATGTTATCCGTCTTGCTCAATCACTTGTGGCTTTGGTGGTGCTGGAGCCTATTCTGATGGCAAATTTAATATCACTAGTGAATTTGGTGGTTGGATGCAAGATTATTTAGAAAGAGAAGAATTGCTCGACCTTATCAACTATGTTGATAGTATTAATTTAAAATTTGGCGCTAGTAATGAAATCACTGATCCCTATACGAACAAAGTTAAAGAAATTGAACTCCGTGCGATGAGTGTGGGTGTTCGCTTACTCCGTAGTAAAGTAAGACACTTAGGCACTGAAGAAAACTTTAAAATATTAGGCCGTATTTTTAAACATTTACAAAAGAAAGTTACAATGTTATTTGAAACTGATGTTGTGGAAATAATCACTGAAAATAATGAGATTCGTGGTGTAGTTACAAAAGACAACGAGCAATTTACTGCCCCTAAAGTATTACTCGCGGTTGGACGAGAAGGTAGTAAATGGCTCGACACTATTTTAGAAAAGCGCGGCATCAAAATGGATCAAACCCAAGTTGATATCGGTGTCCGCGTCGAATGTAATGACTTAATTATGGAAGAAATCAATAAACATCTTTATGAAGGTAAATTTGTCTATCGTACTTCTACTGGTAATACAGTCCGCACCTTTTGTTCAAATCCAAGTGGGCATGTCGTTATGGAAAATTATAACGGCGTCATAAATGTTAATGGGCACTCTTATAAAGATGAGGCATTTCGATCAGAAAATACAAACTTTGCACTACTTGTGTCACACCACTTTGCTGAACCATTTAATAAACCAAATGAATATGCCGTTAAAGTATCTTCACTGGCAAATCAACTCGCTTGTGGTTCAGTCTTAGTGCAAAAGTTTGGTGACTTATTACTAGGAAGACGCACCACAGTCAAACGCTTAAACGAAGGCTTTATGCGGCCAACATTAAAAGAGGCAGTGCCTGGCGACTTAGCGCTTTGTTTACCACATAAAACACTGCAATCAATTATTGAAATGATTCGTGTGCTCGATAAAATTACTCCAGGTATTGCGACAGAGCATACACTACTTTACGGTGTTGAAGCCAAGTATTACAGTGCCCGTCCAGAAATGACTACTGAATTTGAAACAAAAGCTATTAAAGGCTTATATTTAGGCGGCGACGGTGCTGGACTTACTCGCGGCTTAGCGCAAGCTGGAGCATGTGGCGTTTATATTGCTCGTAATATGTTAAAGGAATTAAAGTAAGATGCGGAAAGTAGGTACAAGTACACGCGGTATTCGTTGTCCCATTATTCGCAGTGGAGATGACTTGGCGCAAGTTGTCGTTAATAGTGTATTAGAAGCCGCAAAAGCGGAAGGATTTACTCTTCGTGATCGTGATATTATCGGTATCACTGAGTCACTCCTTGCGCGCTCACAAGGAAATTATGCTTCAATTGACGCTATTGCATCGGAAATTAAAGCAAAGTTCCCAGGCGGAGAATTAGGAGTTATCTTCCCGATTCTTTCTCGTAATCGTTTTGCAACATTACTTAAAGGGATTGCGCGTGGCGCAAAGAAAATTTATTTAATGCTTTCTTACCCGCGCGATGAAGTCGGTAATGCGCTTCTAAGTGAAGCACTCATTGAAAAAGCTGGGGTTAATCCTTACACTGATATTTTAACAGTGCCAGAATATCGTAAACTCTTCGGCTATCCAAAACATGAATTTACCGGCATTGATTATGTTGAACTCTATACAGACATTGTGGAGCAAGAAAGCTGCAAAATTGAATTAATTTTTGCAAATCACGCCCAAATGATTCTAAATTACACAAAACATGTCTTAACGTGTGATGTTCATACCCGTCAAGATTCAAAACATAAATTAAAGGTCGCGGGAGCTGAAACAATTTACGGATTGGATGATTTATTGACTACGCCACAACTAGGAGAAAAAGGATTTAATCCGCAATATGGGCTCCTTGGTTCAAATAAAGCCACAGACGACTCGATTAAACTTTTTCCGCGTGACGGACAACCTGTTGTCGAAAAAATTCAACAAATGTTACTAACAAAAACAGGCAAACATATTGAAGTTTTAATTTATGGCGATGGTGCTTTTAAAGATCCACAAGGACATATTTGGGAACTAGCAGATCCTGTAGTGTCACCATTTTTCACTCCTGGATTAAGCGGCACACCTAGCGAAGTAAAACTAAAATATCTCGCTGATAACGATTTTAAAAATTTAACGGGCGCTGAACTTACTAAAGCAATTGCCGCTTCAATTAAAGCTAAACCAAAAGACCTTGTAGGCACTAAGGCGACGCTAGGTACTACCCCACGTCAAATAACTGACCTTGTTGGATCACTATGTGATTTAGTAAGTGGTTCTGGTGATAAAGGCACACCAGTTGTGTTAATTCAAGGTTATTTTGATAATTACACAGATAATTAATTATTTTTTATAAACTTCTTCTTTCAATACACCGATAACTGGCAAGTTACGATATTTTTCATCATAATCTAAACCGTAACCAACAACAAATTCATTACCGATAGTTGTCCCAATATACTTTGGCGTATAATCAATTACGCGACCACTTGGTTTATCAAGTAGTGTACACACTTCAATCGAACTAGCGTTACGCTTTTTAAAGAGGTCAATTACCATTTTTAATGTGCGGCTGCTATCAATAATATCGTCAACAATTAAGACATGCTTGTTAGTGATATCAACTTCAATATCCTTACGGAAGACTAGTTCGCCTTGTGTCGTGCCACCAAAATAAGATTCAACACGAATAAAGTCGATGATAAGTGGCAAATTAATTTTCTTAATTAAATCCATCATAAACGGGGCGCCGCCCTTTAAATTGCCAATCATCACTAAATCTTTACCCTTATAATCCTTTTCGATCCGTGCTGAAACACGATTAATAATTTCCGTAATTCCTGCTTCAGTCACTAATACTTTTTCTAAATCCTTCATCATAATCATGACCTCCAATATAATTTATTTGATGCTGGGACACTCTCTTCAGTAACATTAATTCCTAGTTGTTTTAAAACTTGAAGATCGCGTTTATCAAGGAGCACAGAAGAGTGCGCTTGTGCTCCTTTTAATTTTTCAATTTGCTTAAGCGCAAGATCCGATAACGGATTCATCGGCGCTTGGATTGCTAGAGAAATCAATGTATCGTTTAAATTAAGCACTGAATCGTTAATCGCACTTATTTCTTTTTTCAGCGCTTCAATTGGTTCGATAAGATTTGGGGAAATAAGCGGAATTTCATCATTAATATTCGCTAAATATTTAACTGAATTTAAGAATAATGCAGCGGCAGGGCTTAAAAGTTTTGATGTTTTTGCTGTAATAATTTTGCCGTCATTAAGCACTAAAGCCATACACGGGACATGTGTTTCATCGGCCTTTTTAAGGGCAGGCAATACACATTTACGATCAGTTTCAACAATGCCTAATTTATTCATAATCATCCGAATTTTATCAAGACTACTAGCGGTATATTTATCAAGAAAGAGGTTTTTTTGCGCTGAATAAAAACGGCGAATAACTTCCTCTTTACACGCGGCGGTAATCGCTTCTTCATCCCCAAGCGCAAAGCCAACCATATTGACGCCCATCATTGTCGGTGATTCATAGGGCGTTTCACCATACATCTTCTCAAAAATAGCTTTTAACACAGGGAAAGCGTCAACATCACGATTGTAATTTGTCGCTTTAACATTAAATTTATCTAAGTAATAAGGATCAATAACATTAAAGTCACCTAAATCAACAGTCGCTGCTTCATAGGCTAAGTTAAGCGGGTGATTAAGCGGTAAATTCCAGATTGGGAATGTTTCATATTTTGCATATCCCGCTCTTATACCGTTTTTATTATCGTGATAGAGTTGCGATAAACATGTCGCGAGTTTCCCACTTCCTGAACCAGGTGCAGTAACAACCACAAGCGGACGCGTTGTTTCGACATATTCATTACGACCTAACCCGTCTTCACTAAATATCTTTTCTAAGTTATGCGGATAGTCTTCAATCACGTAATGTTTATATGTCTTAATATTATTTCTCGCTAGTTTTTTGATAAAAGCATTCGTGACAATTGATTCACTAAAAAAGGAAAAGACAACACCACAAACGGCGATATCTTTAGTGCGAAATTCATCGATTAACCGTTCAACTTCACCTTGATAAGAGATATTATTATCACTGCCAATTTTATTAGCGACAATGTCATTAGTGTTGACAACAATAATTACTTCAATTTGCTCTTTTAAACTTGAGAAAATTTCAAGTTTACCGCTTGGATGAAACCCAGGTAAAACACGAGCAGCGTGATTATCTTCAATAAGTTTGCCACCAAATTCGAGATAAAGTTTATTATCAAACAATTTAATCCGCTTTAAAATTTCGCGTTTTTGAATAGTTAAATAATGTTCATAATCAAAAGCAATCATAAACTTTAACTCCTTTTATTCTTCGGTATTACTAAACATTTCGTAGACAATCGTGAGTGATTTGCCTGAATTAATATGTTCTATTGCTTTCGCAATCATCAGCGCAAGAGAAAGGACGGTTAGCGGTTTTCCCTTCATATGTTCCGGTGTTGGAATTGAGTCAGTAACGACAATTTCTTTAAAGATGTTATCTTCATATAATTTAACTTCCGCTCCTGGTGAAAAAACACCGTGCGTTGCCGCAATGCGAACAGACTTCGCACCATGTTCTAAAAGGGCGATTGCACCTGCGCGTGAACTACCACCTGTATCGATAATATCATCAATCACTAGACAATGTTTACCTTTAACATCACCAATAACATGACTTATAGTCGCTTCATTTGGTTTTGGCCGCCTTTTATCAATAATCGCTAGTGGTTTATTTAAAAACTCTGCCACTCTGCGCGCCCGCGCCATTCCGCCATGATCAGGAGAGACAATTACCCAATCATCATCAACTTTATCTTTAAAGTACTTTGCTAAAAAAGGAATAGCGGTCATTTCATCGACTAAACATGTAAAGAATCCTTGAATTTGCGGGGCGTGTAAATCAATTACGACAACACGATCAATTCCAGCAGCGTGAATTAAATCCGCGACAAGCCGACCAGTAATTGGTTGACGTGGTTTATTTTTACGGTCTTGTCTAGCGTAGCCAAAATAAGGCATCACAACATTTATTGATTTGGCTGAAGCTCTTTTTAAAGCATCAGCGAAAATGAGAATTTCCATCAATCGTTCATTTACTGGTTTACAAGTAGATTGAATCACATAACAATTTTTCCCGCGGAATGAACTTGTAGGTTCACAAAGTGTTTCCCCATCTGCAAAATGTGTGACAATAGCTTCAGAAACATTTACTCCTAAAATCTTTGCTACTTCACGCGTTAATTCTTTATTGGCTGTTAATGAAAATATACAAGCATCTTTACTAAAGCTCATAATCTCTACCTCGTTCCAAAAATCCGGTCACCAGCATCACCAAGTCCGGGGATGATGTAACCATGTTCATTTAATTTTTCATCAATTGCGGCGACATAAATATGAACATCGGGGTGCGCTATGCTCACGCGTTCAATCCCAAGCGGGCTCGCCACAAGTGTTGCCATCCGAATATTGTTATAACCACGAGCTTTAATCGCATCAATCGAGGCTATTGCGGTCCCACCAGTTGCTAACATTGGGTCAACTAACACTACCAGCGGATTATCGACTTTTGGTAATTTAAAATAATATTCATGTGGTTCTAATGTTTTTTCATCACGGTATATACCAATATGACCAATTCTAGCAGTAGGTATCATATTTCTAATGCCGTCAACCATTCCAACCCCCGCTCTTAAGATTGGAACTAGAATAATCTTATTATCTAACTTAATTTTTTGTAACTCTACGCCTGTCGGAGTCATAAATGTGTCCTCTGAAGCGTGGGTACCAATGTCTTTAAATATTTCATAAGACATCAGCGAAGCAATTTCATCGAGTGATTCACGAAATTCCTTAGATTTTGTTTTCTCATCACGCATGATTGATAACTTTACATCAATCAGCGGGTGCTTAATTTCAAAAACCATAAGTCCCTCCTATTGAAATCATACATGTATATTATACTTAATATAAATCTAAAAAAGGGTCTTTAACTTATAAAAATTTTGTAATAAGTTAAAAACCGAATAATCTTTACAAATAATCGTTATTTAGTGGGGGTTAATATGGACATGGCAATGTAAAACTTTAAAATTTGCTTCCACTTGACTATGAACCTTTTCACTAATATCATGCGCTTCTTTTAATGTCAAATTTTTATTAATACCAACTTCCACATCAACATAATAGTTATTCATATGGCGTCTAACTTTTAAATCATCAACACATATGACACCTTCAACATTTAAAATACACTCCCGAATGCTCTCTACCGTCTTCTTACTTGGTGAAGCATCAGTTAAGTAATAGGCTGCTTCTTTAATAATATTAATACTTGAATTAATAATGATCACACAAATAATAAGTGTCCCAATATATTCAAAGATATAAAAATTAAATTTAGCAAGGACAATCGAAATAATACTGACCGCTGTCGCAAAAATATCAGAAAGATGATTAATCGCGTCCCCCTTTAAAGCCGGCCGCTTTAGTTTTAAATAAGCGCGATAATTAATAATAAACATGAATACTTTTATAAAGACACTGACAATCGCTACAATTAAGGCTGGTGTGCCAGGTAAAACATATTCCGCACCTTGAAAGTAAGCAATAAAGTCTTTAACGGTATTAATTCCTAACACTACTGTCGTAAATAAAATAAATAGACCTAAACCAAAGAAGATAAGTCCTTCATATTTTTGATGACCATAATGGTGATTTTCATCAGGAGCGCGACTCGCAGTCTTCATCACAATAAGTAGCATCACACTAATAAAAATATCAAAAAAGGAATTAAAGCCATCACCAACAAGCGAAGGTGAATTATATAAATATCCCGCACCGAGCTTAATCACCGCAAGGATAATATTTAAGGTCAATGTGACCGCTAAAAGGATGCGTAGTTGTTTGTTTCTCATATTTTGTATTATAGTACTTTTCAAATGCTAATTAAATTGATTAATCATAAAACTACTATATTTCTATATAATGCTATAATTTATTATAGAAATTAGTGATAAGGAATTTTATTATGCTAGAACTTGTTAATATAAAAAGATATTATACGCAGAAGAAAGGCCCAACTGTTAAGGCGCTTGATGATGTTTCACTCGTATTTCCAGAAACAGGGATGGTGTTTGTATTAGGTAAATCAGGTTCAGGAAAATCAACTTTACTTAATGTCATCGGCGGACTTGACCAAGCGACAAGTGGGGACTTAATCATTAAAGGTAAATCTACCAAAAAATTTAAACAAAATGAATTTGATAGCTACCGCAATACAATGGTCGGTTTCATCTTCCAAGAATACAACGTTTTAAATGACTTCACTGTCGGTCAAAATATAGGCATTGCGCTTGAACTACAAGGTGAAAAAGCATCAAACGAAAAAATTAATGCAATGCTTGAATTACTTGATATGCAGGGTTACGGGCACCGCAAACCAAATACACTTTCCGGCGGACAAAAGCAACGAGTAGCGATCGCCCGCGCTCTTGTTAAAAACCCGCAAATTATTATGGCCGATGAGCCAACCGGTGCACTTGATAGCGTCACTGGTAAACAACTTTTTGAAACACTAAAAAAATTATCACAAGATAAACTTGTCATCGTTGTGACTCATGACCACGAATTTGCCGAAAACTATGGTGACCGCATTATTGAATTTAGTGACGGGAAAGTAATTCGTGATGTTTCTAAAGTAAAAAACGAAAAGCAAGAAACAAATACGGTCTTTAGCGAAGAAGGAATTACTGTTAGTGCGGGTTATGAATTAACAGCGGAAGATTTAGTCAAAATCAATGAATATTTACGGCAAAACCGCGATAAAACATTCATTAAGGTATTAAATAATGATTATGAATTTAAACCGACAAAACAACCAGCATCTTTTCCAAAAACGGAAAAATTGGATTTGATTAAATCAAAGATGCCCTTTAAATCAGCGCTTAAAATTGGCGCTAGTGCACTTAAACATAAAAGATTTAGACTCGCGCTTAGTATTATTTTAGCCACTAGTGCATTTGCAATGTTTGGGTTAACTGACGCCATTGCTAATTTTAAACGTACGGAAACAACGATTAACACAATGTTAGATTTAAATATTGGATACTCCTCTATTTCCAAAATAGAACGCATCAAATATAGCGATTATTATTATTCGCAACAAGTAGGGTTAGACGACGATGATCTCGCCGAATTAGAAAAAATCGATAATAGACTAGACTTCTTTCCTGTACTTAATGAAGCACTTGAATACTCTAGCAATTTTTATAGCGACAGTTTTGATTATTATGACCCATATCGTTATGGCATCAATACTATTGCACACCTAAAAGACGCAGATTTAACAAAAGCTAATCTCAGCTTATTAGCGGGCACATTACCGACCAATAAAAACGAAGTTGCGGTTCCTGAATATGTTTTTGATTCCTTTAAAAAGTATGGATATCGCTCACTGACTAATAGCACTAAAATTGCAATTGATGACCCCGAAGATTTGCTTAATAAAACATTGAACAATAAATTTGTAATTTCTGGTGTATATAAAACTGGTTTAGAAGTTGACCGTTTCATAATTGAGAATGTTGATGATGATGGTAGTATTTATAACACGATTAACACTGAAGTTTTTAGACAATATTTATTAAATGGGTTTCATACCACACTACTTGTGCATGAAGAGTACTACAATAAACTTGTTGAACAAAATAAGGTATATTCTTTGCCCTTTAACTCTAATTCTTATTTCCAAATGGGAGATGTTGATCGTTATCAATTTACAACCCGTAACTTCCGCAGAATTGAAAGTTTAAAAACTAACAACGATGTTATTTTATTTAATGGCATAACGCACGATAATTTAGGTCGTGATGATATTATACTTAGCACTTCTGCCGCTTTCTTCCAAGGTATGGAAGGCGGTGTCCATGATTCAGTTCAAACCGCACTTTTAGTATTTGTCGATAATATAAAGTCAACAGATGAAAACGACCTTGCGATTGAGCAAATGTTAAAAACTAATTATCAACATTATGGTTTTAATAGCCCCCTTGATGTTACTGCACCATCTCTCTGGAGTGAACAAGAAAAAACAAGCTTCCGGAATTTTTATGCCCAAGCACTGCTCACCTTCCTCTATGATGAAAACCCGTTCCAACCCGAACTCATTGGTCGCGAAGCCATCTTTGCTGTAACTAGCGCACAAATTAAAACTGACTTTGCGCCATTTAACATTGAATATTTCCTTGTTGCATATGAAAGTGATGGAGAAAAGCTAAAAGCAGCGCAGGATTTACGTGTTGTTGGTTTTACTTTTGACTATCAGTATTATATTGAAGCGTGGGAGAGTATTATTATTTATATTAATGAAGAAAATGCTGAAGTTATGAATTTAACACCTGAAGGTGCTTACTTCCGTGCAGTTACTTATCACGGCAATTCACGTGCTATTATTCAAAAACTTGTTAAGTTTAATGAACTAGGAACAAAAAAGGATGTTGGTTCTTTTTATCGCATGAATAATGAGGTTTCTTATCTTGTTGAAAATGTTGGAGACTTCTTAGAAATTATTTCTAGAATATTTGTCGTTGTTGGCATTATCTTCGCGGTATTTGCCTCACTACTCTTCCTTAACTTCATTACACTAAGTGTGGCATTTAAGAAGCAAGAAATTGGGATACTACGTGCGATTGGTGCACGTGGGATTGATGTTGCTACTATCTTTATGAACGAAGCAGGAATTATTGCTTTAATTAATCTCATACTCTCATTTATGCTTGCCATCATCGCTGGAACAACAATTAATAATTACATTGGGAAAAATATTAATATTTATTTATCAATTGTCAATGTTGGCCTAAGGCAATTATTACTTCTAATTCTCATTGCCTTTGGCGTAGCGTTTATTTCTAGCTTTATTCCTGTCTTCCGCCTTAGTCGCAAGAAACCAATCGACGCAATTAGAATGCGCTAGAAGTATTTATGTGACATTAAAAAATGCGCTTCTTACAAGCGCATTTTCTTTAATGTTCACAATCTTTATTTAATTGGTGATATGTAAAATTTACCAAAAACTTGTCGCAAGTCATAGACATTAATAAAGGCTTTAGGATCGACTTGTTGTGTTAAGCGCACTACGTCATTTACTTCATTTGATGAAACTGTCATATAAATAACAGATTTTTCACTTTGTGAATACACACCAATACCTTTAATTGTTGTCGCACCATGCGGGAAGTTGGAAATAAGAATTTTCGCGAGTTCTTCATCATTTGTAATAATTTGCACTTGCGATTTTTTATTCCGCACATTAATTAAGTCAATTACAAATGAATTCATTACAAGATAAGTAACACTAGAAATAAAACTTGTAATCGCTACATTAGTGTTCGTAAATTGTGTATTAGCGATATCAATATTAGTGCTCGGATGAATTAAGTTCAGGACAAAATAAAAACCAACGACTACGACATTAAAGAGCACATTATATTTACCAACACCTTCGCTTTTCTTATTCGCAAAGTAGTAGGCAATAATATCCATTCCGCCACTACTAACATTACCACTAAAAGCAACCGCAGCGCTAAAACCAGCAAGGATGCCCGCGTAAAGTGTACGCGTTAATTGCGAGTCGTAAATTACCGCCTTCTCCAAACTAACTGGAATAATACTAATAAATAATGATGCAAGTAAAACATTTATAATCGAAAAAATAGTAAATCTCCGACCAATTTTAAGCCACCCTAAAATAAAAACGGGAATATTTAACGTAAAGTACAAAATTGATTGTAAAACGCGAGGATTAACTTTTTGCCAACCGATAATATCATGAATTAATTTAACTAAATTTTGGCTTAAACCAGAAACACCGCCCCCCACAAACACAATTTGATTACCACTGACACTGTGGAGCGTTTCAAGCGATGGACTAATAAATAAACGAAATGCTAAAGCATAAGTAAACGAACTAAAGAGCACTAACATTAAAAGATACATCCACTCGGTTGCAACCTTTAAGCGTGGTCGGAATGAAAGCCACTCTCTAATTTTACTTTTGACACTAAAACGAATACCCATAATTACCTCACTATCTTGAATTATAGGTTTAATTTAATAAACTTGCAAAATATAACTATTTAAAACTATTGTTTTAATGAAAAAACACATTGTTTTGCTATTAGATTTCAGAAACTTTAGTAAATTGCTTTTTTTATTATTGCTTTTGTTTGAAAATATATGTTGAGAGTGTTATTATTATACGTGCTCTATTATTTAATAGAAGGAGGAACTTTTCATGAAAAAAATCTTAGGTGCTATCGGTGGTTTCTTTGTAGCTATCTGGCGCTGGATTAAAGAAACAGCCTGGGTCCAACCACTTTTAATTGTTGGAATTATCTTTGGAATTATTTTTGCAATTCCAAGTGTCGTCGATGGCATTCGTAAAATTGATGAACGTAACAATAGTGCGGAAAAATACTATCAACAATTCCAAGTCTCACTTGCTGGTGCGGAAAATAGTGCCGCTGATAAATTACTTGATGAAATTAAGCAAAATTCAGAAGGTGGTAGTGAAAGCTTAAAAGGACAAAAATTCTTCGTAGTTTTTGTGCAAAAAGATGAAGCATGCAGTGCATGTCTTGATGCTCGTGAAGGCTTTGAATATTTAGCGGATGATGGTAAAGCTTTACTTGATGATGGCCGGAAGATTGAACTTAAAACAATCTTTGTGGACCAAGAATTAAAACGTAAAGATAAAGAAGATTGGAAGAAAGAAGATAGCGATCCAGTTGATAATTATGCTGAAACCGCTTTTGAAGCTTTCTTACTTCGTAACGCTGCTCGTTTTGAAGAGTATGCTGGGGATGCACTTAATACCCACTATTATATTAATGGCGGTATTACTGAGCAACAAGTTGAAGATATTGAATCAGCGGATGTCAAACGTTTCCAAACCCCAACCATATTACAAATTGACTTTACTGACACAGCACCACAACCTGGTGTTACAAATGTCTTTATCGGTGTTCAAGGAGCGAAAAAACTTGATCGCGCTAAATACATTGCTGATGCATGGAACTATAAAGGTCAATTTGGACCAAATTATACTGTCTAACATTATTAAAAAGTTGAAAAATGCCGGCGTTAAGCCGGCTTTTCTTTTTACTTCTTCTACTAAATTATTAAAGTACTGTAAACAAAAGTGTCGCGATTAAGAAATAAATTTGTAAGGCAAAGAAGTCATTAATCGTTGTAATAAGCGGACCAGACGCTGCTTTTTCGTCTAGCTTAACAGCGAGCAAAATAATTGGCGTTAACACACCTGCTAATGAGCTAATAATCATTGCGCACATAAGTGATAAGCCTACTACTGCAGCATACATCAAAGCATTATCTTGACCTAAAATAGTAAGGAATAAGAAAACAATACCAAACCCGACGATACCGGAAGCAAAACTATTTAATAATCCAATTAAAAGTTCACGCCCAAAATGTTTTCTAATTTTAATTTCACCACTATGTAAGCTTAAAATTGTGACCCCCATACTTTGTGTACCAATATTACCAGCCATCCCAAGAATCATTGGTTGGAATAAGACTAAGCCCACAAAAGTACTTAAAAGTCCTTCGTATGATGTAAGTGTGCCAGCGATTAGTAAGTTAAGTACGACCGCGACGAGCGGCCACGGTAACCGTGTTAAGGCGTTTTATGTGGTGGAAGATTATCATCATCTTCGGCAACTTTCACTAATTGGCGCATCATTGTTTCATGCGATTCCGCCATTAAATTTAATGCGTCAGTTTCAGAAACGAACCCAATCATTTCACCATCACGCGTTAATACAGGAAGCATTAATATGTCATAATCACGAATCATTTTTAATGCCCAAGTAATTTTTTCGTCTTCATACACGAACGGGAAATTAGTGTCGATAACTTCACTAATTGGAGTTGTTGAACGAGCGGCAATTAAGTCTTTAATGGTAGTAGCCCCTACATATTTATTATTTTCATCGTGGAAGAAAATAACATCAATTTCATCATTATCAGCGGCATTAGCAATCGTATTATACGTTGCTTTTTTAACTGTTGTCGTATTTGGGAAAGAAATAAAGTGTGGCGAGCTAACCGCAGCTGCACTATCAGCGTCGTAACTTAGTAACTTAAAATATTTTGTTGTTCTTCAATCTCCATTTCTTCCAAAAATTCAGCAGCGTCTTCTGGATTAAGGAAGCTTAAAAGATCGGCGCGTGATTCATAAGTTAATAAACTAAGTAAATATGCTTGGCTCTCTTCGTCTAATTCACCGTAAAGAACCGCTAAGTCAAATGGTTGTTTTTGATTAAGAAAAGCAATGTCAGCGGGTTCAATTAAACGTGCAATTATCTTTTCATTTAATTCCATTGACATGCCCCCTTTCATAAATAAAATTATACCCCATTATTTAGGATGTGAATTAAATAATTATAATTTTTTAATTTACAACTTACATCTATTTTACAAAAGACGCTAAGTGTTCTGCTGTTGCTTTTGCTTCCGCTTCGGTTTCAGCTTCAACCATCACTCTTACTAATTCTTCAGTTCCGCTAGCGCGAACTAAAATACGACCAAGACCACCAAGTTTAGCTTCACTCTTTTTAATTTCCGCAAGCAATGTTTTATCAGTCATTGCCATCTTTTTATCTTTGACTCTAATATTTAATAAACATTGTGGAAATTTGATAAATTCTTTAACATATTCACTAAATGTTGTTTTTTCTGCCGCTAAGACATCTAGTACTTTCATCATCGTATAAATGCCGTCACCCGTCTTAATATAACCATTAAATATTGTATGACCTGATTGTTCACCACCAATTAAGTAATCGTGTTCAATCATTTCCCGTTGAACGTGTTTATCGCCAACACTAGTGGCGACTAATTTAATACCTAATTTACTTAATGCTGCACCAAGTCCGTAATTTGCCATCACTGTGGCAACGACAGTATCTTTTGTCAATGTGCCGATTTTTTTATAATGTTTCCCTAAAAGATATAATACATGGTCACCATCAAGTACTTCACCTTTGGGTCCAACAAATAAAACACGATCAGCGTCACCATCAAAAGCAACACCGAGGTCATATTTACCAGGTGAGTTTTTAATTGTGTCTTGTAGTTTATCTAAATGGGTTGAACCGCAGTCTGCATTGATATTAACACCGTCTGGTTCAACATTAATAATTGTGGCATTTAAACTAGTGCCTGCAACGATATGATGAATAACACTGCTAGCGCTCCCATTAGCGCCATCAATTAATAAATTAAGCTTGAGTCCACCGCGAAATGCCTTCTTAGCGTAATCAACATATTCATAAATTAACTCGGATTTGTCGGTAAATTTGCCAATTTCACCGCCTGTTTTAAGTTTAAGTCGTGTGTCACTTGCAATATACTTTTCAATTTCCTCTTCGATTGATTCAGCAATTTTAAAACCATTTGTGTCAAATATTTTAATGCCGTTATCTTGGAAAGGATTATGCGACGCACTAATCATGATGCCGTAATCATAATTGTATTTTTTACATAAATACGCTAAGGCAGGTGTTGGCGCAACACCAATGGAACTAGCCTCACCCCCACTGCTTAAAATACCCGCAACTAAGCTAGCAAAAATAACAATTCCACTTCTGCGCGTGTCATAAGCAATTAAAATCTTATTTTTCTTTTGGTATTGACCTAAAAAAGCTCCAATATCAAAACTTAAGCCTGGCGTCAGTAAAACATTTGCCGGTCCTCTAATTCCGTCTGTTCCAAATAATTTCATATATAACCTCTTTAAATAATTTATTTCGTTAATAAATGATCGACTAATACTTTTCTAAAGTCTTCAGGACTCACAGGTTGCAAAGCAGCGCGATAAGCAATGGAAATACGACCAGTTTCTTCACTAACAACAATCGTAACAGCATCACTAATTTCGCTAATTCCTAATGCTGCGCGGTGCCGTGAGCCAACCTTTCCTGCAAGTGCTTTGGTTGATGGTGTAAAGTAGACACTAGCCGCTAAAATGGTATCGTCACGAATTACAACGGCACCGTCATGAAGTGCCGTCCCCTTATAGAAAATAGTCGTTAATAAAGGTGCACTAACCGGTGCATCAATCGGACTGCCATTTTTAATTAATTCCGTTAATTGATTAGTGCGTTCAATAGTAATAAGCGCACCAGTTTTAGTTTTTGATAACGAAAATACCGCAGATACAAGTTGATTTACTAAATCCTCTTGGTCGTAAATCTTACGAAAATCACGCTGGAAGCGACGGTCTTTTGGTGTGGCGACATTGGAGATTAACCATCTAAATTCAACAATATTACCAAAAATAAACGTCATAGCGCATAACATATAAATTAAAGCAACTAAGTAAAAGGCATATGTTAAATCAAATAAACCGAGCACTAACAAGACAACTGAAAGTACGATAAGCGTAACTTTGGGGAATATACGTTTAAGCGTAATTAATAAAAGTACATCAAGTGTAACTATAAAAACAAAAACAACTAAGAGTTGTATAACCTGAATTTGCAATTCACTAAGCATTTCTGAAAGTATTAAAAACATAATAAATCCCCCGTCTATTTGTATAAATATTTTAGCATGTAAACACAACCATTTTCAATTTAAAATGCGTAAATTGTCGCTATTTTTTAACGAAAACTAATCCCAAATTAAAAAGAGTGCCATTTTGCAAGGTTATCGCAATAAACATTATAATTATTTCGGCAATATAATACTAAACATTATGTTCGAATGTTATTTAAAATATCAGAGCATTAAGCGCGTCTTTTAAGTAATTCACTTTTAATTTTGTCCGCAGCTTCTCTTTGTTTAAGCCAAAACTCTTTACTTTCTTCGAGGTTAAATTCACGGGGTAAACTCGTTTCTGTAACAAGATGACCTTGATAGTTAATCTTTGTTAAAGCATCATAAACTTCTTCCCAATTAATTACACCATCAAACGGAATTTTATGATAATCATTAACACCATCGTTATCATGAAGATGCAGTGCAACACAATATTTATGACCAAGTTTTTCAATCATTAATTTCGGTGATACACTTTTATCAAAACCATTAAACATTTGCGCATGACCAACATCAACACACGCCTTTAAGTTAGGATGATTAATATATTCTAAAAGGCTTAAAAATGATTCAGGAGTTGAACAAGTTGAGTAATCACAATGAATTGCTCCTACTTGCCATTCCCACATATTCTCGGTTGCAATGACAACATTCATTTTTTTCGCTAGCGGAAGTAGTTCATCAAAAAACTTTTTATTAAACTCATTATCAGCGTTCATCACTGGATGAATAACAACATAAGGAATGCCAATGATGCCCGCTATTTGTAAACATAATTTTTGTGTTTCTAACATGTATGCATTATATTCTTCATCGTCCTTACGATAAACATGAAACGGGGTATGTGCTTGCACAATCGGAAGATTAATCTCTTCAGCGATACTTTTAATGCGTTTCGCGTTTGCAATTATGTCACCAGTAAATAACTCACGATTACGAACAGCAACACCACCAAAGGTGTCATACATTGTTAAATCAACAGCTTCAAAACCTAACTCCTTAATAAGTCGTAAAGCAAACTCTAAATCACCAAAGCGTGTCACATGGCCTGTCATCATTGCTGTTTTCATAACTTTGCTCCTCTATATTTATTTAATCAAAACTCATTACACAATTACGACCAGAAGCTTTTGCTTTATATAAAGCTTGGTCAACATTATCAATAAACTGTTGGAGGTTTGTTTCGGTGTTTGGCTTAGCGGAATATACACCGACACTAATTGTACATTTATATTCTTTAACTTGTTTAAATTCTAATAGTTGCACTACTTCCCGAATTCTATTACCGATTGTGATCGCTTCTTCTTTACTAGTGTCATGTAAATAAATTAAAAACTCTTCCCCGCCAAATCTGCAGCAAAGATCTAATGGTCGAATGTTTTCTGCGATTGTCTTTGCTACAACCTTTAATACTTCGTCCCCAAATAAGTGTCCATAAGTATCATTTACTTTCTTGAAAAAATCAATATCAATAAAAAGAAATGATAAGTAACCATCTTCTTGCTGTGCCGCTTAAAATAGGACTCAGCTTTATTCATAAAAAAGCGCCGATTATAAATGCGTGTTAACGGATCTAAATTAGAACTTTCTTTCACTAATGCATAAGAGCGGTCATACATTATAAGTAAAAATCCTACGCCATTAGTTAACATTAATAACACTAAGGCAAGGAATGTACCAATTTGGAAGAAATTATTAGTGAAAAGTACAATCTCATTATCAAATAGGGAATTAAATGCTCGTAATAAGAGGAAGATAAGGAAGAGCAGACTTATTGCGGCAATGACTTTTTGAAACTTCGTGCTCTCTTTATTTAAAATACTTAAAACATTAGGGGCGGCAAAAACTAAAAATACCGCTAAAGAAGCAATCCCAACCCTAATATGCGCAGCGCTAAGCGTAATTTCAAAAACTAAAAATAAGATAACTGCTACCGCTAATAAAACACTTTGTGTTATCACCCAGCCCTTTGTCCACTTATCATTTAGCCGTAAAACAATTAACGAATCTAAATAAAAACTGACAAAGAGCAATATATTACCAAAGTAAACAGAAATAACATCACTTATTTCCCCTCTAAAAAATAAAAATAACCACGCGATTGCTTGTAAAATTTTAGCAATACCAAATCTTTGGATTATTGTTTTATCATAATTTGAATCGTGATATATGTAATAACGAAGTGTTAAAAGTGATAACACTAAATTGCCACAAATTAAAACACCCATCATTGTTTTTACATCTAGTTTAATAAGGGTTTCTAATAAGTTTTGTAAGAACATCTTCTATTGGCCTCTTTCTTTTTAACTCTGATCAATATGCATCCTTTTTTTAATACATAATCAAGGCTTTGTATATTATACAAAAATTAATATCTCGCGCCTTAGAAAGGTACAAAATAGTGATATTTTTTTACAATTAAATGATATTTTTATAATTATTTAATCAACTTTTACATGTTGTTTTATTACAAAAAAATATTATTTATTCTAAAACTTGACATTTAACTAATAATATCTAATAATGAAGATGCAAGAGGAATCTTGGCGGTCTTACCCACTAAGTAGTGAGAGTGATGCATTCACGTAAACCTAGGGCCGTATTAAAGGGATCAGTATCAGCATTTACAATATGTATTTAAACCGCCCCTCATTATTTGCGGGTAAGCGGGCTGATCGCATCATTCCAGCAGTTATTTGGATAACTGCTTTTTATTTATGAACTCATTATATTTTTCTAAGTTCTTTTTATTCGCTTTTAAAAATTGTAAATAGTTAGATTCGTCATATGAAATATTATTAGAATAACGTAAATCTTTTTTTGTTAAATTAATTTTTGCAATACAGTGATGAAGTTCATATCCTAAATAACCACCTTTTATTTGAAAGTTTTTTTTCTTGCCATAAGAACTTTTACTTGTAAGTATTACTCCAGCAATATTATCTCCGCTTTTATATAATGGTATAAATTTATGTTTTCCAATTCTATCATGCATTGCTTTAGTTATTACAAAACACTCTTTCTTATTTGGGTGATTGAATAATGGTAGCTCATTAACTTTTAAATCATTATCCTTACCTAATACCTGTTTTCTAGTTTTCCCACTATGATTATAATGTTTTTTTGCGAAGTACATTCTACTATTATTTGTATTAGCTTTTTGGCGCTTTACAATTTTGGGAAACTTGAAAATGGTCCATACTAAAACAGCAAATAACAAAAGTAATATTGAGTGTTGTTTGAATAATTCGTTTAATATCATCTTAACTCCTATTTATTACCCTTAATGTTTTTTTTGTTTTCCTTCAATTTCGCATTTTTCGATTATTCAATATTGTTTAATCTCTTTTCATATTGTTTTTTGAAGAAATTCAGTGAAATCTTATCCAATATATAATAATAA
>Ga0116190_1000355_pt1 | contig 48449 bp, 41 predicted proteins | sample AD_JPNTR4_MetaG_FD_89808 | JGI IMG/M metagenome (GOLD analysis project Ga0116190, IMG submission 89808) | Active sludge microbial communities of municipal wastewater-treating anaerobic digesters from Japan - AD_JPNTR4_MetaG | ecosystem: Engineered > Bioreactor > Anaerobic > Digestate | place...
AGTCGGTTCCATGATGGGTTCCGGCGGTATGATTGTTATGGATGACACGTCCTGTATGGTGGACGTCGCCAGATATTTTACCACCTTTTTGGAAGAGGAATCCTGCGGTAAGTGCGTTCCCTGTCGTGAAGGTGTTCGCCGGATGAAGGAAATTCTCGATGATATCTGCGCCGGCAAAGGTCAGGAGGGAGATGTCGAACTCCTGGAAAAAATAGCCACCGGCGTGGCGGACGGTTCGCTTTGCGCGCTGGGCGGCAGCGCTCCCATCCCGGTCTTGAGCACGAGTAAAGATTTCCGGCATGAGTATGAAGCACACATCAAAGAACACCGTTGTCCGGCCGGTGTCTGCAAGGCACTGATAACCTACAGCATCGATGCGGAAAAATGTACCGGCTGCGGCGCCTGTATCAAGGTATGTCCAGTTCAGGCCATTACCGGTGAAAAGAAGAAAGCTCATGTAATTGATGACAAAAAATGCACCCGTTGCGGTGCCTGTATCGAAAGCTGCAAATTTGATTCAATCATTGTGAAATAAAGGTAGGATAAACCATGGTAAATCTGACTGTTGATGGAAAAAATATATCGGCGCCGAAAGGGACAATGCTTTTGGAAGCCATTCGTGGCGCGGGCATATCAATACCCACGCTGTGCGCGCATGAGGCTGTCAGCCGTTCCGGCGCATGCCGTTTGTGCGTGGTGGAAATTAAAAAAGGAAACCGGACCAGAATCGTTACCTCCTGTCTCTATGGTGTCGAGGACGGCCTGGTTGTCAATACCAAAAGCGACCGCGTGCTGAATGTGCGGCGTCTGGTCATGGAACTGCTGCTGGCGCGCTGTCCCGAATCGGATGTTCTGCAGAAACTGGCCAAAGAACTTGGTGTCGAACCCCAGTCCCGATTTGTTGCCGATACCGACAAAGGCAAATGTATCTTATGCCGTTCCTGTGTCCGTGTTTGTGAAGAAGTTGTCGGCGTCAGTGCCATCGGTCTTTTCGCCCGAGGACCTCATAAAACCGTCGGCACGCCCTACAATGAAAAATCGGATGTCTGCATCGGCTGCGGCGCCTGTGTGTATGTCTGTCCCACCGGCCATATCGAAATGACCTCCACCGAAGACAAACGTAAGATTTGGGGACGCACGTTTAAGATGCAGGCCTGTACGAAATGCGGCAAGTTCTTCGCCCCTGTCGATCAGCTGAAATTCATCAGCAAGCAGACCGGCACACCGTTGGAAGAACTTCAAGTCTGCACGGAATGCCGATGATGTGACGGAATTCAAAAAATTTTTAAAACAAAAAGGCTCCTGATTCTCTTGGAAAAGGAGCCTTTTTTTGATTCCGAATTCATCCAGCGCCTTCATCGCTGAAGGTCATATCGTTTTTTTGGGTGTTGAAAATTAAGATGATGAATCGTATGCTGTGGTAAACTGTTCATGGGAGGAATAGGATTGCATCATCATTTCCCTTTTGGGAACGAGCAATGAATTTCGTCGACATCTGCCTTCATCGCTTTGAGATGCGGGATTCTCATAGCTGTTTCAGGGATACTCCCTATTCGAAAATCCGGTAGGTTTATTTGAACGATCCGGTTCAGTCCGGCGGGAGACAAAACGACAGAGGAAATATGAATAATCTGGTCATTTTTACCGCTTCATACATCAACGATCTGGATCGCCTGGAAATTTTGAAAGCGTCGGTGGACAAATTCAACGCCGATAAAATTCCTTTTTATATCGTCGTACCTCAAAAAGATTTGGACATCATCCAAAACAGAATTACGACCGGCAAAGAGCCTTACGAGTTGTATTTTGTGGCGGATGAAGACATTCTGGAGCCGGATGACGGACAGATGGACGGATGGCGAAAACAGCAATTAAAAAAACTGGCTTTCTGGGAACTCGGATTATGCAATTTTTACGTCATCATGGATTCCGATGTCTATTTCATCCGGGATTTTCACGTGTCGGATTTTATGCGGGATGAAAACAGCCCCTATTTGTCGATGGACGAGGTCCTGGAAACGCAGGACAAAAATTATGCGAAAAATTATTTCCGAAGAACGGGTAAAAATTACACGTTCGTGTTTATGGGGCAGGTGTTTTCAAAATTCGTCCTGGAAGATATGAAAAAAAACGTTTTGGACAAAAATGGCTTGTCCTGGAGGGATTTGATCTCTTTGTCGCCCTGGGAATTTCAATGGTACGGCGAATACTTTCTTCAATCCAGAATCCATGAATTGCTGCCCACCAACAAACTCGTTAAATCGTTTAGGATACAATTGCAGTATGTGTTGGAGCGTTTCCGCGGTTACACTCCAGACGATTTTGTGAATCAGGGCTATATCGCGGTTCACATGCAAAACCGATGGGTGAAGGACAAGGTGTATCGTCCGATGCCATGGACGGCGCTGCTCCGACGGGCGAAGCAATATGCCCGACGTTTGATAAGCTCTTGAAATCAGAAGGCAATGAATGAATCAGCCCCAAAGGGATGGCACCAACAATGTCTTGACACCTGATGGTTGATGCTCTATAAGTTGACGCACCTTGCCTTTTGAGTCGTTTTTCGTCTTGAAAGAACATGAAAAAATGTCTCGGAGAAAAATATGTTTGCAATTCCGGAAAGCGTCATTCACGAAGAGATGGATGGCGAGACGATGCTTGTCCGTCTGGACAGCGGAAATTACTACACGATGAATATGTCGGGAGGTCAGATCTGGGCGCTCATCGAACGGGGAGCGTCAAAAAACCAGATTGTGTCATCCCTATCCGAACTCTATGGTATTGAAAAGAATCAGATCGAGGAGCCGGTCGACACCTTTCTGAAGTACCTCATCGTCGAGGAATTGGTTGTTGTGCAGCCCTCCTCCGGTGTCGACGCGCCGGATTTGCCGACCGAGGTTCGCAAGGCCGCCGCTTCCTTTGAGCCGCCGCAACTCCACAAGTATTCAGACATGCAGGAGCTGCTGATTCTGGATCCGATTCATGAAGTCAGCGATGCGGGATGGCCCCATTCCAAACCGCAAAATGACAGTAACGAATGAAGAGGAATAGAAATTTTTGCCAGCACCGAACATCGTAAACAGCACCGATCTTCTTCTTTCCTATTTTCTTGATGCCTTTGAGCTGTTGGGGCACGCCTTGGCCCGTGGCGGCAGTCCAGTCCCAAAACGGATCCGGCTCTTGGGGGAAACCCTGGAGCTGGTTTTTTCCGATGAAAGTCTCCTGCCGTTTTTCATGCCGGCATTGGAGCATCTGGTCATATCGTTCAGCGACGCACCGACTGTTAGAATTTATATCTGGGATGATGTGACGACGAAAACGGTCATGCCGGATCCTCCCTGGCAGGGATACGGCGTCCAGAGCGCTTCCGGAAATCTCGAAGGCGTTTTTACCCGTCGGGGCGATTTGCGGGGATTTCAAAGCGAACGGATTAAGGCGGCTTTTAACTGGTCGGCCAACGCCTTGAGCATGTACGATGCCGGAGACGCCGTGGGGTTTTACTGGACTAGGGACGCAAGGCAGTTGCCCGCCTATGAGACCAGCGCGCCGCTGAGAACGATTTTGAATTGGCGGGCCCAGCAGAGAAATGGTCACTTCATTCACGGGGCTGTCGTGGGCGGAGCAAACAACGGCGTTTTGGTTGCGGGCAAGGGAGGTTCGGGAAAATCCACGACGGCGCTGGCAGCGCTCAGGGCCGGTCTTCGTTACGTCAGTGACGATTATTGCCTGGTTTCCATCGAACCGGAACCGGCGGCTCATTGCGTTTTCAGTTCGGCGAAAGTGGATCCCGGAAATCTTTTCCGCGCCGAACACATTTTGTTCACCCGGAGCAAAAACCAAAACTCCCATGACGACAAAGAAGTTTTTTTTCTCCATCCGCAGTTTGCCAAACAGATCGCACCCCGGTTGCCGCTTAAAGCGATCCTGCTTCCCAGAATTACCGGTGAAGAGCAATCCCGTCTGACACCGGCCCCGCAGGCGGACGCTATCCGGGCGCTGACCGTCAGCACCGTGTGTCAGTTTCCCGGAGCAGGCAAACAAACGGTGGACATCATCATGTCGCTCGTGAATCAATTGCCCTGTTATCATTTTGATTTCGGGACCGATTTATCGCAGGCAGCTGGGGTGATTGCGGATTTGCTTGAAGACCAAAAGGAAGTGTCCGAATGAAACTGATCATCATCAGTCCCTTCGCGCCGTATCCGCCCAATTCCGGCGGCCGTATCCGACAATGGGAATTGATCAAGTATCTGGGGGAAAGACACGATTTGACGCTGGCGTTTTTCATCAACCGCGGAGAGGAAAAAATTTTGGAAGGCGCCTTTGAGAAGGTCTGTTCCGAAGTGCACATGATAACGCACGCGGGAGATACAACGGATCGAGTTCCTCCATCGCTGCCCTGGCCGATGCGCGCGTATGCCGTGGAACCGATGAAGAACCTGATGACACGGCTCGCTGCGAGGGGCTGCGATGTTTTGATCACGGAATTCATTTACATGGCGCAGCACCGCCATCTCTTCGCCGCGCCTGCTGTTCTCCACGAGCATAATATCGAATCCTCCATTTTCCGGCAATACGCGGAGATGCCGGAGGCGGACCAGGCTGAAATTTTCGGCATCAGAAAAGACGCGACGTTCTGGAAAGCCACCTGGATGATGATGCGCCGGTATGAAAACGAGATCTGGCCTCAATTTGATTTGAGGATTACCGTCAGCCATCTGGATAAACAGGAGATGGACTCACGCTGTCCCGACGGGAAATCAATGGTGGCCGAAAACGGCGTCAATACGAAAACGATGCGGCCGCTGGACGTCAGTCGCTCCAAGAATCTCCTGTACGTGGGAACGATGAATTATTTTCCCAATGAAGACGGCGCATTGTTTATGGCCGACACCATCATGCCTCATGTGTGGAGTCTGGATCCGGACATCAGGCTCTATATTGTCGGCAATAATATGCCGCGTAAAATCAAGGCGTTGGGAGACGATCCCCGCATACAAATTTTTCCGGATGTTCCGGATATCCGGGCGGTGGCCGCCAGGTGCTGTCTCTCCGTCGTTCCTCTGAGGTTCGGCGGCGGCACGCGAATCAAAATCCTGGAATCGTTCGCTTTGGGCCTGCCCGTTGTCTCCACCTCCAAGGGTTGCGAAGGCCTGGCCGTGGAAGACGGGAAACATCTGTTGATTCGGGATAATCCGGAGGATTTTGCAGCCGCTGTGGTTACCGCCGTGAACAATCATGAGCTTTCGGATACACTCCGGCAAAACGGACGAATGCTGGCCGAACAAAGATACGACTGGAGGAAAATATTCGAAGTCGTTGAAGAAACAATAACCGGCTTGGTAGCAAGGTAATAGCCGGCGGGTCAATTCGAACAAAGAACAGAGACCATGACTCTCTTAAACAATAGAAAATTTTTCATCATTATTTTTTTGCTCACTGCTTTTTGTCTATCTGTTGACAATGACCTATTCGGTCATCTCCGAGAAACATTTTTATGCCGACGGAGTGCATTTTTTTCTAAGCATCTTGAGATGTGAAACTTTCATGATGAATAATCCCGCGCGTCAATATGGCCAGTATTTTACCGAATTTCCCATAGTGTTTTGTTTAAAATATGCGCATACGAAAAACGTAACCATTCTTTCTTACATATTCGGATTCGGACTGTATCTGCCCCAGATTATTTCCCTGTCGATTTGTTTCTACATCGTCAGAAAAACAAATATTCATTACATGCTTTTCCCGATATTAAGTCTTTTCGGCGTCAGTCATAGTATATTCTTTCATATGGCTAGCGATACCCTAGCGATTACTTACGTGTTCTGGCCTATTCTATTTTTCATCGTTTTTGTCAAAGAATACAAGGGCGTCGATATGCTGTTGCTGATGGTTATAGTTTTTGTTTTCATACGCTCATACGAATCAGCATCCATATTAGGCTTGATCCTTCTCGTTGTTTTGATTGCTGAAGCTTATCATAACTGGAAAACAGTCAGCAATAGAACAAGGCTTGTCTGGGTTGCGTTGGTCCTGATAATCATTTACGGCATCATCATTGCGGTGAAAGAAATCATGAATCCTACAGATCCAATCAATAAAGCTTCTTTTTTAAGAGACATTCCAACGGTTTTAAATAATAATCAGGCTATGCTTTCGGCAATGTATGTATTGATGATTACTGGCACTCTATTGTCCAAAAGATTTGCGGCGTCAATCCAATTTAAATTAATAGCGATATCCCTCTTTTTGATCACAGTGTATTGCAGCCTTGTTCCAGTGGTAAAACCCGAGTGGGCAAGGCCGTGGACTCAACATACGGCGCGTTCTTTTCACGTGTATATGATCCCAGTGCTTTGTCTCATGGCTTATGTTGTGTTTAAAGGTGTCGTACATGTGGGTAAAGATTCCTGGAACAAGGCTTTTATTCTTTGCGCGTTTCTTGTGGCGGGACAACTGACGTGGCAGATTCTCATGACCAGTCAATGGAACGGTTTTCGGCACGTGTTTCAGGAAGAGCTGATGCGCCATGAAGGATATGTCCGGTTTGAAGACACACGGCTTGTCCATCATAAAATAGGGAATCATCTGGTTGGAGATATGACGTGGGGCTGGACGAACCCCACGTTAAGCATTGTTTGGTCAAAAAATCATAATGTCAAAACGATAATTTCCAATCCTGTCAAATGCAACTGGGAGCCATTTGATCCCCGGGATATCCGAGCGCTTCCAAAACTTGGAAAGTATGGGTTCACCTATGAAAAATATATTGAGAACATTAGATTGCAGAATCCAAAATAAACAAAGCATTATATTATGATCAGCGATTATTTTGACAGGATATTGGTCATAAATCTGCCCCGGGCGCTTAAGCGCAGGGCGGCTATGTTGTTTCAGATCGGCAGGATGAATCTCAAAAAGACTCAATTTATCCAAGCCGTTGACGGACAATACATCAATTTGGAAAAGATGAAGGCCGAAGGGGCGCTTCTGACGGATGACTGGAGAAAACGGGACTTGACGCAGGGCGAAGTTGGTTGCTATCTGAGTCACGTCAAAGCATGGAAGTTTATGGTTGATCAGGGATTAGGAAAGGTACTGATTTGTGAAGATGATGTGGTATGGCGGGACGATGCCCATGAAATCGCCGATATATTCATGAAGGAAATACCCGACGACTGGGACATTATTCACTTCCACAGTTATGTCGAGATAGGTTCCGGAAAACATTATGACGGCAGGCGAAAGAAATTGAGTGAACACGTGTGGCAGGGATATCTGGAAGGTGAAGGGTCGGTCTGCTATGCCATCAATCGGCGCGCAGCCGAGTTTCTGCTGAAGGAGGCTTTTCCTATCCGTTATCTCCTAGATGGCGTCATCAATAAGTTGACCAGACCCAGTTTAAACCTTGAATACCGAGGGTATGTTTGTCATCCGTTTATCTGTGGAGTTTCCAATTCGCCGTCGGAAATCGACAATATTTCCAAAAGGGAAAATTGATCATTCATGCAAAATAAGAAAGGACAATAACCATTGATGGAAAGCGGTTTCATCAGCGTCATCATCCCCGTGCATAACGGCGAGCGCTACCTTGCCGACGCCCTCGACAGCGTCATGGCACAAAAATGCGAGAAGCTGGAGATCATCGTCGTCAATGACGGCTCGACGGACGGCACGCAACAAATCGCGCGGTCTTATCAGGATGTCATGTACATTTCTCAATCCAGACAGGGGGCGGGCGCGGCGCGAAACAACGGCGTGAAACATTCCCGAGGTAAGTTTCTGGCATTTCTGGATGCCGATGATTTGTGGATGCCGGATAAAACCACAAAGCAAATGTCGGCGTTGCTTGCTGATTCCGGGCTCGATATGGTTTTCGGCCATGTGGCGCAATTCTACAGTCCGGAATTGGAAGAAGTCATAAAAGATAAAATAAAAATCACACAAGCCGTCATGCCCGGTTATGTTCCGGGAGCGATGCTCATCAAAAAAGAAGCGTTCTTGAAAGCGGGATATTTCAATCCCGACTTGAAAGTGGGCGAATTCATTGATTGGTACCTCCGGGCTCAGGATTGTGGACTTCAGGGCGGCATGCTGCCCGAAGTCGTTTTGAAAAGACGCATCCACGACGCCAATACCGGTATCAGAGAAAGAGACTCGCGCAGGGATTATCTGCGTGTCCTGAAGGCCTCTCTCGACAGGAAAAGAAAGAAAGACGGGGCAAAAGAAATTCATGAACCAGCCGAATGAAGGATATCATTGGCCGACGACCGAGCAGGAGCTTTTGCTCAAAGCCGCGCTGCTGACGCGCGAGGAAGCCATCGCGGCATGGAAGCAGTGGGCCGCGTCCGTTGATTTTGATTTGCTGGATGCCGGATCGCAGCGTCTGCTTCCCCTGCTTTACCGCAATCTTGCGAAACAGGGCATTGAGCATCCCGCGCTGGCGATATACAAAGGTTTTTACCGCATGACCTGGTATAAAAATCAACTGCTTCGGCACCGCCTGAGTCGCGTTCTACGGCTGTTGTGTTCCCGCGGCATTCCGGCCGTGTTCCTCAAAGGCGCGGCGATGGCCCAGCTGTATTACCAAGATTGGGCGCTCCGGCCGATGAACGATTTTGATCTGCTTGTGCCGCAGGAAAAAGCGCTTCAGGCCGTTGACCTGTTGTGCGGCGACGGCTGGTCGCCCAACCTGCGAACGCCGGATGCAGAGGATTTGAAAATCAGACACGCGGTGACGCTGGTTGACGGTTCGGGAATGGAATTTGACCTGCACTGGCGTGTCATTTTGGAATGGGGCGTCAATCACTTTGAGCAGAGGATGAAACACGATTACTCGAAAATCCGGTTCAATGGAGTCGACGCTTACGCGCTTTCTCCGACGGATCAGCTCTTTCACACTCTAATTCACGGTGCCCGCTGGAACGCCGTGGCGCCGTTGCGCTGGATACCCGATGCCATCATGATATTGCGCGAGGCCGGCGCGGATATCCAATGGCCCCGATTGCTGCGTCAAGCCCGCGAACGGGGTCAGATGATCGCTCTTCGGAAAACGATGACCTATCTGCAGGAACAATTCCGAGCGCCGGTGCCCGCCGTCATCATGAAAGAAATCGCAACGCTCCAGCCGTCCGTCGCGGAACGCATGGAATTCTGGATGCACAATCGGCCCCGCGGTTTTGTCAGGGACGCGCTCTATCTCTGGTTCATGCACGTGAGGTCTTCGGAATCAGAAAATGACGGCAAGCAGTTGTTGGGTTTTCCGTCATTTCTCAGGCGCTTCTGGAGACTGCCCGCGGAAAAAAGTCTCGCCCTGTTTTTAGGGGTTCGGTTGATCAGGAAAATCACCAGAGGCGGGGGACAGGAATCCTCAACCAAAGAAATCTTTTAGAAAAAATTTCCGCAGTTTCGCTTTGGGTTTTCGTGGCTCATGATGATGGAGACGTTGTTAAAATTCATTTCCGGAGACTGGTATCAGGAGTACATCTATTTCCGTTTCCGCATCCACAAGCGGTCGTTTCCGGTTCGTCTTTTGGCCCGCCTGGTGTTTGCCCCTTTGGCTGTCGGGGTGAGATTCTTCATGTTGCTGTCGGGCCGCTTGGTTATTCCGCACGTGGAAATCTCCATCCAGCATCCCTGTCATGCCGCCTGCCGGGATTGCGCGTCAATCCATCCGCATCATCCTTCGCCTGATCTTGAGCTGGAGCCGTTGATTCGGGATCTCGAAGATTTTCAGGCCCGCGCGGATCGGGTTCACCGTCTGATCGTTGTCGGATATGAACCGCTCCTTTATCGGAAGCTCGGCGGATTATTGCGCTGGCTGATTGAACAGAAGAAAATTGATTTAATCGATATCATCACGCCCGGATCGGTCATCCCGGAACGCGATGTCCTGAGGTTGCTCCAGCATAAGAAAGTCATGGTGACGGCGAGCCGTTTTGCGGCGGGCGACATGCCCGGTCCCGCTGATTTTCTTTCCGTCCTTGTGAAGGAGGACATCAATTTTATGAGGCGGGACGTCTGGCGCGACGTGGGCAGTTTCAATCCGGTGGCCGATACCGACGAACAGGCGCTTCGAAATCGCTTCGCCCGATGCGTTCACAAAAATTTTCATCATTTGAGCGCAGGCGCGTACCATTTGTGTCCGAGATCGGCTCACGCGAGCCTGCTGCGTCAAGGCGCGTCGGATCGTCCGGACGGCGTCGAATTTCGGGGCCAAAAAAATCCGCGTTTGTTCAAGCGGGAATTGAAAAAACTTTTCCGGAGAAAATACCTGGCGGCCTGCTGTCAGTGCACCGGTAGCTACCGGGAAACCAGGGCGGACAAGCTTTTGAACAAACTCGCCGGCAGCTGGTATCAGGAAAATCTCTACTATAAATACCGAATCTTTGCGATGCCTCTTTGGAGACAACAATGGGCCCGTTTGTTTTTTCTGCCGGCTTGCGCGGCCATCAAAATCTGTGATGCCGTTTCGGGCCGTTTGGAAATCCCCCGTGTGGAGATGCCCGTCACGACGCGCTGCACGTTTTTGTGCAAGGACTGCGGCAACCTGATTCCCTTCTATCAAAAGAGAAACGATTACGATCTTGAAGAGCTGATGCGCGATGTCGCGGATTTTCTGGCCAATGTGGGTCGCGTCGATCGCTTCATCATCATGGGAGGAGAGACCTTTCTTTATCGAGATTTGAAAAAACTGATTGTCTATCTGATCGGCCGAAAGAAAATTCATTTGGTTCACCTCATCACCAATGGTTCCGTTATGCCGGAGAAGGACATTCTTGAGGTATTGCGGCATCGTAAATGCCTTGTAACGGTCAGCGCTTTTCCTCCGGAAATTTCCTCCCGAAAACCTCTTGTCATTTCCACCTTGAAGGAAAACCACATCAATTATCTGCTGGAAGATAAGCTGTGGACGGACAGGGGAGGATGGGATCCGGAAGTGGATAACAGTGTTGATGCGCTCGGGCGACGATTCGCGACGTGTTCCATTAAAGCCTGCCACAACATTGCCCGCGGTGAATATCACCTGTGTCCCCGTTCCTTCCACGGTGAAGTTTTGGGACAGTTCGTGCCGAGTGCGTCGGACAAGATTAAATTCCGGGGCATGCGCAATCCACAAAAATTCAAAGAGGAAATGCGCCGCCTGCTGGAGAAAGACTATATTCAGGCCTGCACGAAATGCAAGGGAACGCAGGGAGGGGTCATTATGCCGGGCATTCAGATGCGCAAAGAAAGCTGATTCATTTTCCTGCCGCGGGGAGAAGGGATGCCCGGCTTCTGGTTTTCACCGCAAAAAAACTCTGATGGCCGTCTCTAGGCAAGCAACAGGCTCAAGCTGGATAAAATCAGCATCATCCACGAAGTAACATCCATGCCCGCCAGCGGGATCAGCGCAAGGCTCGCCAGAAGAGAGCCCAAACAGCCGCCGAGAAGATCCGCCGCATACAGGGGCGAGACAATTTTTTTCTGATCAATCGTATCTTGCAGGCCGGCGCAGGCAAAAACGCCGCCGACTAGAAATCCGTTAATGCTCAAAAGAATGGATATCTGGGGCAGATCCGCGGCATCCGCGCCGGCGATGATCCAGAGGATGGCGGCGCATAAAAGGACAAATCCGGCCGTCAGCAGGAAGGCCGCATGGCGGAAATTCAGAGGATGACCATTCGCCCGGGGGATGATTTTGCCGGGAAGGAAGGCGCCGGCGGTGAGTCCCGCCATAAAGCATGTCAGAAGCCAGCCGATGTCTTGGTAAAGCACGCCGTTTTTCGTCTGATAAAGGAGAAGGAGAATGATCTCCAGAACCATGCCTAGAAAACCGGCCGCACCCACCAAAAGACAACGGCACCCCGCGGGCCGAAAGCGGCTCAGCCAAAACATGACGGCCAGACCGGCCCAGAGCCACAAGAAAGGCGGCTTGACCAGGTCTTTTCGGGTGATACCCGGCAGGTCGATCAAAGCAAGACGGGGAAAGAATTTGGACAGCCAGAGGACAAACGCGTATGGATAACAAACAGGCCGGATGTCCGTATTGGGCGTTGCCGGCTGGCGCTCCAGGAGACTTCTAATGCGGAAGAATCTGTCGTTGGTGAAAAGATACCGGATATAAGCGGGTGAAACCAGCCGGGTGTCCATTTTCATTTTTTCCAACCGCTGCGACATGACCTCCGGGGTGTTGGGCAGGGGCCCGTCACAGGCCGTCAGGACACCGGGTGTTCCCGGCAAAAAAAGCACCGATGAGAAAACGGTTCGTGCCGCTCCGTAGATGCCGGCATTGCGGGCCACCAGCGGTTTTGTCCAGAGATTTTCTGGCGTGCGCAGCCGGAGCGCCAGAATGCCTCCCGGGTTGAGTCGCGCGGCGCACTGTTTGAAAAATTCCCCCGTGTAGAAGCGGTTGGCCTGAGCGGAAGACGGTTCGGGCATGCCGACCAGAATCAAATCATATCGCCCGCTGTTTTTGAGAAAGCGACGCGGGTCGGCGAAGATCGTGCGGACATTCGGTTGCCCGAGGGAGGATCGGATGTCCTCCGGCAGATGTCTCGCCAAGACCTTGAGCATCGGGGCGTTGAGTTCAACGTAGTCGACGCGATGGGGCTTGTATTTCTGGATTTCCCGGATGAGGCCTTCCATCCCGCCGCCCAAAACAAGAACCGTTTGCGGATGCGGATGCTGCAGGGCGGCCAGATGACAGAATAATTCCGCTTCCGTCCCTTCGGTCTCCCAGGCCAGCGCGTCATTTTCGAAGATGGCCAGCTGGTGATGCAGCTTGGTCCCGGTAATCCTGCCGTAGGGGGAATCGATGCTCTCCAGAAGATGCGGATGATTCCATCGCGTCATTGCGTCATCGAGGGAGCCTGCCCCGGCCAGCAGGATACCCAGAATCATCATCAGGAGAAAGGAAGCCCCGCGTAAAAAAGATTTTTGCCCGCTCGGCGGCGCGATGAAAACGGTGATGGCGGCAAGGAAAGAGCACAGCAGGGCGGTGGCGAAATTGCTTACATGGCAGAGAATCAGCAATGTCGAACACAACCCGCCGATTAACCCACCGCCGCTTTCAACGGCGTAGGCCGAAGCCAGTGTCCTGTTTTGCCCGATGAATAATTTCGCCGCCCGCTGAAACAAAAATCCGGACAGGAATCCAGCGGGAAGAAGGGACGCCATGGCGACCAGCATTTGCCGGGAAAAGGAAAGATACGCGCCGGGGATGTCGCCCAGAAGAACCCGGCTGACGCGAATCCATGCGACATCCAGAGGAAGCATCAGGGCGAAAGCCCCCAAAAGCCAGGCCACGCTTTCGGGCGTCGGAGAAAGATTTTTGCGGCCGGCGATTGCACCCGCCGCTGTCCAGAAGAGCCAGATGCCCAAAGAAAGGACGTAAACAAGCTCAACGCCGTAGAAGGCGACATGCAATTCTCGGAGCAGGACGACCTGCCCCAGAATGGAAATGACTCCGATGGCGAAAAGAAAAACCGTCATGATTATTTGAAATCGGATTCGCTGAAGACCACCGCCTGGAACGTCGAGAATTGCGCACCGGTTCTCCAGCAGCCCTGATCCAGCCCGGCTTTGCGGCAGAGGTTATCCAGCATCTCGTCGCGGGTCCATTCCTGCTCAGCGGCCACCTGCGGGAGAAAAACCGCCGAGCGGCCGTCTTTGACGAGCAACACCCCGTCGCGTCCGACCGTGATGTCGCCAAACGACGGCACCTGGCGCATCGGCGTGAGCGCGGAGATTTCGATTTCCGTGTCCTTCAATTCCTCAAAGGCCAGCTGCGGAAAACGCCGGTCGTTGAACGCCGCCTGTATGGCCATGGCGCCGACGACCTTCAGCAGGGGTTCGTCGGCTATCATGTGGCCGATGCAGCCGCGCAATTCCCCGTGTTTCTTGAGCGTGACAAAGGCGCCCCGCGGCTGCATGAGTGCGGCGTCGGCGCTTCTGGCCAACGGCGCGGTGTCCGTCAGGAAGAGCCGCGAGAGCGTTTCCCGCGCGAACGCGAGCAGGGCCTTTTTATCGGCAGGTTTCAGCGGGACAAAAGCGGCTTCCGGCGATGGAGAAACAAACGCGGGAGCCGGCGGGATGTTTTGCTCCGCGACCATCGCGACCGCCCCATAACCCACGGCCCGCGAGACCTCGCCCACGGGCGAGGCTGCCGAATTGGCGTAGCTGATGACGACGCCCCGCTTCGCCCCCAGTGACTTGGCGGCGGTCATGGCCGCCATCAGCGGCGCTTCGCCGCAGGCGCCCGTATGCAGGTTGGCGATGCCGCGGTCTTGGTTCTTTTGGAGGGCGCGTTGAAGAACGGACGGGTCGAGTGTGGCGACGGCGGCCAGCGTCGCCTCGTCAACAAGCCGCGCATCCGCCGCGGCGGGATAATGCGACAAGTCGGAACTCGCGACAATCAGGGCGTTTTGATTGCGCAGGACTTTCGCGAGTGCCCGGCCGAAACGCTCGCAACGACGCAAATCAGGCGAGCCGACAACAATCGGGACGATTTTCGCCTTCGGAAAAACAACCTGCACAAACGGCACCACGACTTCAACGGAATGTTCTTCCTCATGCGGAGCGCTGTCCGGCAGACAATCCTCGGGGTTTTCCTTGAGCAGCGCTTTGACGATGTTTTTATCCACCGCCGCCACGCCCAGCGGCGTGCGGAAACCGCTGCCTGGATACAGGGCGATTTTGTCGAAACCGGGGCGGGTATGATTGGTGCCCAGGATGACGACGACGACATAAGGGGTTCCCTGAGCCTGCCTGAAGGCGTCAGCGCAAATCTGGCCGGAATAGATGTAGCCGGCGTGCGGCACCAGCAGGGCGACGGGTTTTTTGACGCGCGCCGGGACGGCGTCCTGAAGGTATTTTTCGACGGCCAGCCGGAGGCGGTAGGCGGATTGCGGATAGAACTTGCCCGCGGCGGCCGGTTCCCGGATATCCGCAGCGGAAAGATTTTCCGCGCGGCAGGCCGCGAAAAAAGCCAAGGCCGCGACGAGCCAAAAAATGTTCAAACGTGAGTTTTTCATTTTTTTTCTCCTGCGTTCTCTAGGCCCATACGCCGGCGATTTTTGTTTTGCAGAAGCGGCAGCGCCCGTTATCCAGATTCATTTCCGTAATGAAAAAACCCTGCCGTTTGATAACGGCCTTTCCGCATTTCGGACAATAGGTGTGGTTGCCCGGATGATCCGGCACGTTGCCGACGAAAGGATAATGCATGCCCTTGCGCCGAGCCATGTTGTAGGCCCGCTCCAGCGTGGCGACCGGAGTGGGTGGAAGATTTTGCATCTGGTAGTCGGGATGGAAGCGTGTGAAATGCACGGGAACATCGGGGCCGAGTTCTTCCAGCACCCAGTCCGTCAGTCCCTGGAGCATCCGGTCCGAATCGTTTAACGTGGGAACGACGAGATTGACGAGTTCCAGATGCACGCCGCTTTTCGCGATCTGCCGGATGCTGCGCAGCACCGGCTGGAGCCTGGCGCCGCTGGCGTTGCGGTAAAACTCTTCGCTGAATCCTTTGAGGTCAATCTTGATGGCGTCAAGCACCTCACACATTTCCCGCAGCGGCGCCTCGTTCATGAACCCGCAGCTGATCATCACGCAGCGGATGCCTTTTCTCCGGGCGTCGCGAGCGATGTCGGTGAGATACTCCGTGAAAACCGTCGGTTCATTGTAGGTGAAGGCGATGACGGGCGCTTTTTGTTCCCGTGCAGCGTTGACGATTTTCACCGGCGGCGTAAAAGGAACCGGATGATCTTCCGGCGAGGCCTGAGAGATTTCCCAGTTCTGGCAGAATTTGCACGAGAGAACGCAGCCGGCGGTGGCCAGGGAAAAGGCAGCGGCGCCCGGCAGGTAATGGTATAGCGGTTTCTTTTCGATCGGATCGATGTGGATGGAAATCGGACGGCCATAGACCAGGGAACGCAACTCCCCCCTGATGTTCATGCGTGTCCGGCACCGGCCGCGTTGCCCTTCGGATATGGCGCAGCCGTTGGCGCACAGCTGGCACTTGACGATATTTTCCACGTGAAGGGGCGTCCAGTAACGGGCCTTCGGCGCGGATTTGACCAATTCGTCCAGATAGGAGGCGCCGTAGGCCCATCCCGCTTCGCTCTCCAGCAGAAATTTTCTCCATTGAGGTTCGAGCAAGCAAACGCCCGTGCAGCCGGCGGCGACGGCAAGCTTCGAGAGAATGGTTAAAAAACCCCGCCTGGAAATCATTTATCATTCCCAAAACGCGCTTTGATTTTATGGTGGACGATTATAGGGAAATCCGGCGGCTCAAGTCAATGTTTTTAAAAACGATAAACCGTCTTGATCTGAAAAAAATGTCCCTGCGGCAAATTTTCGGCATAGAAATCGTAAAGATACGTCAGGGTGACACTCAGCCGGGAGAACCGGTAATAGATGTCCGCGCCGGCGGAAAAGGATTCTCTGGCTGTGCCGTCAACAGCCGTGCCGTTCTGTTCCTTTTCCCGGCTGATCATCCAGTTCAGTGACGGACCAAATTTCAACTTGTCCGTCAAATGGTATCCCAGAAGACATTGCAGATAAAATTCATCTCCCGGCCGGACGTGGGTGTCGCTGTTTTCCAGACGGATATGATATTTTGCGGCGGCATCCAGGCTGAATTTGTCTAAGGTTTTGTGCAGAAAGACCACCGGTTTGATGTCATACTGGTTGGCACCGATATTGACCGGCCGGGCGGCGTCATATTCTCCCGTGGGAAACTTGACAAACAGCATCGGTAGAATATCAATCTGTTGAATCGGCAGAAAGTAACCTGCTCCCAGATTGATGTCTCCCAAACCCGCCGAACCCTCGTGCAGGGAATGGATGTCGGTGTAGCCGAAAGGGATCAGGGCCGTTGCCACAAAGTTCGGGGAGTAGTAGCACAGGCGAAGCATCTCCTGAGCGTTGAACAAACCGAAATCCTTTTTGACCGGATCTCCATGCCGATCGGCGAACTCATCCGCGTAGTAAAAAGAGGTGTAGGTCAGAAAATAAAGCCCCTGTTTCGCGCGCGAGCCGTCGTAGAAATTGACCGCCCAGCCCGACGGCGGCCTCACCTGAATCAGCAAAACAACCAGCGCAAGCAAAATGATTTTTTTCCGACCCATTGCCATTTTTTGCTCCTGTAATCTGTTTGGCCGTCCTTTATATTAGAATCCGGCGGAATTTACAAGACAGGACAGGAAAAATTTTTTCGCGTCGAGAAGCCCGGTGAATTTCCTTGACGGGCCAGTCCTGTTTTCATATAATTTAAACGCCGATCAATGGTGCGTGCGGCGCTGAACCCAAGAGCCGCATCCTGACCACGCGAGGAAGGGCAAAACGCCGCAAATCAATTTTTAACCGAAATCCAAGGACGTTTTATGTGGAAGAATAAAGTCGTTTCTCCGCGGGAGGTCTTGTCTCACATCGAGCCGGGCATGGCCATTTTTCTGGGTACAGGAATGGCCGAACCCCGAACGCTGGTGAAGCATCTGATGGCATCCGAGGAACCGAATCTGCAGGACCTGGAACTGATTCAGCTGGTCAGTATCGGGGACACCATTCCGATTGATGAACGGTATTCCCGCAAGTTCCGCCTGCGGACGTTCTTTTCCGGCTGGATTGCGTCCGAGGCCGTCAGCGAGGGACGCATTGACCTGATTCCCAGCCGTTTTTCCAAGATACCGGCTCTGTTCAGATCCGGAGCGATTCACATTGACGCGGCCTTCATTCAGATTTCGCCGCCGGATAAAAACGGCTACGCCTGCCTGGTCGGCGTGGACGTGGAGCGTCAGGCGATGGAGGCCGCGCAGCTGGTGGTGGGGGAAATCAATGAACAGGTTCCCCACATCATGGGCGACACGCTTGTTCACATGGACGAATTCGATTATTTTGTTGAATCCACGGAGACGCCGCTCTACATTCCGCGCTGGCCGCGGGAGGAAGTCTTTATGAAAATCGCCGTGAATATTGCGGCGGTCATTGATGACGGCAGCTGCATTTCCATGGGCATCGGCCCCCTTTACGAGGCGCTGGCCGTTCAACTGGCGGCGAAAAAAAATCTGGGGGTTCATTCTCCTTTTTTTACCGATTCGCTGATGGACCTCGTCAAAAGCGGCGCCGTCACCAACCGCTACAAGGGCGTTTTCCGCGGCAAGTGTTCCGCCTCCTATCTGATGGGCACCGAAGAATTGATGCGCTGGCTGGACCGCAATCCGCTGGTTGATTTTCAGCCGGAAGACGTGATTACCGATCCGAAGATCATCGGCATGAACAACCGGTTCATCGCCATCCTGCCGGCCAGAAAAATTGATCTGACCGGCAACGTCGCCCTGCATACCGGCAAGGGAAACGTGACGGCGGGTCCGGGAAACGTGCAGGAGCTTTTCATTGGCGCCCAGCTTTCCAGAAACGGGCGAACGATTTTCGGACTTCCCAGCCGCAACCGCAGGGGAATGCCCAACATCGTGCTTTCCGTGGACAACATGCCTTTTCAGTTCACCAACCGCGAATCGATGGACATGGTCGTGACGGAATACGGCGTGGCCTATCTCATGGGCAAGACCATGCGGGAGCGGGCGCAGGAACTCATCGACATCGCCCATCCCGATGACCGTGCGGAGCTCGTCCGGCAGGCCAAGGAAGCCAAGCTGCTTTATGCCGACCAGATTTATTTTCCCGAATCCGGCCATCTCTACCCGACGCGGCTGATCTGCACGCACGAATTCAAGGGCGGCCTGAAAGTTCTCTTTCGGCCCATCAAGCCCTCCGACGAGGAAAAAATGCGCGACCTGTTTTACCGGTTTTCCGATCAGGCGGTTTATTCGCGCTATTTTACTTCCATCAAGACGATGCCCCACAAAAAAATGCAGGAATACGTCAATGTCAATTACCGCTGGGTGATGTCCATTGTCGGCATTGTCGAGGTGGAGGGCGCGGAGAAAATCATTGCGGAGGCCCGTTACGCCCGGACGACGCAGGAATCCTTCGCCGATGTGGCCTTTGTTGTGGACGAGGAATATCAGAGCAAGGGCATCGCATCGTTTCTTTTTGAGCTCCTGATCCGCGCGGCGCGCGAAGAGGGCATCAAGGGATTTACGGCGGATGTGCTGGCGACGAACAAGGCCATGCTGAAGGTGTTTGAAAAATCGCCCTTCCCGGTCCAGACCGTTTTGACGCGGGGCGTCTATGAGCTGACCATCCCTTTTACCGTTCCGACGGAAGTCAAGGCGAAAACCTAGCGGGAGGTGTTCAATGGGATGTGATGAAAGTTTCCGCGTTGTAGGGAAAGCCGGCGCGGTTCAATAAAAAATGGCTTTGCCTTCGAAGGCTGCGAGTTCCCGGTAGATGTTTTCGCATTCCTGCTTTTTCTGCTCAATCCGTGATTTTCCGGCGATAGCCTCCGCCGCGGGCATGGGTTTGACGGAGATGTTTTGATTCCACTCGTTGATCAAATCCTGGGCGGCGCGGCAGGCGTCGTTCATTTTGCGGCGTAAAAGCTCAAAGTGTTTGATTTGCGCCGGGCTGTCAAATTCTATTCCCTTAAAGTAGACCGAAGCGTTGGGCATATCCGGTTTGATGATTTTGCCTTCGGTGGTTTCAATGGCGACTTTTTCCCGTGGGCCGATCCAGGCCACCACCCAGGCATGATCGCTTTCCCGCGCCAGCTGGCGGAAGTTCCAGGCGGTGATGTTCTCCCGGATGTTGCCGCCCATGATTTTTGCCTCGATGCCGTGCGTGATGAGTTGATTCCAGACATCGATGGCCATATCCAGACAGACAAAATCAGCCTCCAGCGTGTAGGAATGGTTTTGGTGGTATTGCGCGGCGATCTGTTCGATGATTTTCATCTTGTCCGGCGGCGCATGAATTTCTTCCGGGGCTAAAGCCGGGCGGAAATCGCCGGGCGTTGCCGTCGTTGCAGGAAGCGCTGTGACTTGGCGGACGGTATCCGGCGGCGAGATGCTTCCGGCAGAACGCGCTCCGGGACTCGTCACGGTCTCTTTGGGAAAATTTCTGCCGGCGGCGAAAAACAATAAAGCACCGATGAGGCAGACAGCGACGACAAGCGCAATCATCAAAAGTTTCCGATTCGATTTAAAAAAGGAAGCTTCCTCCGGCGTTGACCCGTTCGGGGTGATGGAAATTTGCCGTCCGCAGACGGGACAGATCAGCCGGCCGTCGCGAATCATTTGCTGAACGTCTTTGAAAAGGAATTCAACACAACATTGAGGGCATTTAATCGTCATGGTGTCCGTTGTTTTCCCGCCGGATTTTTATCCGACCATGTAGGTGCTGGTGCCCACGGCGATCAGCACGCCTTCTTCGTTAACGAATTCCGTTCGCGTGACGGCGACCTTGTGTCCTAGGCGCAGGATGGCGCCTGTTGCCAGAAAACGGGATCCTCTTCCGGGTCTGATATAGTCTATCCGCATGTCTATCGTTCCCATGGCGGTCAGACGCCTGACGATTTTGTCGAGGGTGGCGTCCTTCATTTCGTTGAGCACGTGAATCTGCGCGATCACGCCGCCGGTGAAATCCAGAATGGATGAGATCACGCCGCCATGCAGGATGTTTTTCTCAAAATTGCCGATGAGCTCGGGGCGCATCTCGATGCTGACGACAACGCCTTTTGTGGAGAGGGAATCTATTTTGAGGCCCAGAAATTTATTGAAGGGCATCTGTTCTTCATAAACCGTTTTCAGGTGTTCGAGCAAAACGTCTATCGGCAAGCTGTCCATACCGCATTCCCGTCCGCGGGTGCCGCGACCCTTAAGGGTAGTGATGAGCGATTTTTATCACAACCACGTTTTTTGTAAAATATTTTTGTTGTCGACCAACAGCTTCATGTAATCCAGCTCCAGGGCGATCATGCCGGTATCTCTCTGGCGCAGCCACTCGGCCAGCCAGGCGAACCGCAGCGCCAGAACAAATTCCGGAAGATAGCGCCAGCTTTTTTCGGAGAAGATTCTTGAGGTTTGCAGCCGGCGGACAAACGCCTGTGTCAGCTCGCCGAGCAGGGCGTTGGGGTTTTCCATGCCGACGCAGCCGATCAGATTGGCGATGTCGTAGAGCTCTTTTTTCGGCCCTGAAAATTCCCAGTCGATTACGCAACGGATATCGTGATCCGACCAGATGATATTGAGAGGATGATAATCGCCGTGGCAGAATATTTCGGGAAGATCGTCGTACGCCGCCAGAAATTCGTTTTTCAAAAAAGCCAAAATGGGTTTTGTTTCAATAAAAATATTCCTGTCGTAAACCGACATTTTTTTGGCCATATGATGAAGGTAGCGCTTCAGGGAAAAACGATCCTGAAGGCGAAGAGAAGGCGCTTGCTCCGATTTCTCGCGCAATTCAAGGAGAAAATCCGCCAGAGCGCGGCCTCGCCACTGTTCGAAGGTGTACTGTTCGCGATTTAATGGGATACCTTCCAAATAATGCGACAATTGCCAAAAAAAATTTTTATGGGGAACGATGAATTCGCCCGCGGTGGAAGACAGATAGGGAGATACTCGGGAAAGGCCGCGCTCCGCGAGAGCGTGCAGCGCTGCGGCGATTTGGCGTTTTCGGGCGGCGGTCTTCGGCGCGAGCTTCTCCAGCAGGAATAACCGCCCTTCCGCATCCTCCACAACCGCTCTCGACAGACTGCGTTCGGGGCTGCCCTGAATGACCAGATCCGGGCGGACGTAGACCAGGTTGATGTTCCAAGCGGCGCCGAGAGCGGCAACGTACTCATCCGAAAACGAAACAGAAGCTTCTTCCGTTTTCGGATCATTTTTCTTTTCTGAAAGCCGGGGTTTTTTCATAAGCTATTTTTTGCGGATCAACGGAGCCCTTCAATCCGGGGCGTTTGCGGGTTTGGAGAAATCAAGCGTTGCTTCGAAAAGACAGGCGGGAGTCCCCGGGTCATTTCTTCTGTTTCATGGAAAGGGCGATCCATTTGGCCGCTTCATCTTCATCTTTGGGAACGCCCAGGCCCTTCCGGTACATGATGCCGAGGCTGTACTGCGCCTTTTCATGGCCCTGCTCGGCGGCCTTCAGATACCACTTGGCCGCCTCGGCGAAATCCTGCTTGACAAAGATGCCGTCCTGGTAGATGTCGCCCAGCCAGTTTTGCGCGTCCAGGTGTCCCTGTTCGGCGGCCTTGCGGTACCATGTCTCCGCTTCATTGAAATCCTGCGGCACGCCCTCACCATAAAAATATTTCACGCCTAAAGCGTATTGCGCATTTGCAATGCCCTGTTCGGCGGCCTTGCGGTACCATTTGGCGGCTTCCGCATCGCTTTGAGGCACACCGGTGCCGTATTGGTACATTTCGGCAATGTTGAACTGAGCAACCACCACGCCGTTTTCCGCGGCTTTTTCAAACCATCGGGCCGCTTCCGCTTCATCTTGCTCGACGCCAAGACCTTCCTTATATAAAATTCCGAGATGGTATTGAGCTCTTTCATTGCCCTGTTCGGCGGCCTTGATCAGCCACGCAAAGGCCTCTTCTTCATTTTTTGTTGTTCCCAATCCCTCTTTATACATCACACCGACATCATGTTGGGCCTTTGCGTATCCGCGGCACGCAGCATCCAAGAAGAGCGTGAGTGCCTCGCTGTAATCCTGCGCGACTTCTTCTCCCTGAAAATATTTTAATCCTTTTAAATAAACCGATTCCGGATCTTCAGGTTCCGGCGGTGTCGTTTCCACGGCTGTTTCTTCGGCGGTCATGTCCATGCCGTCTGGTTCTGACGGTTTTTCTTCAATTCGTTCCTCCGAGGATTCTTGAGTCGGCGCCGCCTCAGCCTCCGCCCCGGCCGTCGTGAATTCCTCCTGTCCTGCCGTGACTTCCTCCGGCATCGCCGAGGGTTCCTCTATAGCTGCTCCGGGTTCTTCTGGGAAATGGTCTGCAAGATCCTTTGGTTCTTCTTGTTCGTCCGGCACTTCGGCTTTGAATGGGATGGCTTCGGATTCTTCCTCGTAAGAGGATATATCTTCATTGTACATAACCTTTAAGACGTTCTTGGCGCCGGCATGTCCCTGCTGGGCGGCCTTGCGGTACCATTGCAGGGCCTCCTCGTCGTCTTGCGGAACAAAAACACCTTCCTGATAGATGTCGCCCATTTCGAACTGAGCGTCGGCATTGTCCTGTTCCGCCGCCTTTCGGAACCATTTGACGGCTTCCGCATCGTTTTGGGGGACGCCTTTGCCCTCCTTGTACATCATGCCCAAAAAGGCTTGCGCGTCCGGATGGCCCTGTTCGGCGGCCTTGCGGTACCATTTGGCGGCTTTGGCCATGTCCTGAGCCACGCCTTCGCCGCTCTGATACATTTGCGCCAGGTTGAATTGCGCGTCCATGTCTCCCTGAGCGGCGGCCTTGCGATACCACTTCAGCGCTTCAGCGTAGTCCCGGTCAACGCCTTCTCCTTTGAAATACATTTCTCCAAGATTGAATTGCGCGTCGACGTTTCCCTGTTCCGCCGCCTTGAGGTACCAGCGCAGGGCTTCGTCAAAATTTTGCTCGACGCCTTCTCCGTCAAAAAACATCAATCCCAAATTATATTGGGCGTTGGTATGCCCCTGTTCGGCGGCTTTTCGGTACCACGTTGCCGCCTCAATGGAATTTTCCGGAACGCCTTTTCCTTCTTGATACATCCAGCCGATATTGAACATGGCTTTTGTGTTGTTTTGTTCGGCGGCTTTGAGAAACCATTTGAAGGCTTCCGTGTCGCTTTGAGGAACGCCGTTGCCGGTCAGATACATGACGCCCAGATTGTTTTGGGCGACAGGATTGCCTTGTTCCGCGGCTTTCATGATATCGGCTAACGATGGCGTGTCTTTTTTCATGGGAAAATTCTCTGGCGAATCATTCGATCCGATCGCGATTTCACTGATTTTTAACCATAACGGAAAATTTTATAATATTCAATGATTTTAGAGAATTAAATAAATGGTGCCCCTGGCGCGAGTCGAACGCGCGGCACACGGATTAGGAATCCGTTGCTCTATCCTTCTGAGCTACAGGGGCGGTTTCACAGAAGTTGAGGGGCTTTAACATTCTTTCTCCGGGCTGTCAATTAGAAGAAGGGTCAGTCGGTTTCCTGCGGGAATACTCAATGATTTTATTTGTTTGGCTCAAACTGATTTTTTGCCGACCAGAAGGCGGGCAGATGCCTCAAAAGATAAAAAAGGCTCCTGCGGTGCTGCCAGAAGCGGCGGCGGAATTTTTTGCGCCACGCTCTATCGGAATAAAAACGCTTCACGTGCCGATTGTAGAGTTGATCGAGCCTCTCCCTGGAGGCGATGTCCTTGGGTACGAACACGAAATTCAGGCAGTTCATCAGTCGCCAGTCTTCGTTGAAGGTTCCCTCCTCGTGGATGGTTGACCACAGCGGCGCGCCAGGGAATGGCGTGAACTTGGCCATGTTCATGTCGTCCAGCCCCAGCGAAATAATGAAATCGGACGTGCGCTGGATGGACTCTTCCGTTTCGCCCGGCAGTCCCATCATGAAAAGTCCCTTGGCGCGCAGGCCGGCTTTCTGAATTCTGCGCACTGTGTCGCGCACCTCGTCGAGCGATACGCCGGATTTGTGCCGGGCCAGCAGGGCCGGGTCCCCTGATTCGACGCCCACCGAAACCATCAAGCAGCCGGCATCCTTGAGCATTCGAAGCAGGTCGTCATCGGTGTGTCCCACGCGCACGGCGCAGTTGAAGTGGATGCCCAGCGGAAAACGGCGGAGTTTTTCGCAAAGCTCCACAATCCGTCGGCGGTTGGCTGTGAACAGATCGTCGTAGATGTTGATGTGCCGCACGCCGAATTTTTCCCGCAGGTGCTTCATATGTTCGTAGATGTAGACGGCGGAATTGTATCGGTAACCTTTCTTGAACACCGAGCGGTCGCAGTAGGTACACTGATACATGCAGCCGCGCGATGTGATCATCGTTGCGCCGGGCGTGTTGATGTAGCTGAAAAGCGGCAAATGGTAATCGCGAGGGAAGCCTTTGAGCTTGTCGTAAGCCGGGAAGGGCAGGACGTCGAGCTCCGGGATCTGGGGTCGGGACTCATTGGCGACAATACGTTCCCCGTCATGCCAAATTAATCCGCGGATGCGTTCGGGGTTTTCTCCTGCGGCCAGCTCGGTCAGGGTTTCTTCGCCTTCGCCGGGGATCAGAAAATCGAACTGCGGGTAGTCCGAAAGCAGTTTGCCTCCCAAGGCCGAGACGTGAACTCCGCCGCACACCGTGACGATTTGGGGAGATTGCTGTTTGATAAGCGCGGCGAGATCCGCGGCGTCGGGGAAGGATGACGTGGTGGCGGAAAAACCCACGATCATCGGCCGGTGGGCGAGAATGTCGCGTGTTTGCGTCTGCAGATCAAGCGGGGCGCCGGGTCCCAGAGCATCATAGACAATAACCTCCTGACCCGCGCGGAGCAGATAAGCGGCGATGGAAAGCAATCCCTGGGGAACCATCCGGTTGGCGATATCCGTGATATCGCGCTTTCCCGGAAACCAGTTGAATCCCCGCGGGTGAACCAAAACGATGCGTTTTCTTTCAGAGGATGCCATCATGGTTGTTTCGTGGCGCCGAAAATGGCGGCCTGTCTGCCGGAGACCTGAGCGTTGCGGTGAATAAAAAAGGCGCCGGGGATTTCCCGGAAAACGCGCGCGACGCCGAACGCCGCCGCGGTGGAATGAATCCCGCAGCAGGGAAGGTAATCGTCAATCGCCCATCCTTTCTGCTGCCAAAAATTGAGTTCATCGGCTTTGATGCGGAATCCGGGGAGAAAAATTTTCTTGAGGCTTCCACCGGACGGGCAATGGTCCTGAAAGACCGTGCGGGCGTTCTCCAGGAGAGATTCGGACCCGACTTTTCCATCGGCAAAATCCACGGCGAAAATATGTCCAAGTCCTCTTTTTTCGTTCCGGCCCAGCAAAAGCCAGGAACTGCCCTCGCCCATCGGCAAGGGGCGGGTACTGCGGCAGCAGAGATTCAGCCGTTCGCGGTATTCCTCCACCGTCGGCGTGAAAATGTCGCATCCGCCGACCAGCGCCAGATCAATGTCGCCGCACTCGAGATAGCTCTGCGCCAGCCACAGCGCAGATTCAAAAGATAATTCTTCCTGCGATACGGTGAGCACCGTTCCGGTCACGTTGCAGATTTTCGCCAGGACAAACGCGGCGGCGTTGCTCACGGAATTGGCAAACTGGTTGGGGCTGGGAAATCCGCCGCCGTGTTTGAAAACTTCCGTAATAAAGGGAAGAATCTCGTCAACGTTGCCCAAGCCGCTGGCCAGAAATATTCCGGTTCTTTTCCCCCTTAAATAATCCAGCGTGACGCTCTGGAGGCAGGTCAGCCCGCCGCAGGCGACCATTTTGATGAATCGTCCCGCGCGGCGCATCGGCTGTCCCATAACCTCATTGACCAGCTCGTCCACATTGAGCGGCAGTTCCTCTTCCTCCCACAGCGCGTGCCGGTTGGGTGTCAGCGACGGTCCGATGTAGCCGGCCGAGATGACCGGCATGGATGCATTGATCTTGATTGTTCTGGAATCGGATGACACCACGTTCACTCCTTGATCATCAGATAACTGGAGCACGTTCCGCCGAAGCCGAAAAACGTGAACAGATAAGCGCCGTTGCGGGCCGCGATGTTTTGCTGCAGGGGGGCGAACCCGATTTCCGGATCGGTTTGGGAAAAACCGAAGCTGCGGGGAATCACTCCTTCCTCGCAGCAGGAAAGCCAGAGGGCCGTTTCCACGGCGCCCGCGGCGCCCAGCGTATGACCAATAGCGCCCTTGAGGGACACCACCGGCGGGAGTTTTTCCCGAAAGCATTTCATCAGTCCCCGTCCTTCGGATAAATCGTTGTCGCGGGTTCCGGTGCCGTGCGCCTTGATGGCCACGACGTCATCGGCGGATACCCGCGCGGCGTTGAGAGAGTGCTGGACGACGTCGCTTACCGTCACGCCATCGATGCCCGCCGAGGTCATACTCTTGATGTCGTTGTACTGATGGCCGCCGCAGATCCGGTATTTCGAGGAAAAGGATTTTCCCCTGTCCAGAAGGATGACCCCCGCGCCTTCGCCGATCTGCATGCCCGCGCGCCTGACGCAGAATGGCCGGCACTGGTCGTAATCGAAAAGCAACAGGCTGGCGAATCCGTGCAGGGTCATGTTCAAAAGCGGCTCGAAGCCGACGATGACGGCGCGGCGGATTTTTCCCCTCCGGAGCAGGTCCGCGGCCACCACCAAAGCGTGCGAACTCGACACGCACGCCATGCTGAACGTCATTGCCATTCCCCGAATGCCGTATTGGCCCGCGATCAAATCCGCGACCTCGCCGGGACCGCGGTTGCGGCAGGAAATGGGCGGAGCGTCCTTGCCCGGATTTTTGCGCACCGATTCCGTGAATTCATATTCGTTGCGGATGAACAATCCGCCCGTCGTGCCGACGAACAGACTGGATTCCGCGATTTCGTCAGCCGACAGGCGGGCCATGGCGAAGGCTTCGTCCAGGGCGCTCCAGAGCATGGCCATGGCCTTGTCCAGCGGATTTCCGTTGTAGGCGACCTCGAAGGCCTTGAAGTCGCGGTTGACCAGATGGGACGAGACGCAGGCGCCGGCAGGCGCTACCTCTCCCGCGATCAGACGGCGCGCGGCCTCGGCGGCGCTCCAGCCCAGCGATGTCACCGCCCCCCAGCCGCGCACATAAATTTCCCCATCGTTCATCTTTTGACCTTCGGAGCGCTGATGATAAAGTCGGCCAGCGTGTTGAAATTCTGCATTGCCTTCGCCGCCGTCGAGGCGTTTTTCAATTCCACGCCGAACTGATATCGGATTTCCATGGCGATCTCCATGGCATCGAGGCTGTCCAGGATGAGCGGGCCGGGCCCGCCGATGAAAGGCACATCGGTGGGAACATCTTCCGCACTGACATCCGTAATTTCACAGGCGCTGATGACCAATTCCTTGAGTTTGAAAATGAGTTCCTCCCTGGAAGACACGTTCAGCTCGCGCAAGCTATTTTCTACATCCACTTCACTTTCCTCCCCGCGATATAAAAACAGACCGACGCGAAAAGCGTGAGCACGGCCAGTTTCGGTAAAATCGAACGCCAGGCGGCTTGGCGCATGAATACATCCAGGTACGCCTGGTGCGCCCAGTACATCGGCGAGAGCATCGCCAGCTTTTTCATGAAGACGGGCATGAGCGCCGTCGGCACCATGATTCCGCCGAAGACGGCCATCAGCACTGCGCCGGTGGCCGCCAGCGCCGAAGACTGCTCCGGCGCTTTTGCCGTCGCCGCCACCAGAACGCCGAATCCCGTGGACGCCGCCGCCACGACCAGCGTGATGGGCAGCAGATGCCAGGGATGCGAGCCCAGCGTAAAGGGGTACCGGATAAAAAAGGGCATGACGCCGATGCCCACCAGCAGCATTAAAGCAAATTGGACCAAATTAATCAAATAATAAGGAATGAGCTTGCCCAGAATGATGACATGAGCGCCGACGGGATAGGTAAAGAGCCTCTGCAGCGTGCCGTCGTTTTTTTCCCGCAAAAAACCGATGGACATTGGAATGGCGATGAAAAACATGGCGAAAATCGACCAGCCGGGAACGGCGTTTTGCAGCGGCCCGGGAAACGCCGTGTTTTTTTGGGTCTTCTCAACGATAAAGCGGGTCGTCATGGCTTCAATGTCGTCGATCCCCATGACCACTTCGGCGGTGAGGCTGGTCAGCAGTGCGCGCGTGGCGGCTTTGTAACCGGCGTCCAGCACCGGATCAAATTCCACTTCCACCGGCTTTAGTCCCTCATCGAATCCTTGCGGGATAACGATGACCGCGTGCGCCTTGCCGGACTCGAAGAGTTGGTCGTTTGAGTAACCCCGCGGGCGTTCGACCTGCTGGATCGACCGATGCGCGCTGAGCTTTTGTTCCAGGAGGTTGGATTTGGGGCCCCGGGCCTGATTTTCAAGCACCAGCATAATTTGCCTTCCGGTTAATTTGTCCAGGTACACGCCCTGCAGGGCGAGCGACAGGAAAAAAATCAGGGCGACCGGCATCAGGAACAAAAGCGGGACGGTCTGTTTCTCCCGCAACAGCACCAGCATCTCTTTTCTGATGAGTTCCTTGAGCTGCTTCAACATCGGATCAACCTTAAAAACGTCATCGGGCGTTTGACCTTCACGAATCGTCGCGAAGGCTTCGGCCCGTTTTTTCCAGAAAAAATTTTTCCAGGTCCGGAATGTCTTTCATGGCACCGGAAAAAATCACCTCTCCCCGGTCCAGCAGGGTGATGCTGGAGCACATGCGCTGGGCTTCATCCATGATGTGCGTGCATAAAACCGCGGCGACGCCCTGCGCGTTGAGCTTGCTCAGGGTCTCATAGATGTTGTTGCGGCTCTGCGGGTCCACTCCCACCGTCGGTTCATCCAGAAGCAGCAGGCGCGGCGAATGCAGCAGCGCCACGGCAAGGTTCAGACGGCGCAGCATGCCGCCGGAATACGTCGCCGTCCTTTTCTTCGCGTAGGGCAAAAGGCCGGTCGCTTCCAGAACTGCCATCGCGCGTTCCTTCAGGACGTCATCCGGCAGATTCGCCATGACGCCGAAGACACGGAGGTTTTCCCAGGCCGAAAGCGAGGCAAAAACCGAAACGGGCTGCGGGGCGTAGCCGATCGCCGATAAAGCGGCGGGGTCATCGGGTTTCCGTCCGTAAATTTTTATGTCGCCCCGGCCGCCGCGCAGCTGTCCGGTAATCAGCTTCATCAGAGTCGTTTTTCCCGCGCCGTTGGGTCCGACCAGCGCATGCATTTCACCGGCCTGCACCTGCATGGAAAAATCGCGCAGGGCCCAATCGGCGCCTTCTTTCGGCAGGGGGGCCTTTTGATGATAGGAGAAGGTGACGTGTGAAATTTCAAGCGCTTTCATGCTTTCAATGTCGGAATAACATCCCGCAGATTTTTGAAAAGTTCTTCTTCCCGTCCCGCGCAGTCCAGCATCAGGCTTCCCGCTTTGGCGAAGGTTTCTTCCCGCCCGCCTCTTTTCTTGATAATGCGGGCGGCCGTTACGGCAAATTCCCGCCAGATGTCACCGATGGCTGTCATATCTTCTGAGAGTCTGCGCAGATCCGCGGAAGCGAACAAATCGGCCGCTTCCTGCAGAAAGGCCGCATACATGTACCGGAACCCCGCGCCGCCCGTGCCGACCTCTTCCTGCATACGGACAATCATGCCCAGTTGACGGCAGGCTTCCTCAAAGCCGAGCATCCGGTCGAACTTGATGATTCGTTTTGCCAGATAGCGGATGCCGCGAATGCCGAGAAAAGGAGCGGGGATCTTGAGCATCATGTTGCAGGTATCCGTCACGCCCTTGATGCATGCCCTGCGCAGATCCGGATGGGGGTTGATAGAGATCGGGTAATACATGAATCCATGGGGCTCAAGGGGACCGCGTGCGAAACGCGCCCGGATCAGGTCGTCCGTCAGACAATCCACCGGTTTGTCCAAAACCGGGTCGCTGACGCGAAAGCCGTTTTCGATTTCCCGAAGCACAATGATGTTATGCCCGTTAAACTGAAAACGGAAGCGGTTGGGAAAATAAGACAGCCAGTAGATGTTGGTCGTCAGCCCGACAATTTGGCCGGAACGCAACACCCGGCGCAACTCATCCATTCCCTTCCGGGGATTGCGGTATTTTTTTGTAATAAATGCCCCCCCCCAATCTTTTGGCGGTTTTGCGGAATACGGCGCCGGGCTGTGTCCGATACGTGCTGATGGGCAGGCCGACCCACTTGACGAACGGCAGGTGACCGAAGAAAATGCCGCTGCCGATGCCGAAGACCATCGGTTCGCTGATGTCCAATCCTTTGTCCCTGAATAAAGCCGCGGTGACGCCGGTTTCGCAATGGGCGGCGTGATGATGCACAAACGGTTTTCCGCCGGATGTTATTTCTGTTGCCGTCAATGAAAAATCCTTTCTTTGATTTACTCTTGGGGTACGGTCTTCAATTCCGCTACCGTAATCGCGAGCGCCTTTGCGTAACGCTGGAGCAGCGGGTCCCTGAGCCTGGCGAATATTTCGGGACGCAGGTGACGCTTGACCCGAAATACCGCGATGCCGGCGGTTTTTCCCAGGATCTGGGGGTTCATCTGCCTGCGCTCCATATGATAAGCCAGCGGACTTTTCCAGCCTGCCCGCACCGCCTGTCTGGTTTTTTCCAGATTGTCAGCCAGTTCCTGGACGGCCAGTCGGTTGATCAATTCCTCCTCGCGCCACCCGGTGCTGGGCACAATGACATATTTGCCTTCCTCATTGATTGCGTAACAGGCGCGTTTGACGCCTTCATAATAGTCAACCGTGTTGTCCTGTGGAACGTCGTTTACTTTCATAAATAGGATGTGCTGTCAAAAATTTTCTTTTTTTATACGCTATTATACTAAATTTTAAAAAGCTCAAAGAAGTTTTGAGCGCGATTGTTATAAATCTTTGATTTGATTATCTTAAAGAAAAGCGATTCAAAGAGATTCCCATCGAAAAGATATACCCGCCGACAAATCGTTGCCACTGATTCATCAGTATTTTGTACTGTATAGAAAACGGTTTTTGGCGTGTCAAGGAGATTTTGGCTGCAAGGATGTGGCATTGGCGGGAGGATGCGTGCCGACGCGGAAATCAACGAAAGACAGCTTGAGCGGCGTCGTTTTTTCGCTGCCGGCAAAACATTCGTCATGGCCTGGAAGCAGAAAAAACTCGGCGGCCCCCATTGAAAAATTCATGAAGTAATACTCCGCACGCCATGGCTGACGGTAGCCCATCTGGTTTTTTATGCGAATTTTAGCCAAAGCGGCCATGGTTTAAATGATGCCTGTTTGCCAGAGTGATGGAATTATGATACAGGGATCGACGTTTGGGCGCGTTGAAAATGCGGCGGCGGGGGTGCGTCCCTTCCAACAATCCATTTTTTTTTGGCAAGAAAGCGTTTCATTTCCGGTGGCTGTTTCGATGGCAATGGCAAAAAAAAGAAAGCTGAAGATCCTGCTGGTCAATCCTCCCAACTGCGGCAGAAGCATTCCTGAAGAAAACTACGGCATCACTTCGCTCAGGCGGATTTTCAAGGGGGAACCCTTTAATTTGGAAGTTCTGGCCGGTCCGTTGCATGACCATGAGGTCATGATTCTGGATCTTAAATGCGAAACCGGAGACGCGTTGGGGATGGCCTTTCATCAATTTCAGCCAGATGTCGTAGGTTTTACCGCGTTGACCTGCGAAGCCAATACGGTTATCCGGATGGCCGAGCAAATCAAGGAAAACGGCACTGCTACCGTGGTTATCGGCGGCAACCACGCCACATATGATCCCGGCTATTTCAACCGTGTCGGGTTTGACTACATCGTGATGGGTTTGGGCAAGCAAAGCTTCCTTGAGCTGATGGATTGTCTCGCCCGCGGACAAGACGGTCAAGGCATTGTCGGGATTGCCAAAGTCTTTCCGGGCAGGCCTCTGCAATACCGGAAAAGGGATTACGGCGAGGCGGATTTAATGGATGAGATACCGCCCCGCTATGATTTGGTGTCCCGTTACCGGGATCAGTATTTTCTGGAGCATTTGGGCATGACGATGGGATTTGTCATAACCGCCTGCGGTTGTCCCCACCGCTGTTCTTTCTGCGCCATTCCGGAAATGACCGGGGGAAAGTATCTGAATCATTCCGTTCAAGCCGTGATCAGGGACATCGGGTTGTTGGGCGATGTTCCCTTCGTCAGAATGGTGGATGCCAATACGTTCGGCAACTTGGACCTCGCCCGCGATCTTTGCGAAAGAATCATGAACGCCGGCATCCGAAAAAAATTCTTCGCCGATGTGCGTGCCGACACCATTGCGAAAAATCCCGAGCTGATGCGGCAGTGGAAAGAGGCAGGCCTGTACGCGGTTGTTGTCGGTTTTGAGGACTTTCACGACGACCGTCTTGCGGATTACAATAAAAAATATCAGGGCAAGGTCATCGACAAAGCCATTGACATCCTGCACGATCTGGGCATAGTGATTGTCGGCGATTTTATCGCCTCGCCGGAATACGGGGAGCCGGACTTCAAGAAACTGGAAGACTTTATTCTGGCGCGTCGCATTCAAATTCCGGTCATATCCGTTTTGACACCGGTACCGGGAACGCCCCTGTATGAGCGCATGAAAAAGGACATTGTGGTCAGCGACCTGGATTACTATACTTTTACCAACGCCGTGACCAGGACAAAAATGCCGGAGGCGGAATTCTATCAGGCGTATGCCGATCTGGTGAGAAGACTGCACCGTCAGCCGTATCATCCCAATTGAGGTAGAGATATTTATGGAAGTTTACATCAACGATATCGCCGCTTTCTTGCCGAACGAGCCGGTGACCAATGACGAAATCGAACAGGTCCTCGGCACCATTCACAACATTCCTTCGCGCGTCAAGAACAGGATTCTCAAAAACAACGGCATTCAAAAACGCTACTACGCCATCGATCGTCAAACCGGGGAACTCAACTACACCAACGCGCAGCTTGCCGCCGAAGCCATCCGCAGGCTCAAACCCCATAAAGGGTTTTCGGTAAACGACATTCAATGTCTTTGCTGCGGGACGTCCATGCCGGATGTCCTGTTGCCGGGGCATGGCCTGATGGTTCAGGGGGAGCTCGGCCTTCCGGCCTGCGAAGCGATCACCACGGCGGGCATTTGCCTTTGCGGCATCACCGCCTTCAAGGCCGCCTATTCCAATGTTGCCCTGGGCTTGAGTGACAATGCCGTCGCCACGGGTTCCGAACTGGCTTCCTCTCTGATCCGGTCGAATTTTTTCGAGCATCTCAAGGGTGACCCCGATTTCAAGAACAGCCCGGTGCTGAATTTTGAATCGGATTTTCTGCGCTGGATGCTTTCCGATGCCGCAGGCGCCGTTTTCATGGCCGGCCGGAAAAATGAAAACGGCCGATCGCTGAAAGTGGAATGGGTCGAAATCGTGTCGTACGCTGGGCAAATGGAAACCTGCATGTATGCCGGCGCGCATAAGCAGGACGACGGAACAATCATCGGCTGGCGTCAGCTGAAATCGCTGGAAGAGGCGCTAGCCAAAAATTATTTCGCCCTGAAGCAGGATACGGAACTCCTCAACAGGGAGGTTGTCCGCTGCACGGTGACCCTGGGGCTTGCGAGGACGGCGGAGCGCAGAAAGTTGAAGCCCGAGGAAGTCAGCTGGTACCTTCCTCATTATTCATCAGAATTTTTCAGGGACAAGATCTATCAGGCGATGAAGGGCATAGGCTTTGAAATTCCTTACGACCGGTGGTTTACCAATCTGACTTACAAGGGCAATACGGGCTCCGCGTCCATTTACGTGATTCTGGAAGAACTTTTTCATTCTAACAAATTAAGGGAAGGCCAGAAGATTCTTTGCTTCATTCCGGAGAGCGGCCGTTTTTCTGTCGGTTATGTTCTGCTGACGGTTGTGTGACGACGCGCCCGTATTTTTCGAACCCGACAAGTCCGGAGCATTGAGGTTTCCTTGAGGCTGAACGCTCCTGTTTCAGGGGGAAGAATGTGCGGCTGGCCATGATATTTTCCGATGACCGGTCATGACCGGGGCGCAAAACCTGTCCGAGCTTTTTTTGTTGCCCAGTTTTCAAATGAGGCCGCGGATTCCGCAGTGGACGTGAGGTCCTTTCATGTCTTGATCACAGAGACGACATCCCGCAGATTTTTGAAAAGCTCTTCCTCCCTTGTCGCGCAGTCCAGCATCATCCCGCCCACCCGGTCGAACGTGTCTTCGCGCCGGGTTTTTCTCTGCTTGATGATGCGCACGGAAACCACGGCGAATTCCCGCCACCTGTCGCCGATGGCCGTCATGTCCATCGAGAGCTTGTGCAAATCGGGGGAGCCGAACCATTCCGAGGCTTCCTGGAGAAAAGCCGCGAAGAGGAAGCGGAAGCCCGCCCCGCCCGAGCCCATTTCCTCCTGCAGGCGCACGACGTGCGCCTGCTGCCGGCAGGCCTCCGTGTAGCCCAGCTCGTCGGGCCACCGGATGATTCTATTGGCCAGATAACGCATGCCCTTGACGCCGAAAATCGGATTGCCCCTTTTTGATTCCTTCCGAAAAATCAGGAACGTCGTCCTGCGGGACCTGATGCACTTTCATGGACAGCTTCTCTTTGCCAAGGCTTCGGTTTCGAACATTTTAATATAACAAAACCCCGAAAGCTCAAAGAAAAATTTACAAAACCGCTTTGGGGAGTTTCTTGCCGAGAAACGGTTCGAAGTGATGCCACTCGAGGGGATGCTCGCGCACAAACTGCGCGAGGTCATTCGCGTAGGCCTGAGCGGATTCCTGTAGCGCTCGTTTTCTATCGGCGCGGGAGGCGGCAACCACTTTTCGTCCCGGCGAAACCTTAATATGATACTTGCCGATTTTTTCCTGATAGACAAAAAAAGTCATCAGCGGCGCGCCGGTCATCAGCGCGAACAGATGCGGCGTATCCGGCAGTTTTACTTCATGGCCGAGAAAATTTACGGTAACAAAACTTTGCTTGCCCCAAAGACGGTCGCCGGTCATCGAGACAATGCCGCCCTCGCGCAGGAAATGGATTCCCTCAATCAAGGCGAAGGGCGATTGATCATCTTCCGGCGTCACGACCACACGGACGCCCCTGCGGGCCAGCGACTCCTTGGGGATGCGCTCGATCTGTTCTTTGCGTTTTGCGCCCAGGTAAAGCATGATCGGCAGACCCTGTTTGTTGAGCGTCCGCGCGGCCAGCTCCCAGTTGCCGATGTGCGACATCAGTAAGACAGCGCCGGTCTTGTTTTTTACCGCCTCTTCCAGATATTCCCAGCCCTCTCTGACATACTCAATGGCTTCTTCATCGAAGCGGATGAAGCGGTGAATATAGACATCGGTAAACTTGTGATACTGCTTCCAGACGCACCGCAGATGATAAAGAAAGCCGCGGTCCGGAAACAAAGCACGGTAAAACCTGAAGCTGTCGGCCACGCGCAGGGGAAAGAGAAAAAAATAAGCGGTGGCGATAATCCATGCAAAAACCCGAAAAAACCAAAGCCCCAGCCGTCGGGACAGAAAGAGCAATATTTTGTAAGGCAGTTTTTTCATATTCAAAAAAAACGGTTATTCACGCCTGCTGGTTCAGTGACTCTTTGGAGCTTATCAAATCGTGTTTCATATTTCAAACCAGCGTGTTTTTCGAGATAATTATGTTCAAACAGAGGGGCTTCCGTCGACAAAGAGACTTCTGTTTTTCTTGTTGCTTGGCTTCCCGCCCAAGATGATTTTCCGGGAAATCTTTCTTCAAATGTTTTGATGCGGGGACGGGAGCACGCCAAGTCTAATCAGCTTTTTTCCCCACAAACCACTTTTCTTCGATTCCCCGGCAGTCCGATGCAAAGACATCGACGGCAAAGCCGGCCCTTTGCATCAGATCTACAACGTCCCGTTCGGATCGGAAACAATGGGGAGTGCGGGTGACGGCCAGTCGGATCACTTCGATCCAGCGTCTCCAAGGGTTGGGTTTGCCCGATGGGATCGTTGTTCGCAAAACCAGCGTTCCGCCGGCGGTCAGTCTGTCGTAAATCCGACGCAGGGTTGTCCGGGCCTGTGGATCGTCGAGAAAATGCAGCATGTCCAGCATGAGAACGTAATCAACGTCTCCTTCAACTTGCGGCAGATCAGGGGCGCGCCCGACGATGACGGCGCCGCGACTGCCGATGACGCGGGAAGCGATCAGCACGCGCTCCTCATCGGGTTCAATGCCGAACACGTAAGCCTGCGGATAAATTTGCAGCAGCCATGCGGCGGGCACGCCGTAGCCGCCGCCGATATCCAGAATCCGGCGTGGATTTTTGACATACCGGTGCAGTTCTCTGAACATCGGATCAATCATCATTTTCATCCGCGCGAAGATGCGCGGGTAGGCGGGCAGATGCCGGTAGCGCAAAGCCGTCCGGCGCAAATGTTCGCGCGAGCCGGCTGTTGGTGGTTCCGCCGGAAATGGAACCGGCGCGAATATTTTTTCCATCAGCGCGGGCAGGATGAGAAAACTTCCAATGAACGAATAGAAGATGCCCAGAAGCGATACCATTCCGATGCTGCGCAGAAGCGCATGGCCGGCCAGGGTCAGGACGCCGAAACCAATGAGCGTGGTAAAGGCCGCCAGAAAAATCGCCAGCCGGATGTTCTGCATGGCGGGGGATTGGTTGTCGGGATGGCGCTGGTAGGTGCAGATGTAGTAAATGGCGTAATCAATGCCCATGCCCATGATGACCACCCAGAGCATGATGCCGGGGATGTCCACCGGATGACCGATGAGCTTCAGCGTGCCGAGCGTGGCGACAAGAGCGAAAGCAATCGGCGCGGCCGCGGCCAGCGTGAGCTGCCAGTCCAGAAAATACAACAAGATGACCAGCGCCAGGCCGACGCTGGTGATGAGCGCGATTTCCAGAAAAAGAGATTTGAGAAAATCGCCCAGCCGCCGGTTGAACAAATGCCCGTCGAAAGCGCGGGCCAGGCCGCTTTGCGAAATTTTTTTGAAAAAATCTACGGCGTTGTAATACCGGCCCGGCGATATGAGGCTCAGCTGTGTGAAACCTGAAGGGCCTTTGGCGATGCCCAGCATTTCGAAATATTTTTCCGGGATGTCAAATACGGCGGGCTGCTTCTGATGAATGATCTGCCAGAAAGCGGCGAAGGCCTCCGGTCTGAAGCCGTATTCCCGCGACGCGGCATCGAGGTCGCGCTTCAGCGTGGCGATGCGTTCCCTGTTCCAGAAAGCGCGCCAAGCGGAAAAATGACTGCGGGCCGTCTCCGGCGACGGGAACAGAACGGCAGGCAGAAAGACGGAGGATAATTTCCCCTGCCGCGCCTCCTCGTCCAAGAGGCTCATCAGCGCGTCATTTTTCTTCTGCAGCTGGGGCAAATTTTGCGCTTCCAGAAAAACATAGCTCTGTCCGGAGAAATCCCCCCACACGCTTTTCATCTTTTCGCCGAAACGGATGGTTTCTTCGCTCATGGAATTCATGGCGTTGAGATCTACATTGTAAATCGGTTTGGCGAAAAAAAGCATCACGACGCCGAAGGCCAGAGCGGCCGTCCATTTCCAGGTCGCCGGCGCGGCGATTTTATTGACGGCGTTTTTCAGATGGCGGTTGGTTTCTCGCGTTGCCGGCGGCATCGAAGGGACGGCTCTTGGCAGAAGCCAGTGGACGAAAAGCAGAACGAAAAGGGCGCCCAGTGCGGAAAAAACGCCGATTTCCGCAAGGATCTTAAAATCGCTGACCAGTAAAAGGAGAAAAGCGCCGATGGTGGTCAGGGCGGCGAGCAGTTCAGCCGACCAGATTTCCCGCGATACTTTTTGGCCGTCGGTGGCATGAGGCTGATCGAGAAAGAGCAGGTAGGTTATGCCGAGGTCAACCGTAAACGCCATGATCGCGCCTCCGAAACCGATGGCCAGAAGCGACAGGGCGTCGAAAAGCAAAGAGCAGACAAACAGCGCGGCAATCGCGCCGGCCATGGAAGGCAGAAGCGACGCAAGACCGACCAGCGGACGCGGAAAAACGACAATGAGCAGCAAAGCGATGCCAAGCGTGGTCAGCGTAATAGCCAGGCGGATGTCTTTTTTGGCGATGGTTTCGTTATCCAGGGCGACCCGGTAGGCACCGGCGGAACTCAGCCTGAAACAGTAGTCGGAACCGGTTTCCGCGTCGAGCTGATTCTGCAGATCCTCCAAAAGCCGGTTGATTTGCGCCGCCGTTTTCGTGTCGGTTCCCGAACCCCTGATGGTTGCAATGATTAAAAGATTTCTGCCGTCTTCGGAAATCAGATGTCCCCTGTAAAATTGCGCCTTGCCGGCGGGCAGCAGGGCGGCCATTCGGCTCAAGATGACGCCGGAAAAACCCAGAGGGTCTTTGGCCGTCATTTCGCTGCGGCCGATTCCTTCGAGTTGTTCGAGCGAGCGGCGATATTGCCGCAGAGCTTCTCGGATGTTTTCCGGTGTCAAAAGCGGGGCGATCTTGTGTTCCAGATCGTCGGCGGAAAGCAGCGACGGCAGATGATCTTGAACATGCTCGACGAGTTCGGGAAAGCTCTGCGCGTCATCGCTGATGCCGACTTTGGCAAACAAGCCGCTTTTGCCGAGCTTTTCAGAGAGTCTTTCCGCCGCGGCGATGAGTCGGTCGCGGTCGGGTGAGGACTGTTCAAGGTTGATGAATACCTTGTCCTGCGTCGGCAGGCGCTTGATAATCTTGCGGGCGTCGGCCAGCACCGGGTCGTCGTGGGGCAGCGACTCCAGAATATCCGTTTCGATTTTCAGATTCCTGGATTCCCAGATAAAAAGCGCCGACATAATCAGGAGGACCGCCAGAACAATCGGCCATCTTATCGGATATTTGCGCAAAGATATGAAGACCCGTGAAATCATGAATTTATATGAAGATCGCTGATTTTCTAAACCACATTTTCCGGGCAGTGGCAAGATAAAAAGCCGCGTGGAAAATAGAAGATTAGAGGATTGAGGGGCTGAAGATTTTTTTATAGACGTTTCTTTGTTGGAAAGATGCGCGTGAAGATCAGCCGGGTGAAGGTGAGGGAGTTGCGCAGGAAATCCACACAAGGACGGAAGTGGGAAATTCTTCCCCCCTCCGGATTGTAATGGACACGCACGGGGGCTTCCGTAACCGGCATGCCGCTTCTTTTGGCCTGTACCAGGACTTCGACTTCAAATTCGAAGCGCCGGGCCCGGGTTTTCAGATTCAGAACCTCGGGCAGGGGATAGATCCGAAAACCGCTTTGCGAATCGGAAACAGCGGGACCTCCGGAGGCGCGCACCCAGAAGTTGGAAAATTTTCTGCCGAATCTGCTGGTCCAGGGAATCCGCTCGCCTGCCCTGTAGATTCTCGTGCCCACGACAATCGGCCGTGCGTTTTGCGGAATGGCGGCGATAAGATTTCCGGCGTCGCGGGGGTCGTGCTGTCCGTCGGCGTCCAGGGTGATCGCCCAGTCGGCCACAGCCGTGGTGGCGGCAAAACCGGTGAGCAGGGCCGCGCCCTTTCCCCGGTTCTTTTCATGTCGCAGGATTTGAACGCCTTGAAGATCTTTGATTCTGTCACAAGAGCCGTCGGTGGAGCCGTCGTCCACCACAAAAACCGGATAGCCCGCCGCTTGGGCTTTTCGGACAACTCCTGCGACGGTTCCCGCGTGATTGTAGAGCGGAATCACGAAAGCGAATCGTTTTTTCTCGCGTGGAGCGGTCACGGGTCTTTCCCACCATTTGCAGTGATGTCGGGCAAAAACGCCACCGCCCATGTTCCCGGACCCATGTGCGCGCCGGAGGTCAGCGAAAGCGGCTGAATGATCAACTCCGCATCGGGGTAGCGTTCGACGACCATCGGCCGGACGGTTTTCTCCACCCATTGGCGGTTGTCGGAGTACTCCAACATGATCAGGGCGCGGGAACTATTTCGCAGGCCGGCGGCGAGTTTCTCCAGGGCCATTTTGATCTGATCTTTCTGATTTCTGACCACGCCGACTTTTTTTGCGCCTTCCGGCTGGGGGGAGATGACGGGTTTCATATGCAGCATGTCTCCGAAAAAAGCACTGGTTTTGGAAAGTCTGCCGCCTGCCGCCAGAAACTGTAATTTATCGAGGAACACGTATTCCTCGCAGGTTTTGATGGCCTTTTGAGCATAAATCACGGTCTTTTGCATGTCATTTGTTTCGGCCAGGCAACGCGCCGCGGCCAGTACGATGAGCCCCAGTCTGCCGGAGGCCGCGCCGGTGTCCAGCACGATCAGGCGGTTTTCGGGATCGTGTTGTTTTTTCCACTGCATGACGGTTTCGTAATTTCCGGTGAAAACCGAACCCACGCAAAGATAAAGAACTTTTTCAAAGCGCTCCAGAGCGCTTTCGTAAAACTGATGCCGTTCATAGACGGAGGCCTGCGATGTCGACACCCTGACTCCTTCATGCATCGCCGGATAGAGTTCCTCCGCCCGGAAAAAAGTTTCCGGCAGACACTTCTCGCCGATCGTCAGATAACTGTTCAGCAGCGTAAAGCCGTAATGTTTGGCGTCCTGAAGCGTCAGCGATCCGGCCGCGTCCGTCATGATATGCAGGGAGCCGGTTCCGCTTTTGCGAAAATCCTCGATTTGAGCGGCGAGATTGTCATCCTCCCATTGGAGCACCCTGCCCACGCCGGCGATTTGCGACAGTACCTGTTCCTTGTTGCGGGTATGCAGATGAATTTTGTAGAGATCGCCTTCGGGCAGGATGATGACTTCTTCCTGGGCGGATGTGATGGCTTTCAGTTTCTCGGTTGAATCGCCGGAAGCCCTGACCATCAGATCGACGCAATAACCGGATTCCGAGATTTCCCGAAAGGCGGGAGCAATGGTCAGACGATCCCGGAATGTCTCCGTGACCGGGCGGCAGGCGTCGGGCATGCCTGCAAAGGTGTAAAAAAAACCTTCGAAGAAAATGTACATGCCCAGAGCGCCGGCATCCACAACTCCGGCGTCCCGCAGGCGCGGCAACTGGTCGTAGGTGTCATAAACGGCCTTTTGCAATGAAGCGATGACGGTGCGGATAACCTGCCGGTCCGGGATCTCGGTTTGCGGCAGCGCCTCGGCCAGCGCGTCGAAGACGCTCAACATGGTGCCCGGACGCGGGTTATTGAGCGATTTCCAGGCTTTTTCTTTTCCCGCGGCGGCGCAGCGGGACAGGTCAACGGCGTTTTCCACCGCGCAGAAGGCCGAGAAAAACTGCGAGGCGATGTTGCCCGAGTTGCCGCGCGCCGACATCAGCAGCTGGCGGATGAGCGTCTCGCGGGGTTGGCCGACGTTGCGCAGAGGGAAGAGACTGACGGAGAGATTCCTTCCCGTGTCGCCGTCGGCGACGGGAAAGACATTGATGGAATCCAGCAGCTCCGCCCTGGCCGTGAGCCTTTCGAGGCCGGCGATGAAGGATTTTTTCAGGACGTCTTCCATTTAAAAACCAAAGGCGCGGCGGATTTCTTCGGGGACGCTGAAGAGGGTTTCCATTTCGGGCACCTTCACCGTAACCTGTTCGGTCCGGCCGCGGGTGCATACTCGGCCGTCATCGGTGCGGCGGATTTCGAAGTCAACGACGATCTTGACGCGCGCATCCACAATCGTCGCCTTGCAGACGATTTCATCGCGGTGGCGCAGCGGCAGGATGTGTTTGGTGGTTGTTTTGATGATGGGGAAAATCAGCTGCTGCTTTTCAAAAAACGTATAGAGGTCGATGCCGTTGCTTTCAAAAAGCGCCGCGCGCGCGATTTCAAAATAGTTCAGGTAATTGGCGTGCCAGACAATCTGCATCGGGTCCAGGTCGAAGAAGGGCACGCGGATTTTCACTTCGTGGCTTCTGGCGTTTTCGTTCATGGTTTCATCTCAAAAAAATCGGAATATTTGATGGCTTCACGGAGTTTCTCAATATCGGCGTCCATCGGGCGGTCATCCAGCACGGGCGCTGAAACCAGCCTGATTTTTTTCATCATCCCCGCGAGGGCGGGCCGCGCTTCAATGTTGCCGCGGATATCGCACGCCTGGGCCGCCGCCAGAAGATGAATGGCGACAACTCTTTCCGTCAGGGTGCAGACGCGTTCGGCGTCGCGCGCCGCGATGGTGCCCATGCTGACCTTGTCCTGATTGTGCGATTCCGTCGAGCGCGAAAAGGACGCTGCGGGCATCGTGGCCTTGAGCGCTTCCGCGGCCAGCGCGGAGGAGGCAATGGACATTGCCTTGAATCCGTGGCGGAGGCCTTTTTCCGTGCCGGGTTTGCGCACCAGATCGCCGGGCAATCCCCTGTTCAGATTCGGCGTGACCAGGAGCATGATCTGACGGTCGCACATGTCGGCTAATGAGGCCAGCGCCGCCTTGAGTCCGTCCATGGCGAAGGCGATGTGACCGCCGTAGAAATTACCGCCCATCAGCACTTCGCCGGTTGCGGGATCGAAAATGGGATTGTCGTTGGAGCTGTTGGCTTCCGTCTCCACCCAATTTTTTATCCACTGCAGGCTATCGTACAAAACACCGGCGACCTGAGGCGCGCAACGCAGCGAATAAGGATCCTGCAGGGATTCAAGATGGTCGTCTTCCAGCTGCCTTGCCGGGACGTTCGCTTTCAGGAGGCGGGAGAGACGATTGGCGACAAAGACCTGGCCGGGAAAAGGTTTGGCTTCCGAAATGACTGGATGGTAGTGTCTTGCGTTGCCTTTCAGGGCGTGAATGGAAAGCGCCGTGGCGGAAGTCGCGGCGGAGAGAATCCGCCAGGCCCTTTCGACGGCCAGCACGGCGATGCCTGTCATGGTGGACGTGCCGTTGACCATGGCCAGCGGTTCTTTCGGAAGAAATCTGTAGGGCTTGACGCCCGCTTTTTTCAAAGCCCCGGCGGCAGGCATGATTTTGCCCTGGTAGAAAACCTCGCGTTCACCCATCAGGCAGGCGCCGATGTAGGACATGGGCGTCAGGTCGCCGGAGGCGCCCACGGAACCCTCGGCGGGCACCACGGGTGTGATGCCGTGGTTCAGGAACTCCGCCAGTTTTTCAAGCAGCGCAACGGAGACGCCGGAGTAACCCCGCGCCAGGCAGATGATGCGGCAGAGCATGGCCGCCCGAGTTTCTTCGATGCCGATGGGTTCTCCGGTGCCGCAGCCGTGGAAGCGCAGAATGTTGACGCCGTTTTTGAGCGCCACCTCCATCGGCATGCGTTTGCCGCAGGATTTTCCGTAGCCGGTGGTCACGCCGTAGACCGGAACGCCCTTGCGCAGGGCGTTCATCAGGTGATTCTGCGTCTTGTGCATGTGCCGGATGAATTTGTGCGTCGCACTGATGCGCACGGGAACGCCATAGCGGGCCGCGGCGATGATATCATCGAAACAGACAGGACTGCCGTCAATCACAACGGCCGACTTGTTTTTCCTCATGGCCTGAATGTCCTTTCCTGGGGTACCGGTTTGCGGACGCGCGGCCTGTAGGTGCCGTCCGCTTTTTCCTTGTCCATGACTTTTTTGAGCAGTTTGAACATTTTGTAATTTTGAGGTTCTTCCTCGTAAAATTTATCCCAGCAGTAATAATACATTTCCTGCAATTTTTCCGGTGTCATCAATTTCGGCCGGAAAACGACCTTTCCGCAGGTATAGTCATTCCAGTCGTAGGAAAAGATTCTCCCGGCACTGTGCAGATCATCAAACGTTTTGGTGTGTGGAAACGGCGTCAAAATCGTGAATTCCGCCATATCCAGTTCAATCTCCAGCAAAAAATCGACCAGTTTCTTGATGTAATTTTCGTCGTGATAGTCCAGACCCAGGAGAATGCTGCCTTCCACGGCGATACCGAAATCGTGATACCGTTTGACGCGGTTGCGGATGTAATCGGACGTGTCGAAAATGGTCTGGTAAACAAACCAGGCGCCGGCCCGCGCCGCCAAATCGAGGACCTCGTCGTCCTTTTCGATGGGATGGCAGCACCAGTTTTTCTTCAGCGGAATCATTTCTTTGAAAAGCTGTAGTTCCCATTGCTTGTCCTGCGCCAGCGAATTGTCCACCAAAAAGAGCCGGGTGTTGTCGATGCCGGCCATTTCCTCGATGACCTTGTCGAAGGGCCGGGGACGGAAATTTTTCCCGCCCAAAAATCTCACGGCGCAGGGATAACAATTGAAGCGGCAGCCGCGGGAGGCGTGCACCAGGTCGACCATCTGAATGCCTCGGTAATTGTAGGCGTCGCGGTTCAGAATGGACCGCCGCGCCGAACCGACGCTGTCAATCGGCGGGAAATTCTGCATGTAGTCGTAAACTTTCCGGAGCCTGCCGTTTTTGAAATCCTCGAAGACCTGTTCCATCCGGCCTTCGGTTTCGCCGAGAAAAACACTGTCAGCGTGCTTTTGCATCTCTTCGGCGTGAAGCATGGTGGCAATGCCGCCGCAGATGACTTGTACGCCTTTTTCCCGAAAGATGTCGGCGATTTCCCAGGCACGTTTGACCTGCGCGGTCAGCATGACGGAAATACCGACAAAATCCACAGGCTCGTTAAAATCGATGTCCTCGATGTTTTCATCGGTAAACTGCACCTGCACGTCGCCGGGCAACGTGGCAGCAAAAACAACCGGCCCGTGCGGCGGCAGGATAAAGGGTGTCTGACGGTCGAGCTTTTCCCATTTCGGGTAAATCAGTTTGAATTTCATAGATATAGTCTTTCAACGATTTGCTGGTTTACAGAACAGGTGTTGTTTACACCATTTTCCGCCTGTCGCCAATAAAAAATTTTTGCTGGCTTTTCATTTGAAACGAGCGGAGAACAGGGACGTTTCGCATCCGAAATCCGCTGGAAACTGAATTTCCGCGCAAGCTCGGATGGCTTTTTAAATCACAAAGAATTTTTGGAAGGCGGCCGGGACGCTTCGGAGAAGCCTTTCACCTCCGCGCGCTCAAACGGCAAATAACCTATCTGCCGAAAATCAGGTAGCAGTAGGTTCCGCCGAAGGAAATTCCGGCCAGCGCGGCATGGGTCATCGCGACGTCTATCTCTTTGCGCTCCTGGACAAAAGAAAGTCCCGAAAGGGGAGTGGCCAGTCCCGCTGACGGCGGCAGGCTGTTTTTTTCCATGGCCAGCGCCAGCGCGCAGGCTCTGATGCCTCCGGATGAAAAACTTTCCCCTGTGGCGCCTTTGACGGCCGTGATCCAGGGCGCCGGGCTTGTGCCGGCAAATAAATCTTCATAGGCCCGGGCTTCGGTTGCATCCAAAATTTTGTCGCCGTTGGCAACGGCAAAGATTGCCTGAATGTCGCCGGCGGACAAGGAGGCGTTGTCCAGCGCTCGCTGCAGCGTTTTTTTGATGCCTGACGGCTCGGCCGGCCAGGCGGTCGGCGGGGTGGGCGACGAACCCATGCCCGCACCTTTGACTTCGCAATAGGGAGCGCGTCCTCTGGCCAGGGCCGATTGGAGGCTCTCCAGCAGCACAAGACCGCTGCCTTCTCCGGCGATGGTGCCGTTGCGCCTCTCATCGAAGGGCCGGCACGACTCTTCTTCACCGTTTTGAGGCGACAGCGCCCGGAATTTGGTCAGCGACTCATAGTAGAATTTCGACAGGATATCCGCGCCGCCTGCCAGCAGATAATCGGCCGTGCCGCGCCGTATTTCCGCCGCCGCGTAGGCGATGGCCGTTTCCGCGGAAACGGCAAAATGCGTCACGGTGGTGTTGACGCCGCGGAATCCCAGTTCAATGGAGGCGTGTCCGGCCGGAGCGTTCATGACGATGTTGGGCACCAGGATGGGATTGACCGAAGCGGGGCCCTGAGTCAACAAGGTCCCCGAAAACTGGGCGGTCACATCGGTCGCGCCGAATGCCGTTCCCAGGACAATGCCGACGCGGTCGCGGTTGTCCGGCGTGATTTCCAGCCCTGCGTCCTGCAGCGCGAGCCGTGCGGCGGCGGCCGTGAAAAGAGATGTTTTGTCCATGCGGCGCAGATTCTTGACGGAGACAAAGTCGCGGGGATGGAAATCGGTCACTTCCGCGCCCAGATGAGAGGAAAAGGACGTCGTGTCAAAAGACCGGACGGGTGCGATGCCGGTTTTGCCGGAAAAAAGATTCGCCGCGAATTCCTCCTTGCCCACTCCCAGCGGCGTGACCATGCCGATGCCGGTCACCACGACGCGTCTGGCGGGGTCTCTGTGGCGATTTTCATGCATTGGCCGCACCCCTTTCGGAATATTTGCCGAAGATGACCGTCGTGTTGTTGCCGCCGAAGGCGAACGAATTGGAAAGAACGGCACGCAAAGTCGCCCGTCTCGCGCCGGTGGTGACGTAATCCAGATCGCAGGCGGGGTCGGGTTCCTGATAGTTGATGGTCGGCGGGACAAAGCCGTCGCGCAGGGCCAGCACCGAAACGATGCCTTCCAGCGCTCCCGCGGCGCCGAGCGTGTGCGCGTGCATGGACTTGGTGGAACTCACCGGAATGGTGTAGGCGCGCCGCCCGAACACTGCCTTGATGGCTTTCGTTTCCATCGGGTCGTTGACCGGCGTGGCCGTGCCGTGCGCGTTGATGTAATCAATGTCGTCGGGAGAAAGACCGCTGTCCTTCAGTGCCGCCTGCATGGAACGGACAGCACCGGACGCTTGTTCATCGGGGGCGGTCATGTGATACGAATCACAGGTGATGCCGTAGCCGAGAATCTCTCCGTGGATTTTCGCACCGCGGGCAAGGGCATGTTGAAGTTCCTCCAACACCATTACGGCGGCCGCTTCGCCGAGCGAAAGACCGTCCCGGTTTTTGTCGAACGGACGACAGAAATCGGCCGCGACGGACTTCAGGGCGTTGAAGGCGGCGAAGGTGGTCCGGCACATGGGTTCCACGCCACCGGCAAGAACCAGGGAAGTGTGACCGTTCAAAATCAGATCCCGGGCGTAGCCCAGTGCCGTACCGCCGCCGGAGCAGGCGGTCATAAACGTCGCTTTGGGACCCCCGAAATGAAAAGCCGAGGCAATGCGATCGGCGGAAGAAGCGCAAAAGAGAGAGGAAAGCGTTGAAAATTTGACTCCCCTGCCCGTTGTCAGCAGTCTGCCGTAAAAATCCTCCGCTTCCAAAAGGCCGCCGGCACCTCCGCCGATCACCACGCCGATTTCATCTTTTGCTTCCTCGGGCGGCGGGTAAAGTCCGGCGTCGCGCAAAGCCTCCAGAGCCGCGGCGAACGAAAGCATGTCCGCCCGCGACATTCTTTTGACGGAGAATTCGCGCGGGATGTAACCACGGGCGCTGACATGCTTTATCTGTCCGCCGGTGTGCGAACGGAATCCGGTGGTGTCGAAAAGATCAATCCTGCTGATGCCGCACCGCCCTTCCCGCAATGCCCGAGCAAAGTCCGGAACATTGTCGGCCATTGCGTTGATCGTTCCCAGTCCGGTGATAACAATCCGTTTTTTCACTTCCCTCCCTTAATTCGTGTAATGCGCCGATGAAGGTTTTCCATCAGGTTGCAGAAATTTAAATGGGCGTCGGGGAAAAGTCAAACAAATATTCCATCCGAAAAATACTTCGCCCGCCGGGCCATTTTTATTGACAGGACGCGGTGGGCTTTCTATAATTTCCCTATATCGAATCAATTTCCGCATGAGTGCTTGTTTGCAATCATCAACCAAACAGGAGGGGGTCATGGCGATTCAGGAAAGCAAGCTGGAGGTGGGGGGCGGCGTTGAGCTTTTTGTAGCGAAGCATGTCGTTGATCATCCCCGATGCGTTGTTGTCATTGTTCACGGCCTTTGCGAGCATTCCGGGCGTTATCTTGCTGTTGCGGCAGGATTCAACGCGTTCGGCTATGCGGTGTACCGCTTCGACAATCGCGGACACGGACGCTCCGTCGGGGAAAGAGGTCACGTCAACGATTTCAACGAGTTTATTGACGATGCCGAAAAAGTCGTTGCTTGGGTGAAAAAGGAAAA
>Ga0116190_1000356_pt1 | contig 48334 bp, 50 predicted proteins | sample AD_JPNTR4_MetaG_FD_89808 | JGI IMG/M metagenome (GOLD analysis project Ga0116190, IMG submission 89808) | Active sludge microbial communities of municipal wastewater-treating anaerobic digesters from Japan - AD_JPNTR4_MetaG | ecosystem: Engineered > Bioreactor > Anaerobic > Digestate | place...
GGGGTTTTACCCCCAACAACTCCCAACTACCCCAACTACCCCGCACTACTGCCCCGCTGTTTAAGCGGGGCGAGCGGAGAGGAGGATGTAAATAAATCCCTCTACCCCGCTATTCAGCCCCGCGGTTTAAGCGGGGCGGTGCGGGGGAGAGCAACTCCCTTTGAAAAAGGGAGACAATTTTTTGTGACAAAAGTTCCTCCCTTGGGGGAGGTTGTAATCCCCGATTCATCGGGGTAGGTGGGGGTTTTACCCCCAACAACTCCCAACTACCCCAACTACCCCGCACTACTGCCCCGCTGTTTAAGCGGGGCGAGCGGAGAGGAGGATGTAAATAAATCCCTCTACCCCGTAGTACTACGGGGAGAGCAACTCCCTTTGAAAAAGGGAGACAATTTTTTGTGACAAAAGTTCCTCCCTTGGGGGAGGTTGTAATCCCCGATTCATCGGGGTAGGTGGGGGTTTTTACCCCCAACAACTCCCAACTACCCCCAACTACACTAGAACAGCTTCCCCCGAGGGAAGGATTTCTTTGTCTCCATGTGTTCACTTCATTCACTTAGTCGAAATGGCATGCTGTTCATAAATCCCTCTACAATAGAGCAGCTCCCTTTATGAAAGGGAGACAGTTTTTTTTTCTATTTGTGGTCTAAATCCCCATAAACTGTAAGCGCGACCCCGTAGTCCTACGGGGCCGGGTGGTATGAGGACGAGGAGAACAGCTCCCCTCGTTGGAAGGGAGACAGTTTTTTTGTTCTTCCCAGTTGTGGTTCAGAGCTTCTTATTTCCCCTATATAGATAAATGATATTTTCTATTGCAAAAAATCGCTTTTTATGTATAGTGTGTGTGATGCAAGGCCCATGCATTATGTGATCATTAAAATAATTCAAAAAACAAAATTAAAAAAATTAATATTATGAAAAAATTTATCTTTTTATTTATTGTACTTATCAGTCTTCTTGTTTGGAATAAACAAGTTAAGGCAGATACCATCTACTATCATTTGCCATATCCATATGGAGAACAAACACAATATTTGTGTGTTGATTCAACAAATTTTCCTACTTTTGTAATTTATAAACCAATTGGTTTTATAGATGTAACGTGGAAAATAAATAATCAGTCTTATGGAAGCGGTGACTCTATTATTTTTACTCCAACAAATGTTGAACAATATTATGTTTCTGCAATATGGGGCATTAATGTTGAAGATGTATATATCTGTCTTTATGCAGAAGTTCCACCATCACCAGATTTTGTGGTATACAATGGAGGAGTGATCAACTCTACCGGAGACACAGCTTGGATGTGTGGTGCTAGTATTCAAATAGCAGCCCATAATATCTTTGATTCACATGCTGTGTCTAGTAATTGGGATGGTCCGAATGCTTTTTATAGTGAAGATAACCCTATTACAGTAACCACTCCAGGAACATATTACTTCACCAGATCTAATCCTTGTGGAATCACAGTCGATTCGATCGAAGTAGTAGTGTTACCAAGTCAGCTTCCAGTAATAGAGGATGTCCTCAAATGTAACGAAGAACTAAATGAAACTCTAGATGCTGGACCGGGATGGACTAGTTATTTATGGACCATGGGTTCGGAGACAGAAACCACACAAAGTGTGATTGTGACTCCATCTTTACTAGGTGAGGACGGGACTCTAACAGTGTATTTGAATGTCTCCAATCAATGTGTGTCTTCTCTCAAAGATACCATTATCGTGGAGCAACAAATATTTCCAGAGCCTGATTTGAACCAGTATTCAACAAATATAGATGTAGATATATGTCATGACATAGTTGCAAACCTAGTACCCCATCCAAGTCATGTTTATGATACATATACTTGGACAAGTAACACCAATCCTAACTTTATAAATCATAATCCAACATTAGATGTTACTTATGGAATGGGGTTTGGAAAATATTTTGTTGATGTATCACAAGGATCTTGTGTGTCAACTGATTATGCAATTGTAAATTTTTACCTAAATCCACTTGATCCAGACATATGTGTGGTGACATACGATCCTGTGGTAGGGAAAAACAAAGCGGTAGCTATGCATGATGGTATTGATGCAGTAGATTTAATTTTAGCTTATAAGCAAGCTAGCAATTGGATCGATGTAGATTCTGTAAGTATTACAGGATTAGGAGTTTATGAACTATATGATATGATAAGCGATCCTAACCAACAAAGCAAAACTTACACCATCTTTGCTCGTCATGAATGTGGACATGTTTCAGAATTAACGGATTGGCATAAGACAATCCGTGTAGGAATATTGCAAGACATGATGTCACAAAACTACTTCCTACAAATATTGGATGATTATGAAACCATGTCTGGATACGAACCAGATAGTTATACTATTTGGGTTCAAGAGGCTGGACAGGATCCGGTAGAAGTTGGAATTTTGGATGGCGGTAATAGCTCTTTCACAATTTCCAATCCAGTAAATGGAGCGTTATATTTCGCCTCCGTAAATCTTCCTTGGAATTGTGACAACTTAAAGTCTGGTACAATAGCTTTCTCTAATAGAATGCTATTTAGTACTACACAGACTTATCCACTAGTAAATACTCCTAAATGCGAAATCTATCCAAATCCATCAGATGGTATTTTCCAAATTGATGGACAAGTATTTTCAGTGAAAGTATTTGATAATTTGGGTAGATTAGTTTATCACAACAAAAACACTAATGAGATAGATTTAACTTCGTTTGAATTAGGCGTGTATCATGCTGAGATTCAAACAGTAGCTAATGGGCCAGCTACTAAAGTTAAATTATCATTGCTTCGTTAAGAGGCAATTTATTAGTGGGCTATTTTATAGAAAAGCCGGTTTTTGAACCGGCTTTTTTTTGTTGGTTAATTTTTTTATCAAAAAGAGATTTCTCCGTGTGTTTATTTTGTTCACTTAGTTGAAATGACATGCTGTTCATAAATCCCTCTATCCCGATAAATCGGGAAGACCAACTCCCTTTGTCCCGATAGATCGGGACTCCACTTCGTTTCGCGAAAGGGAGGCAGTTTGTTATGACAAAAGTTCCTCCCTTGGGGGAGGCTGTTTCCCCGCAGTATTGCGGGGTAGGTGGGGGTTTTTTACCCCCAACTACCCCGCACTACTGCGGGGCGCAGCACTAGAACAGCTTCCCTCTCCCGACAAGTCGGGACTCCGCTTTGCTTCGCGAGGGAAGGATTTCTTTGTCTCCGTGTGTTTACTTTATTCACTTAGTTGAAAGGACAGGTTGTGGAGTAAAACCCCATACAATGTAGGCGCGAATTCGAATTCGCGCCTGCAATAGCTGGGGAGTATGTTAAATCCCTCTACCCCCGCCCCGTAGTCCTACGGGGAGAACAGCTCCCTTTACGAAAGGGAGACAACGATTTTTGTCCTCCTACTTGTGGCTTAAATCCTCTCTACTTACTAGCACCACCCGCCCCGTAGTCCTACGGGGCCGGGTGGTATGGAAGACTTCTAGCTTAAATTCCCTTTCCTCTCTACCACCCGCTGCGAACAGCATCCGGGTGGTAGGTTTTTATTTTCTGCGATTGAAAGATTTGCTGATAACTATAATTAATAAGATGAAAATTATTCATCAACTTACCACATAAAACCAATTCCATAAAATCAAAACCTTGGAAAATGAAATTGTTCATGGAACGGTATATTCTTGTTTTTGGTGTTGGTTTGTGATGTGAAAATTGAACTCTGGTTGATAATTTATGTCTATATTTATAGAAAAAGCTCACTTATAATCTGGTAAATTCAGATTGTTGCTAGAAAATAGTTTTATTTTCCCAGCCTCCAATAGCATACCTGACATTTCAAAATCTTCTGAATATCCAAAAATATTTGAAATATTTCACTTTATATCAACTATTTGATCTATGTTTCATTGATTTTCTAGATTTAAGGATATCCGATTGTAGATTTGATCTCAAGATAAGGTGATGTTTTTGGCTTTAATTTTGGATTTTACTTCAACTCATCATACTAAAATATCTATGCTGTGTGATTTACTAAAAACAACCTTCATTGCTCAAACAGAACTGTCTTTGTCTTTGATCGAGTATAAAACACACCCATGACTGATACCTGAATATCACACGGGAAATTTGATTTTGTAAATTTGTTTTTTCTGGCTATTTGCGGGGAGTTCTAGATCAAAATCTCATGGTAAAACATATTGTCCAAAATTCAAATTACTTTTGCTAGGATCAAAACAAGCCCTATTCCCATTTGGAGTGATAGCACCATCTACGAAACTTACATCTAATGTTAAATCAAAATCCGATCTGTTTTCAAAGATTAAACAAATTTCAGTTTCTTTGTCAGCTTGAGTTACAATATTCATATCTTTTCATTCGTGACAAAAGCTAGTTTTTATGTTACCAATATTTTGTCAAAACGAAAAAGACAAAAAACTAATAATTGCGGTCACTGTAAAAAGAAAAACCTTTTTTAGCATTTTTGTCTTTTTATTTCTAAAATCATATTTTTTGGAGTTTTGTGGAGAGGTGGTTGTTTCTTCCACAGATGGTATAAATCCCCAACCCATACCACCCGGGTGCAATTGGCTAGCTCTGCGAGCAGCACCCGGGTGGTATGGGAAAATCCCGCTTCTGGTTCAAATCCCCCTACCCCCTTTTTTTACGGAGGTCTCCGTAACGAGCAAGGGGACTTGATGGGAAAATTTAAATAGTATTCTTAGTTTTGTTTTTCTACATAAACTATTTTTTCTTTTCTTTTTCTAGTAGCTAATATCAATAATACAATAATCACCAATAATGTAATCAAAATAACTCGTGGCATTTCAAAATACATAGAAGTGATTGAGGTTTCTTTTTCTGCAAGAATCTCTGGGTCTATATCAAAGTTACTTATATCAATATCAAAGTGTGGTGTATGTTTTGCCGTAATATCAATATTGAATAATCATTTATAATTTGGTAGTTGACCAAAGTTTAATGAAAATACTAAACTATTGTCCACTCTTACAACTTCTCAACTTAGAGAAAAATCTTTTTTAATTCAAAAGATATTGGTCAAAGAACCAGATATTTCTGTTTTCAAATCAATATTTCATTTGTTTTTAGCTCAAATTTCTACAATCAACTCATTATTTACGATCTCTTTTTTAAGTACTGTAAGTTTTAAGTCATTTGTGATTTCTCATACCTCTCATACAAAATAATCTAGGAACATAGCTTTTCATACAACTATATTTACCATTTGATCTCACGCATTTTCTCTTTCTACATTATAAAATAAACATCATCATTGTTTTCAATTTATTCACAATGGAAATTGAATTTTAAAATTTTGTACAACATAATCTCATGCAGGTACTCTCACTTGTAATTTAGGATTGTCAATAAAGGATCAAAAAACATTACTTTTGTTGTTTGGGCTACACGCTATTAGTCAGTCAGTTGTTGCGACTGCATCAAAAAACTTTAGTGTTACCTTTACATCTTTCGGAGAATCATTTTTAACTACCACACAAATTTCTCATTTTTCCATTTGTCACAATGCTCAACTTACTCTATGTGTCAACTGATCTAATCAATTGTTACAAAATTTTACATTTACTCATTGTAATTCTGATCAAGGTAAATTTATGTCTGCTGTCAATGTAGTTTCCTTGTCAGATTGCGAAATAACCTCAATTCATCATCATGTAAATATAGCTTCTGATAAAGAAAATCATGTAAATAAAAGTCCTAAAATAAGGAGACTAGAAATTAATTTTTTCATTAAATATTTTTAAATAATAAAACAAAAACATAAAGTATAACACACATATACCAACATAAAAGATAAATTTTCATAGTTAAATATCAATTGAATAAGATAAAAAAACAGCCACTTTGTTATTAAAACAAAAAAGAATGTTTACATTTTTTGTTTTTTTAAAATTTTGTAGTGATAACAGGCATCACCAAATAATTAAAAATCTTAGATTATGTGCGTTTATATCTTAATTTTAACTTTTTTATAAAAAAAAGTACCCAAAAATTTGCAAAATTAAAAAAAACACTTATAATTGATATTGTAAAAACAAACGAAGTGGTCTTTATCAGAAAAATATATTATATTATGTGGCCTAGGGTATATTTTAATCCCATAGGAGATTAAAAAATTCCTATCTCTAAGAAATTAGAGTAAAAGTCGTAGTTATTGCACATAGGTGTGATTTGCGACATTTTAAATTATTAATTAATATAAAAATGAAAAAATTATACAAATTATGAGCTATTATGGCCGCTATTTTCATGGTTGGTTTTGTAGCATTGTCTGTAAATGCTCAAACATCATACCAAAAAGAAGTTCAAGTAGAAATTCTTTGATGAACAAATAACTGTACATTTGGTGAATATGATTTAATGGCTACAGGTTTTGATTATGTAGATAGAGATTTATATTCTAATGTACCAGAATATTCCTGTACAATGAACAGAGGAGGGCCAGATACCGTTTCCGTTACGACGCCAGATGATCTAAAAAGCTCAAATGTAAGTGAAGTTATCCCTCAAATTAATGTTAAAATTAAACATGAAACTTCTGCAGCAGTTGCTTCATGAGCTTGTAACCTATCTAATGTTATGTCAGATACAGGTTATGTAGCATTAAATACATCTCACACATTGTTTGCAAAGGATATTTATAATGGATGTACTGTAACAGGTTCTACTAAGTTAGAAGTTACAGTTCCAGGAAGTTTGCCAATATGACTTTATACTGGTGATGTAGTTTTCACTATCAATGAATTTTAGTATTTAAGCACAGTAAAATTATAAATTCCAATTCTATGATCTTGCCCCGTAGTCCATATTTATCATCTGGATTAACGGGGTTGGACATGATTGGTAATTATTTTATTCTGGGCCACATAGTATAGTATATTATTCGTTTGTTTTAAACTAAAACACCACAAAACTGTTGTGGTGTTTTTTTTATTAGTTTTCTGCGGGAGGATATTAAATCCCTCTACCCCGATAAATCGGGGAGAGCAGCTCCCTTTGATAAAGGGAGACAGTTTGTTGAAATTGGATTTCTCCGTGCGTTCACTTCGTTCACTTAGTCGAAATGACAGTTTGTGGCTCAAATCCTCTTTTTTCCCCTTCTCCCGGATAGATCTCGAACAAAGTGAGATCCCGATAGATTATGAGTGGATTTTGCTTCGTTTTGCAAGGGAAGAACTTCATAGTAACAATCCCTATATCTGGTTGGTAGGATTTTTCATACATCTACATAAAATATGTTTGATTTTTCTATCATAATCAATATTAGTATCTTCGTAGTTATTTTAGTTTTTGGGATTTTTTGTGATGATAAAGAAATTTTTTTTATTCATATTATTGCCAGTGTTTGTTTTGTTTTCCTTTGTGTTAGCCCAATATACACAAGAAGTTCAAGTACAGATTTTCTGAAAAGGTTTAGTTATTTGAACTCCATCCAATATTAGTTTAGGTACTGTTACAGCATGAAGTACTGTAGAAAAAACTTTTGATGATTATTTTTGGGTTGAGGACTTAAGATGAGTTAATACTTGATATTATACTACGGTCCAATGTGATGGTTTATATTGACCAGATAATTTCATAATTACAGGAGTACAATTGTCGTGAAATTTAGTAGAGCTTTTGCAATGAAATGGAAATCAAACAGACATTTACTCAAATCTTGATTCGTGGACAGATATCACCACTCCACAATTATATTTTTATAAAAACGATAATGTGCCGTTAAATTATCATGGAAATAAGTATTGAAACAAGCCATCAATTCGCATATCTATCCCAAATAATGCACCAGCTGGTACTTATAAATGAAAAATTACATATACATTATATGATATGAGTTTTGAGTTCTAATTTTTTGCTAACCCCAGGACAGGTCCCGGGGTCCCCTATTTTCTAATAGTTTTCTAATGCTTTGACTCTATCTTCTATGCTTGGATGAGTGGATAATAAGTTTCTGAAAAAGCTAGAAGATTTTGCTTTTGAAAATGGATTTTCAATACACATAGCTGCTACGGTATCTTTCTGGATAGATTCTATTATAGGGTCTTGGCTTATTTTTTGTAGTGCTGAAATCATAGCATATTTATCTTTTGTTAATTCAACGCTACCAGCATCAGCTAAGTATTCCCTTTTACGAGAAAGCGCTAATCTAATTAGTGGATATATCAAATATCATAGAAGCAATAAGCCAAGTCATATTAATATCAATATTCCTCATGACTTGTTATCATCACTTGAAGATCTGCCAGAGGATCTGATTAAAATTTGTCCTAATGTCCCGACAATTCATACAAAAACAACTATAATCATCATCATCAAAGAATCTTTGTTCAAAATATGTGTTAATTCATGTCATGCAACTGCTTCTATTTCAGATTTGTTTAATTTGTTCAAAAGTCATCTGGAAAAAACTATTCGTCCATTTTTTACATTCCATCAGGTCGCAAACGCATTTAGGCTATTGTCTTCTATTATTCATATTTTTGGTGTGGCTAGTCATTTGGAAATACATAAATTTTCTACAATATTGTAAATTTCTGGATTTTCTTTTCTTGTGATAGGTTTCGCTCAAGCAAACTTAAATATGATTTGCCTATGAAAAAAGAAAGAAATGACTCACCAAATTATTATGATTGGTCATAGTAACAAGAAGATGTTATTCGTTTCATACAAAGCCATTTTTCGTGATTGAAGAAAATATATTCATTCAGAATTATCCATAAATGAAAAAGTCAAAATTATGTTTGTAATCAAAAACAATAATACAGGGAATAGTATTAATAAACAAAGACTCTTAAATCTATTTTGATGAATAGAACTATAAATTCATTTTGGCATCCCAGTTGTTTATTAAGTTAAAAAGTTGCATTCTCCTACCACCCGGTGCTGTTTTGACCCCGGGAGTTATCCCGGGGTCTGTTTTACCCGTTTCACCCGAGTGGTAGGAGGACTTAGAACTGAACTTTTGGAACTGCTTTTTCTACTTCTGCTGTAGCAAAAAACTCCTCACGCTTAAACCCAAACAATTTGGCAACAATATTTGTAGGGAAAGTTTCTATAGACGAATTGTATTCATTTACAGTAGAGTTGAAGAATCTTCTACTTGCGGCGATTTTGTTTTCTATATCAGATAATTCAGTTTGTAATTGTAAAAAGTTCTGGTTAGCTTTTAGATCTGGGTAGTTTTCAGATACTGCAAATAAGCTTTTCAAAGCTCCACTTAATGCTTGATCAGCAGAAAGCTTTTGGTCCATAGAACTAGCATTCAAAAAATTTGTTCTAGCCTTTGTTAGATTTTCAAGAGTTTCTTTTTCATGTCCTGCATAACCTTTTACGGTATTTACAAGATTATCAACTAAATCAAATCTCATTTTCATTTGTACATCAATATCAGCTAGAGAATTTTTGATGTTGTTTCTAAGTCTTATCAACGAATTATACCTTATTATAAAATATAGAACTAAAAATCCGGCTAAAATAAGTACCATTGTGCTAACACTCATTCCAGCGCGAACAACTTCTCACGCTTCTACCACGTTTGTTGTAATTTCTTCTCAAGTCATTTTTTTGTAGATTTAAATAATAAAAGATTGTTTTTTTATTCCTTAATTTTTTTGTTTTTTTTACCATATGTTTTAAGATTTTTTGTATTTTTTGTTTTGTATCATTCTGGCAATAGTTGGCTAAGTGTTTTTATCTCATAATTTCATTTAAGATCAGCACTAATGAGCCAAATATCTTGATCAGAAACTTGAGAAAACAATAAAATATATTGCAAACAAGCTCAGCAAATAGGTACAAGTTGGGCATCTACAGTACATACAGCTCTAAGCTCATAATGTCCATGAGAAACGGCATTGTCTACAGCACAGCGTTCTGCACAAGTACCAAGCCCACTAATAGCACTTTCTACATTGCATCATCAAAAAATTTTTCAATCCATAGTCAAAACACTAGCTCATATTTTGTGCATAGAGCGGTGAGAAAAAGCATTTTTACGAGTTTTTTTGGCTACTTTGATCAATTCTTTGATTTCTTTTTCTACGAGAGGATTGTTTATTGTCATAAAAAACTAATTTTATATTGTAAATCAATTATTTCCTTTTTTTCAAAAACTCTGTTCTCAAATAAATTCATTTCACTTCAACAAAATCGGGATCATCTGTAAGACGAATTTTCTTGATAGCTTCTCATTTTTTGAATACTTGTGAACTTCATTTTACCTGAAGATCTTTGATAGGTTGAACCGTATCTCCCGTTTGTAAAATGTTTCCATTACAATCTTTTGTTTCCATGTCTTATTTTAAAAAATAAATTACTATTCTTATAATAACTTTATCGTAACGATTTTCAAATCATTTACAGTTGAGATCGTCAAGCCTGCCCAGCCCCGTAGTCCGTGCTTTCACTTAGTTCACTTAGTTGAAATGACATGCTGTTCATAAATCCCTCTACCCTCCCGTAGTACTACGGGAGAGAGACCAACTCCCTTTACGAAAGGGAGACAATAATGTTGTGACAAAAGTTCCTCCCTAGGGGGAGGTTGCAATCCCCGATTCATCGGGGTAGGTGGGGGTTTTTCTTCCCAGTAATTCCTGACAATCCCCAACTACAACCCCCAACTACCCCGCCCCGTAGGACTACGGGGCGGGGGCCCAGCTTTCCCCGAGGGAAGAATTTATTTGTCTCCGTGCTTTCACTTAGTTCACTTAGTTGAAATGACATGCTGTTCATAAATCCCTCTACCCCGCTATTCAGCGGGGAGAACAGCTCCCTTTTTCAAAGGGAGACAATTTCTTTGTTCCATTCATTAATCTAAAATCCCCCTTAGTCCCCCTTGTTTATAGAGTTCTCCGTAACAAGTAAGGGGACAACTTTTAATTTTACAAAATTACTTTACAAAGATAGCTTCTGGCTCTAGTAGGACATCAAATCTATCTTGGACACTTGTTTGTATTTCTTTCGCAAAATCCTTGATATCTTGTCCTGTGGCAGGTCATTCGTTTACCAAGATAAGAGCATGATTTTTGTATGTTCCTACTTTCCCATTATTTTTTCATTTGAATCCACATAAATCTATCAACTGTCATGCAGATAATTTTATACCACCATCAGCATCAAATCATTTTAGTTCTGGAAATTTTACTTGTAAAGTTTCCCATTTTTCTTTTGTGATTACTGGATTTTTGAAAAAGCTACCTGCTGTTCAAATCACTTCCCAATCTGGCAGTTTTTCTCTTCTAATTTGTGTAATAACTTCAACAAAATCAGAGATTTTCATGGTGGATAAATCCAATCACAATTCAGATATTTTGTCGCTAATCCCTGTATAATCACAGTTGAATTTATATCCTGGGTGGAATTTTTTTAATCTAAAAACCACATGAGTGATGATAAATTTATCTTTTAATTCGTTTTTGAAAATACTATCACGATATCCAAAATTACATTCATTATTTTCCAAGACTTGAGACTGCTGTGTATCTAAATTTATTCCTGAAACGGTCTGGACAACACTTTTTGCTTCTACTCAATATGCTCAAATATTTTGGACAACAGTAGCTCAGATGCTACTAGGGATATATGCTAAATTTTCTACTCATACAAAATTATTTTCTGCACATCGTAACACAAAATTGTGTCGATTTTCTCAAGCTCATACCTTAATTAAAACCTCATCATCACTTTCTGATAAAACATCTTTTCCTAAAATATTTATTTTTATAACTAAACCATCAAAATCATTTACAAAAATCGTATTTGCACCTGAACCCAAAAAATACTTTTTATTTTGTAAATAAATTGGTTCATCTAATAAAGAAATGATTTCTGATTCATTTTGTATTTGTACAAAATGTTTTGCTATAGATTTTACTTTGAAAGTGTTGTAGCTTGTCAAATCAACATTGTTTTGTATTTGCATAATGACAGTATTTGAGCATATAAAAATCAAATTTTACCTTTTATTTTATAACAAAAAAACTCTCCTATGCAATAGGAAAGTTTTATATATTCGCTAAATTTATGTTCTAGAAATTTCTGAAAATTCATTTTATTTTACTTTTTTGTTCTTTTTCTTTTTTCTGTTTTTCGATGGTTTTATACTCTTCTGTAACAAGAAATATAAATTTATTTAACTTCTCCAATGTTTGTAACTTTTTAGATTGATCGTTGATTAAATCATCAATTTCATCATATAACAATTCATCGTTTATTAGTACTTGTAGGGATTTATTTTCTAAGAAAAATGTAAGTGTGTTGATTTCATCTCTATCTTCTTCTTTGAAAGATTCGGTTTTATCAATGCTTGCAAAATTATCTCATACAAATATCTTGTACATAGTTTTTTTTCTATCGTCATTTCATCATAAAATATCAAATCATTCTTTTAAATCTTTGTCTACTAACTTGTGAACAGCTTTTGTCTCTTTAATTAATTCAAAAAGTTTTTTTTGTAAATCGCTAACATTCTTATCTAATTCCACACGACTTTCTCTTTCACGAGCTTCTTTTATTTCTTCATCTTCTTCATCTTCTTCAATTCCTTCATCTTCTTCATCTTCTTCAATTCCTTCATCTTCTTCATCTTCTTCAATTCCTTCATCTTCTTCGAATTCTTCTTCGGATTCCTCTTCAGACCTCTCCTCTTTCTTTTCTTCTTCTTCATCTTTTTCCTCTACTTTTTCTGGTTCTTCTTCAAAATCGTCTTCAATATTGATTTCCTCCTCTTCCTCTTCTTCAATTTCTTTGTCTTCTTCGGGTTCTTCTTCAGAATATTTCTCTTTCTTTTCTTCTTCATCTTCTTCACTCTCTTCTTCAATGCTATCTTCAATATTGGCTTCTTCGTTTTCCAATTCTTCTTCCTCTTCGTTTTCCAACTCTTCATCTTCTTCGTATTCTGTATCCTCCATTAAATCTTCATCTTGATTCACTTCCTTGTAATTCTCCTTGTTATCAAAACTTTCGTCTTCCATATCTTGTTCATTTTCATTATTTTTATTTTCAATGAACTCATTCTCAATTTCATCAATCTCTTGTATCGGTTCTAATTTAGTCTCATCTAAATCTAAGTCTAAAACATCTTCTTTTTCTTCATCTTCTATATTGTTTTCAACCAAATTATCATTTTCAAAAATATCTGATGTATCTTCAACCATATTATCATTTTCAATTCATCCTGTCATTTTGTCTTCTTCAAAATCTTCGTTATCCAAATCTAAAATATTATCCACTTTTTCAACCATTTCATTGTCAAAGTTTTCTACATTTAGTTCTGGTTTATTATCGTTTAATACTTCGTTTCATTGATAGTCTAAATCAAGATAATCAATTTCATCTAATGCGTCAATTTCTGGAGTGGTTCCAAAATTTATTTCATCTGACGAGATATTATCTCATTCATTAATTATTTCTCACTCAATATTTTTTCATTCATTCACCTCATTAGTTACTCCAAAATCTTTATCATCTAATTCTAAAACATCTTGTTTTTCTTCTTCCATTCCTTTATTCTCTCTATCTTCAAAAGGATCAAATTCTTGAATTTCATCGTTTTTGTTTTCTGTCTGTTCAGCTTCAATGTCAAAATTTTCTCATTCTAAAGTATCTTTGATTGGTTCCAAAACAGCGCTATTTTCAAAAATATCGTTGTCACCACCAAATATGTCAAAACTCTCATTATGTAGGTTTTGATTTGCTGTGTTAGGATTTTGATTTTGGTCTGTCATTTTTATTGGAATAATTTATATAAATATATAACAATACTATTATACACAGAAAAAAAAATAATGCAAATTTTAGCCCATAAAATTTTTTATGTCTGAATATGAAATAATTTATACAAACAACAAGAATTGATATGCTAGGATAAAACAAGGAAAGTTGATAATCAGTATTCCTAAAATTTTGAAATATAATAAAAAATTTGAACAAACTTTAATTGAAAATTGAAAAAAACTTTTGAAAAAACATAATAAATATAATCGCATAAAATCTAAAGATGAAGAAAATGTCCTGCTTTTTGGAGAATTTGTAGAAAAAACAGAATTGAAATGAAATATAGACAAAAATTTAAAGAATATTTTATTAGACTATGTGACTCCAATAGTGGAAAATTATAGCAAAAAACTCTGATACGAGGTCAAAAGTATTTCAGTCAGAAAAGCTAGTAGCAAACGATGATCTTGCTCTCACGATCAAAAAATTATGTTTAGTCAAAATTTGGTGCATTTACCTACCAAATATATCAAATATGTTGTAATTCACGAGGTTTGTCATTTGAAGCACAAAAATCATTCCAAAGATTTCCGAGCAGAAGTAGAATGATTTTTGCCAAATTATAAAGAAATAAGGAAGGAAATGAGAAAAATGATAATAGAGTAAGTTTATAAAGTTACAAGTTATAAAGTTACAAGTTAAAGGTTATAAATATTTTATGAACCTTATAAACTTGATGAACTTTACGAACTTAACTAACTCACTAAAACCTAATATCTGTAATTTTTCTTTTATAGCCATAATCAGCTAAAGCATCATTTATTTTATCCAAAATTTCTTTTTTATATCTAAATGCTTTTATCTTGATTTCTTGATTTTGAGTTTTGATATGTAGATAGTTGAATTTAATAAATCATTCTAAATTTGGATCATTAAAAAATTCTTGAATTATTTTTAGACCAATAACTCATATCATCCTATCTCCCATAAACTTTTTTGCGAAAGATTTTTTGGCTATATCTTTGAAATTACCCATATATATTCTAAAAATTTTAAATCCATTTTTATTCTAAACACTATTTACAGATTTTCAAGTCAAATAAATTTGAAATGTGAGATGAAATTGATATAAAGAAAAAAACTTATTTTTATTTTAAATTTTTTCTGATGAAAAAAATAATATTATTAGTCATTGCTTTAGTATGATTGTCCGGATTTGGATTTGCTGATACTATATATGAGGGGTGTGTCGGTGGTGTTGTGTTAACCAATTGAACATGTTGTCCATTATGATATTTCCCTTATAACAACAATACTCAATGTTGTGTTTGAGTGCTTTATAACAACAATACTCAATGTTGTCCATCTTGAAGTGAGGTTTATGATAATGAAAAAAAATGTTGTGATTGAATAGTTTACAAAAACAACACAGAATGTTGTCCGTCTTGAAGTGAGGTTTATGATAATGAAAAAAAATGTTGTCCATCTTGAAGTGAGGTTTATGATAATAAAAAAAAATGTTGTAATTGACAGCCGTATAATGGTGGTACAGAATGTTGTGAAAGATCAATATGAGTAAAAACTGGAGATCAGTGTTTAGCTTGTTCTTCAACGGAAGCAAAATCTTTGGATAATTATATAGAGGCTTGTTCTCAAGATGTCAGTGATTGTGATTCAGACAAAATTTATACAGATGATGAATGATTGCAAAAATGTTGTGATTGATGAATGCTTGTCCCAGATTCTCAGGATTCGAGCAAAAAGGTTTGTATAATAAATACTGCATGAAACTTATGAATCAATATGAGTTCTGATTGTTTGATAAACTGACAATGTAGCTATAATATTTACAAAACTCTGTGAATTAGACAATCTGATCAAAATCCAAAAGTGTCTACTTTTGTCCAAGACATAGTTCTTTGAATCACCATGTTCCTATGAACAGTAATCACTATAATACTAATAACTAGCTGAATACTTTATATATTAGCTGCTATTTTATGAAAATCTAATTTAGCTGATATGGCGAAAAAATGAATTTTTAATTCCATATTATGACTACTTTTGGTGACATGATCTTATGCGATAGTTAGACTGATCCAATTTGTTGCTACGGCTGGTTGAGGATAAAATTTATAGTATTGTAAACAAAACAAAATAATGAAATTGTTTTGGTGAATAATATGAATTATAGTCGTTGTTTATATCCGAATCCGGATAATAAACAATGCTTTCAAAAACAAAAACTTCAAACGACATTTGAGTTTCAATATTTTTATATTATCAATATTTCTAGTTGTTTTTCTCTATTTTTACAAAGATTTATTAATTTTTTTCAATTTAGAGCATTTGTATTTTCTAGAAAACAATGACTGGAAAAATATAGCTTCATTTATTTTTTATTGCCTAGCTTTCATTGTTTTATTGACATGATCCTTTTGAAATTTCAAAAAAAAATCCTCTTTTAGATTTGTTTCAACTGCACTAATTTTATTTTTTGGTATTGGTTTGTGATGAAGTATAATGTGAGTAAATGTAATGTTAATGTATCATTTAATATCTAGCTATGCAGAAGAAATATTGAAATTTTCAGTATGACAGAATGTTTTTCTAGAAAAACAAGAAATAAACGAACATGTAGATTTAAAATCCAAAGAAAAAACACTACTAACAAAAGCTGATTTAATCTTTTTTGCTATCGTGGCTTGACTGTGATTTAGTGTGATAGAAAATATCTTTTATTTAGTTGTGTCATATTTTTCAGTATGAACTGGTGTGTTTATGAGCGTGTGAAGATCAATTTTTGCAACACTGTTGCATATAGTAGCAACATGACTGATAGCATTTTTCATCATTAAAACACATGAAAGAAAATTTAAAAATGTATTAAAATATTTCGTATGAATATTGGCTGGGTTTGGATTGCATGGAATATATAATTTAAGTTTATTTTATAATGTTAAGATAGTTACAATAGTTATTTTAATAGTTTGTTATTTTGTGCTAACTTACCTATTGTTCAATTCGGATCTAATCTACCAAAAAAAATAATAATAGTTACTACCAAGTTAAAAAGTTTGTAAAGTTAGAAAGTTTGTAATAATTTATAAACCTTGCAAACTTTATAAACTTGATGAACTTTATAACTTTTAACTAGTTTGTGACTTTTTTGTCACAAAATCATTTTTCATTCGTATATAGATATAGTAAGATTTATAAAACTTGTCCAAAATGAAATTAAAAGACTATTTTAGTATAAAACAAGAAAATCAAATAAGTGCAAACGACAAGTTTTTTATTTATGAAAAAATTATTTCTCAAAAAAATAGAAAAAGTTTTTTTGATATTAAAATATTTGATTTTTTGAGCGTTAAATCATTCGCATACGGATTTATGATGGTTGTTTTGTTAGTATGAATTTATTGAATTTACTTTTTCAATGGAGATTTTTCTTATGAATGATTTATGGTTCAAAATAATACAAATTTAGTCACAGCTGATTATATAGCACAAGTCGTGGAATTCAATTGAGATTTCTATATCAAACATGACAATAATTACTACAAAACAAATAGAATTTCAAATTGAGACAATGTTATCCTCAAAAAATGATCTGAAATTCTTTTCCATACAAACTCTGGTACTAGTGCAAAGATCAATTGACCAGCTAGATTTAGTTTACACAAAGAATCTACAAACTACAAGTTGATTATTTCTGAATGAGATTTTATCAAAATGGAATCTACTAGCTCTTCTTCTGATTCTATGGAAATAGTTTTAAATGACATCACTATTTCTAGCGAAAAAAACATCAACTTATTAGTCACCAAACAAAAAGATGAGTATCAGATAAATAATCAGTGAGACAAAATTGTAGTCAAAAAAGACAACAAAACTCAAGAATTACAATGACAACAATTACTAGCTATCAAAGAAAATGACATTACTTTAATAAAAGATGTTAAAGATTTTGAACAAGCTATTATCAAGCAAGATATTAGTCAAACTTTTGCTATAGTAGATGATCAAGCCAAAGATATAGACAATATTGACGATGATTTCATAAATGAAATTTCATCTAAAAACAACGATTCTACTAATTTAGATTTGGCTCAAAACTTAGGTCTTGTAGACAAAAAAGAAATTCCTAGTCAATCACAAACAAAGGAACTTTATTCTATATTATATAGGGAATCTATATTATCTGATTTAGAGTGATTATACAAAAATCAACTATTATGAAAACAAGCAGAATATCATCAATACAAGTGATTTTTGGAGAACAAGATCCAAAGTTTATATAGGACATTCAAGCTACAATACAAAGAAATTTCATTAAATTCTAGTATTGTAGATATTAGAGAACAATTGGATAATGCTTATCATATACCATCAAAGTATTTGTCGTATTTGGATACCATATCCAATTGGGTTAAATATATACAATCACTTGAAAATTGATCTCACATCAGTATAGAAGAAGTGGATCAATTATGGGACGATCTCAGAACCAATCCACCAAGCAATTTGGTGTTTAAATAATTGGTTATTTAGTTTAAAACAAATTCCACAATCTGAAAATGTTTAAACTAAAAAACGTAGGTTAAAAAACTCGACACACAGTAATGTCGAGTTTTTTTTAATTATTTAGCTGTTGCACTAGCAACAATAATATTTTATAAACAAAGCTAAGTGTATAGATTATTTTATTTCTTTTATAGTGATATCAAATATTAATGTTTTCCCCGCTAATTCATGGTTTGTGTCTAATGTAATTTCATTTTTTGTAACTTTATGAATTTTTATAGACTGTCCATTTGGTGCATATAAAACATCTCATTCTTTGTACTGGTCTGGCAGTTGAAGTTGAGATTTTTTTACACTTATGAGTAAGGACTCATCTATTTCTCAATAAGCATCAGAAGGACTTATTTCAACGGTTTTAGTTTGTCAAACCTTCATTCATTCTACGGCTCTATCAAAACCAGGAATCATTTGTCCAGCTCAAACTATGAATCATAATCATTGAGAATAATCTCTTGCTTCATTGTACTTGTCGCATCATTTTGCTACTTGCTCAATGCTAGTATCAAATACTTCTCAATCTTTGAGCCTTCATATATAGTCCACAACAATTTCATCTCATTTTTTAATTTGTGCTCATTTTCATTTAAAATCAGCACTTGCTAAATAATCTTTTACAGAATCACAAACCATCACATCGTTTTTACAAAATAAAACACAAAATAATACAATAATGGCTATTCAAACTAGTAATATAAGTAGTTTTTTAATAATACCATTATTTACTTTAAATTTTTTCATTTGAAAAAATAAATAAATAAAATCAGACACTAGAATAATAAAAAACAAAAAAAATTCAATATAAGTTAATTGGCTAGTTTATAAAGTTACAAGTTGCAAGTTATAAAGTTACAAGTTGCAAGTTATAAAGTTACAAGTTGAAAGTTGCAAGTTATAAAGTTACAAGTTATAAAGTTACAAGTTATAAAGTTACAAGTTATAAAGTTATTAATACTTTATGAACTTTACGAACCTGTCTGCCGACAGGCAGGCTTTATAAACTTTATGAACTTTATAAACTTTACGAACTTTATGAACTTAATATTACATACTAAGATAATATTTGCAATAAAGTCAAATCATAATCTAAAAACCACATCAAAAATTTGCAAAAAAATAGAATTGTTCATATAATTGAGTATAGAAAAAATTTTAAAACATCTTTTAAAAAAAATGAAAACAAAATTAATTAAAAAATTAAGTTTACTATTATGTTTCACATGTTTATGATTTGTATTTGCCGCGATACCAAGTAATTATGTCGCGAATTATGATATACAAAACGATCGAGATAGTATATCTAATACATTCATACAGATTGAGGCAAATAATAAGATTTGAGTAGAAACTCCTACTTCTACATTTTCAGATTTACATCAAAATTTTGTAAACATTTTTCCAAAATTTCCACAGGACTATAGTTTTCAAGTGGTATATCAACAATGTTTACAGTTAAGTAATAACTTATCAAACACCTATAATCCAAATACTTTTGCTTCTTTCGTTGATAATTGTTATAAGCCATTATCACAAATTTTGACAAGAATAAACACAAATTTTACAATAAGAGCTAATGCTGTTGCAAGACCAACTAACTGATCTGCTCCTTTAACAGTTACATTTGATGCTAGATCAAGTACCGATCCTTCCAATGAAACCATACCATCAGATAATTTTTTTCGATATTATAGAGATATAAATGGAGAAGATAAGGCAATATGAATTTGACCAGTAATAAACCATACTTTTGAAGAAGCAGGGAATTATATTGTTCATTTGACTGTTAGAAGTTCAAACAAAATTACCAAATGAGTGTTTGACTGAAAAAAAAGATTATCCATAGATGTAAAACCTAAAGCAGCTGTAATTAGTGTTTTTGCAAACGGTAAAAAATTAAAAACAAATGAGAAAGTAAAGTTTTGAACTCAAGAATGAGCTAAATGAATGCTTTTAGACGGTTCAGCTACAATAGCAATCTGATGAAGACAGATTCTTTCTCATTCACGAGAAGTAACTTCTAAAAATTGATTTAAGTTTAGTAAACCATGAGATTGATCACCAAGTGTTATTAAGGTTATTTTGCCTCATGAATGAGAGTATAAGGTTATACTAAAAACTACTGACAACGAGTGAAATAATATCTCGGAACAATATTCTGTAGTTATTTCTGACCCTATTGCAGTAATAAAGAAAGAACCAGAGCAGTGAACAACCAGTAATTCTTTTAAGTTTGATGCAAGTGCTTCTTATTCTGTAGTTTCAAGTTTAAGATTATTTACTTGGGAAATATTTGACTGAAAGTGAAATAAAATACAATCATTTCAAGGTAAAAATATCAATTATCAGTTTAAAGAACCTTGATCTTATACTGTAAAACTAACTGTAGAAGATGAGTTGTGACAAACTAATATTGAGACGATTCAAGTTTATGTAGATTCTTCTGCTCCTATAGCTCAATTTAATATTCAACCATCAGAGACCCGAAAATTTGCATCGAAATTCATTCTTGATGCGGGGGCTTCCTCTGATATAGATGTCGAGAATTGATTCGATAGTTTGGATTATTCACGAAGTTTTTCTAATCCTAATAGTACAAACATAATTAATACAAAAGAAGGAGATAAGGTTATTGAAGTAAGTTTTGATAGTATTTGAGATCACAAAATAACTTTAACAATAAAAGATAAGTTTTGAAAAGTAAGCGAGATAGAAAAAACAATCAATGTTAAGTCTACATTAAGGCCTGAAATATTTGTGGCTCCAAAAGCAACTTCTTGGTGAAATCCAATAAATCTTGTTGCACAAACTAATGAAAATGTTTTGAGTTATAGGCGAGATTTTGGTGATTGAGAAAGTGTTTCTACACAAACCAATAGAGTTTCTCATATATATAAGAAAACATGACAATATAGAATTACATTAACTGTATATGGAGAAAACTGAAACGAAAATACAATTACCGATAAAGTATTTATATGAGATAAAAACTTACCTATGGTGATATATAAGGTAATTTGAGAAAACCAAGATATTTTAAGACAGAACGAAGAGTGTGTTGAAATTATAGATGGAAATGAAATTATTAATCCAGCATACAAAGTAGAAAGATACCAAAATTTTACCATAGATCCGAAAGAATCAGTAAATATAAAATGAGACAGTGCAAATTTAGGATTTTACTTTCAAGCTAGAAACTCTGAAATTTATAGAAATAATTCTTTTAGAACCAATTTTAATGAACTTGGTTGCCAGTTTATTGATTTAACAGTTGAAGATTTATCTTTATGAATAAATCAAAAAAATAGGATACGATTTAAAGTATACAATTCTTTACCGACATTAAAAAACCTAATTTTATTCTTTCCTCAATATGGAAATGAAATGTGAGTTTGATTCAATGAAAACCAAGTAAGAGATATTTTTAATACAGAATTTGACCCTCTAATTGTAAAAGTTCAAGCGACAGATACTAAAGACAAAGACTGATTTGTTTCTTATTTTAAATGGTACTATTTTTATAAAAACGATCCTACTAGACCAATTGAAACAAAAATCACTCCATGAGATATTCCTTATGCTTATTTCTCATTACCAAAAATACCATGAGAGTTTATGTTTGGAGTAACCTTATATGATAATGATGATGGGGTAAATGCGAGTGAAAATATAATCTGAAATGGGCCTATAGTATTCTTCCCTCCAGACACAAAAAGACCAGATATACCTATGGTTACATTGAAAGCAGACAAAACAACAGTAGATGTTTGAGATGAGGTAACATTTGATGTAATATCTAAAATAATTTCAGACAGAAGTGATTTTATCCAAGAAAGAACAATATATTATGATTTTGATTGAGATTGAGAACGAGATTTGATTACAAAAAAAGATCGTGTAAATCATGTATATACAGAACCAAATGATATTTGATATGTTCCTAGAGCAGCTGTAACATATAGATGATATAAATGAATTTGAGTATGAGGAAATATTATTGTCAAAAAATGATTAAAGCCTAGAGTTTTAACAGAAAGTGCTTGAAAGTTTGTTTTGTTTAGAGATGTTAGTTTGTGAGAAATAGAAAAAAGTACCACTTGTTTGAGTTTTGTAGATTGTCAGACAAATAAAGATTGATATTTAATGGATACGAAAAAAACTCCTGTTTTTGCTTTTGAGTACCCAGAATACAAAAAATATATAGCATCGGTCGACATTGAAGACAAATATGCTAACCAAGCAAGTACCAAACAAATTATAGAACTCACTTGATGAATTGTTAATTCAAGTGGAGAAGATGTTAACTATACTTGAGATTTCAAATTATTGTCTATTCCTCAAAATCTAGAAAACGAAAATAATGAATTAGAAATATTGGTTGGTAAAAGCTTAAATAATAGTATTGCTTTCTATGTATTGTTTGATGATCAAGAGAGCAAAAAAGAATGTTATGTAGATTTAGATATTAGTGATTGAGAAGATAAAGACTTTTATTGTAATCAAGTATTTTTCAAAAAATTTGATCCAAAATATGAAAGTACTATTGGAAAAATTCATTATCAAGATGCATGAGGAAGAATGCTTTCCAAAGATTTAAAAATATCTTTCATAGATTTCTCTATTAAATTAGATGAGAAAACACAAGTAATATATGATAAAATTACGAAACTTGTAAACAGTAGTAAAAATGAATGATTTAAGGCATTGTTAATAAATCTTCAGAAGTGAATAATAGATCCTACGGAGACACAATCTAATTTAGTTGCAGTACAAAACTATCTATTAGATGAAAATGTAGATTCATTGACTGATGACGAGAAGAAAGAAATTCAACGAATAGTTAACGAACTATCAGATTCCACAAGCATATCAGCAATGTGATGAACCGAATATGATACAGCTAAAAAAGAAATTTTACAGATATTACCTAGTAATTTAAGAGTTGATGTTGAAAGATTATTCTCAGATTTTGAAAATGTGAAATGAGATACTGAACAACAGTTATCTCAAAATGATAAAAGAAAAAGCATATTAAATGAAATAATATCTTTAATATCTCAAAAAATAACTACCAATGTTGAAGAACAAAAGCCGGACGAAATAGTTAAGGATGATATGGATTCCATAATAATGCCAAACATTTGTAAAATCATGAATTATTACGATATAGCTAGTGAAACATGTGCTTCAGATGATGTTAAAGTCGTTGACGATACTGCGATACAGGTTGAAAAGTGAGCTAGATCTGGGTTAAAGATTCTACTAATTGTATTACTATCTTCTGTCTGATTACTAGTAGCCGTAATAGCATTCTTTGCTATAAAAGCCAAGATGAACAAACAAGAAGATTATAGTGAAGATGAAACGACATAATAATATGCGAAAAACTTGACTTTTTTGTCAAAATAGTTAAACTATATCATATATTGATTTATATTGTATAATATTACAAAAATGAACAAAATCAACAAACAGCAAAAAACTCCAGGAATGAAAAACTATGTGAACAGTTTTGTATTCCCTTTATCTCTTTTTTTAGCATTGAACTTTACATCTGTTGATGCAAAGGGAGTAGAGAAGTATAAAGCAAATCTAACGGAGATATTAAATGCTAAACCAGACATAAGTTTGGAAGATCTTCTTAACAGTATGGGTGATATTGATAAAGATAAAGTTGCAGAGGAGTATTTAAAGCAAAATCTTTTTGTCAATGGAAAACCAATTACTGACGAAGCACTTAATTATCAATTTGAAAAATTAAGTGAAGATAAATATCAAATCACCTACACTCATACATTTGAATGAATTCCTAATTTTTCTGATGCATCTTCAAAAAAAATTACAATTAATGTAAGTTTTTCTTATCAAGATAATAATATTTATATTCAGTTTGATGAAATAAAAATTTGAAGAAATAGTTTGCAGGATAATTGAATTCTAGGAATAGATAACACTGTCTATGATTACGATATTAATCAAAAAAGTGGTAAGAACACACAGAACAAATCTATAGAGATTAATACAAAAGTAAATCGTTATAAAACATTAGAAATGATCAAAAATAGGATTAAAGAATATAATTTTTCTTTTTTATGAGATATAGAAAAGATAGACGAATTTGAGAATACTCAATTGACACAATTAAATAATATATCATTATGAGAGGAGGTTCTAAATGAATGAGAATTTTATTACAGAGAAGTGTTTTTGATAGAAAAATGAAAATATCGCCCTATGGCTAAGATATATTTTGACAAGTATTGAGTATTAGATCAAAATAAAAGCATAGAAGAATTAAAAAACAGAAAGAATGTGGTGTTGGGAGTTACACTAGTTTTTGAACAATTTAATGTTCAAAATAAAAATGTTACTCTTTCCCTTGCAGATACATCTAAAAATCAACTAAAAAGTACGGTCAAAGATCATAGAGAATGATTGATGAATATAATAGATAAGGCTAAAGTAGGTCCACATACCCAATTTAAGTGATTTAATAAAAGGCATGAGGATAGAGTTTGGGGAGATAGCGAAAAAGTGCGGTTGTTTGACACTAAACTTATTAGTTTAGAACTTATAGATGATACCTATGTTTTTAGACGATGAAACAATGATCAAGTTTTGTATTTCGGTGTAGAAAGTAATGATGCAGGGGAATATACTATTTATCTAAAAAATAAAAATAATCAAAAGGTAGAAAGTTATTTTGAGACAATAGATAATGATTATTATCAAATAACCCTAGAGAATAATCAGCTAACAATATATAAAATCAAAAAAGAAGAAGTTAATATCAAAGACAATTTACCATCATTTTATTGAGACAAAACATTGGTAGGTATTTTGAGTCAGAAAAATCTAAATACTTATTACAATAAAGAGAATGATGATAAAAGTTCTTTGGAATATTGGACGAATGACTGAACTTTAGTTACTTCAATTCCTTGTGAAAAAACGGAAGATGGACATTATAAATTAGAAAAGGCCTCTACAAATATAAACATAGAAGATTTATACAATCATTCCAATTTTACAAGTACTGTTAATAGTATACAAAAAATTCAAAAAGAACTCAATATATTAGATATAGATTTATTAAATAGTTTTTATGTTTTGTTAGATAAGGAATGAGTTAAGTTAGAAAATCAAAATTTAATTAAAGTTGTGGATCAAAAGTGAATAGTTAATTACTGTACCATAAACCAAGCTTGTGCATTAAGGCAAACAGAAGGTTGAATGCAAGTAAATTTAGATGAAAAGCTATACAAAGATGTGGAAAAAGTTTTGAAAAAACTTCAGTCAAGGTTAGAGATAGTAAAAAAATTAAATGATACCAAAGTACGATGGATGAATAAATGAGAAAAACAAGATTTTACCAAGTTTGTATGATGAGGATGGTGAATATGAACTAGATTCATATCTCAAAACAATATAATAAGTTTTATCACACAAGCGACTAATCAAATTGAATTAGATATTTTACGATGAGAATGACAAATGACGACAGTAATTTATGATATGTCCGTTAAATCATTCAAAGCCAAATTAAAATGAAAACCAATAATAGTTTTAGCATGACAAAAATATAAACGCAAAATTGATAACGATTGGCATATTGTATTATATCCTGTAGAAATAAGGTCTAATTAAAATACATTTATATACTAAAAAACACAACAAACCATAGGTGGTTCCGTTGTGTTTTTTTATTTAAGACGAGTTTGAGATAATAAACATTACATTGCTCAATGTTTTTTTAATTGTTTCAAAAGGTCTTTGTATATTAAGTTTACATCTTGATCAGCATCAATGGTGATTAGTTTATCTATTTTCTCAAAATATTCTATAACTGGTAAAGTTTCTTTTTCAAAGGTATTTAGTCTTTTTGTAATACTTTTTTTAGTGTCGTCTTTACGTCATTGTTCTTTAGCTCTTTTTAGCAATCTTTCTGTAGCTTTCTCTTTTGATAAATAAAAATGCACTCCAATAAAATCTCTTTTATGTTTGCTTTCTTTACTCAAAAAATAGTACATTTGTGGTAGAGATCTAGGAAATCAATCTAACAACATTTTGCTTTTTGAGGACAGCAAATGACCATACATATTAAATAAATCAAAAGCCAAACTGTCGTCCAACATTTTTCATTGAGACATGCGTTCTGTTATATGATCTGAAATAATATTTTTATTGGATGTTAATGCTCTGAATATCTGTCCAGGTTCTAGATATTTATAATTAGGAAAATCTTTTAAGAGTAAATCAGCTTGTGTTCATTTTCCTGATCACTGAATTCCAAAAAAAACTAAATCTTTTTTCATAGTAATTATATCGATATAAAACATAAAAAAACTCAACCTATTGTGTTGAGTTTTTTGTGTACTATCTCTTTGACCAAGTCGGTGCTTTTCTCGCTTTTTTGAGACCTGGTTTTTTTCTTTCTTTAATTCTTGGATCTCTTTTTAGTAATCCATAAGGTTTTAGTTGAAGTCTGAAATCACTGTTTCGATCAACTAAAGCTCTAGCAAAAGCTAGTTTTATAGCGTCAGACTGTCCAGAAACTCCTCATCATTTAACCACAATTTCTGCATCAAATTGTGTTGCATACTCTTTTCATAATATCAAAAGAGGCATAATAGCATTTTCGTATAAATGTGCATTTCCTCAAAAATATTCCTTTAGAGGAAGCGTTTTTCAACTAGATAATCTAACAGTAAATTCTCATTTCCCTTTTGGAAACAACTTCATTACAGCTGAAGTCTCTTTTCTTCTACCTACAGCATAATTGTATTCTTTTGCAACCATTATTTATATAAATTTACAGGTTTAAAATTGTCATATTTTGTAGTTGTATCTACTACTAATTTAAGTCTTTTCATCCTAGAGTCCCTAAGTTTGTTTTTTGGCAACATTCCTCTAACTGCATGCCACAGTGCTTTTGTGGGATCTTTTTGGATTAAATCATCCAATGAAATGCTCTTAACGTTTCATTTGTATCCACTATAAGAATAATATTTTTTTTGTTTTAGCTTGTTGTTTCACTTTACTATAAATTTTCAAGCATTTTCCACTATTACATAAGATCATGCATCCCAAAAATCAGACAAGTATGATTTGTCTTTTCAAGCAAGCTTATTAGCGATATCTACAGCTAATCTTCACAAAGTAAGCCCTGTAGCATCTACTTTATATCGCATTCTATTTTTTTCCTGACATTCTCTTTTTACCCAAAGAGTTTTATTCAGATCGTTTTTTGTAAATTTCATTTTTAAATCGATTTCTATATATATAAAACACTAAAATAACATCGAAATATCTTGTATTAAATCAATTTCAACATTATTTTTTCTGCTGAATCTCATTTTCTTACTCAAAGTTTGTAAGATACAACAAAAGACGTTCTTTTGTTGTCTCCAAGATATTTTGGCAACAACTCTGAAATAACTTTTTTACCTTCAGCTTCTCAAAAAATAGTCGCTTTAACTATTTTAATACATTCTCTCTTTGATTCAGCTTCTGAATTATATTTAGAATATGTTTTTACAAGTTTAGAAAAGAAAGCATCAGTTTCTGCTTTTAGAACTTTTGCTCTTTTTGGAGTTGTAGTAATTCTACCAGATTTTACAAAACTAGTAAGTAAATTTCTTATAAAAACATCTTTCTTTTTAGCACCAGTATTAAGTTGCTTTAATTTATTAATTCTATGTCTCATTTTATTTAAACAAATAATTTAAATTTTTATCCAGCTAATGATTTTCCAATATTTGCCAAAGACTGAGTTATTTCATCAATTGCTTTTCTTCCAACACCTTTCATAAGTAATAATTCTCCCTTTTTCTTTTTTTCCAAATCTTCCACATACAAAACAGAATTTTTTATTAATGCATTTCTAGTTCTTTCGCTCAAAGGTAACGCATCAATTGGCATGGTCTTTATGTTCATTTCTTCCGGTAATAATTCCTTTTCAAAGTTGAGTTCGTTGTATTCTAATAACACAGATCTATCTATATATACATCATCAAAGATGAATAATTTTGCATAAGAAGCTAGTACCTCTCCAGCAAACATCACTATTTCTTTTGCTGATACTCAGTCAAATAGTGATCAGATTTCTAGCTTTAAACTATCTTTTGTTCATCAAGTGAAGTCATCTATTACTTCTTCTACATCATATTTTATATAATCAACTAACTTGAATTCGTTATCAATAACTAGAGTATTTACATCACTATTTTCCTCTTCTATATCACGGTTTCTTAAAAATTCAACACTATAATACTTATATCATTTCTCTATCCTAAGATCTATATTCAACTCTAATGCAGGGTCTGTAATCTCAAACAAATACTCATCTGAACTTAATAATTCTATTCAAGTAGGGAGTTTTAAAAATTTAGAATCATATTTACCTATTCATTTGAATCTCTGTGGCACCCACTGTATTGATTCAATACTAGGATCAAACTTGAATCTAAGTTTTTTAAAGTTTAACATAATGCTTATTACATCTTCTTTTACTCAATCTATAACATGATACTCATGCGGAACTCATTTAATTTTTAATCAAGTGACAGCTCATCAAACACTATAAGATAATATGATTCTCCTAAGAGCGTTTCAAAGAGTGTGTCAAAATCATCTAGGTAAATAATTTAATTCAAATTTTGTAACATTGTTGTCTTCTTCAGAAACAATGATTTTTGGTGTACCTATAAACTTTTGAATATCTAACATAGTGTGTAAAAAAGAATATAAATTTTTGTTTAACCATTTCTGTACCTTTGTGCAACAAGTTTCGTAATTGTCCAATAATAATTAAAGGATTTTTTACGGATATTTTTATTCAAGAATATACTTGAAATAAACCACAATTAAGATTATGCTCTTGCATAAAATTCAATTACTTTCAAGATGTCAGCTAACACTCATAATTCTCATAACTTTGGTAAAGATAACAGCTCTATTTCATATTTACTTCTATCTACTTTTATCCAAGAAGGAATCTTTTGAGTTTTGTTTACTGATGCTCCAGCATATAGTGGAGAGTCTTTAAGCTTTGGCTTTAATGTGATTTTATCTCAAACTTTTATGAAAGTAGAAGGAATGTTGTGTTTTCTTCCGTTCAATAAAAAGTGTCAGTGATTTACCATTTGTCTAGCTTGAATTATAGTTTTTGCAAATCCAGCTCTATATATTATAGAGTCTATTCTAGATTCTAAAAAAATGTATAAGGCTAAATCGTGACTAACTCAATTGTTTTTTGAATATTTTGATGATTGTTTTTGAACTAAGTTTCTAAATTGTTTTTCAGACAAAAGATAGGATCTTTTTAAAGTTTGTTTGTTTCTCAAAAGTTTTCCATATTCAGAATTTCTTTTCATAGAAGCACCATGTTGTCATGGTAAAGATCTTCTTTTTTTGATATCGTATTTATCACTTCAAAACAAATTTGCTTGTTCTCTTCTGCATAATTTAAATTTTGGTCATGTGTACCTCATTGATAATAATTAATTATAAATTATAAATTTTTGGAATATATTAAACATTTACCTAATATATTAATTTCTTTTTGGTCTAATTCCTTTAACTCAACCAAACTGGATTGGTGTTGTCTCTTTTATATATAATAAGTCTATCAAACCAACCTCATTTATGGCTTTGAAAACTCAATCTCTAGCCATACCTATTCATTTTATTACAAGTCATATTTCTTTTAATCAAAACCCTTGTGCCTCTTTTAGAATATTTTTTGTAAGCATTTCTGCCGCATAAGGAGTATCTTTTTTTGCTCCTTTGTATCATAAAAGTCATGTTCCACCTCAAATGATTTTATTTCAATCATTGTCTGTCAAAACAATAAGAGTATTATTTTGAGTGGTGTTTACATGTAAAACTCAGCTTGTAATTTTTATATCCTTTTTCTTGTTTGTCTTTTTTGGAGAAGCCATAATTAATTTAACTAACTAAATAAAAAATTATTTTTTCAAAACAGGTCTAACTTTAGATCTACCTAGAAGTTTTTTTGCTGTTCTAGCGTTTTTTCTGGTAAGTTGTCATCTAACCGGAAGTCCAACACTGTGTCTAATTCATCTATAACATTTAATTTCCTTTAATCTTTTGATCGCAGCAGCAATTTCTCTTTTGAGATCGCTTTCTAAAACATAATTTTGTAGTTCATCACTAATCTTTTTTTGTTCTTCTTCAGAAATATCTTTTACTTTTTTCATAAAAGGAATTTCTAATTTATCTAATATTTTTTTCGATCTACTCCTTCAAATACCGTATATGCTAGTCATAGCTATCCATATAGATTTTTCTTCAGGTAGAACATGTCACATCAATCTAAACATTCTTGTAATTTTTTAATTAAAATAAATTGTTAATAATCAAAAACCTAACCTTGTCTGGTCTTATGTCTTGGGTTTCTTTTGCAAATTACATAAAGTTTTCACTTTCTCTTTACTATTTGACAAAACATACATCTTTTTTTAATTGAACTCTTTACTTTCATTTAAATCAAATAAACAATATAAATTAAGTTATTTCAATATTATTTTACAATCTAATCAATATCTCACTCATCAATATTTCACTCATAAACAATTCAGTCATTGTCCTGATTTGGATCATAATTGTTGTACCTATAGATAATACGACCTTGTGTCATATCATATTGATTTACTTCTACCTTTACCCAATCACCTGGTATTACAGAGATATGTTTCTGTTTCATTTTCCCAGATAATTTACAACGAATTTCTGCACCAACATCTTTTAATTTAACCTTTAGGACTCAAGCTGGAAGCTTTTCAAGTACTTCTCCATCCCATTCTAAAGCAGCTTGTTTAACCATTAATCTCTATTTTTTTAATTTCTAAAACTGTTTCATGAGGTCTAAATCAAAACTTTCTTTTGTATCTATTCTTGTTTTTAAATTTTAATACATTTACTTTTTCTCATTTTCTTGTTTCTTTCAACTCTGCAGAAACTTTAGACTTTTGGATGTAAGGAGCTCAAACTTTTACATTTTCTCATTTTTCATCAAAAGTCAACAAAACTTCATTTATGTCTATCTTGTCTCATGTTTTTCATTCTATTTTATCTACAATTATAGTATCTCATTGTTTAACTATATATTGATGTCATTTTAAATCTATTACAGCATACATAATTTTTTAATTTATATATTAAAATTTTACAAATTAAGCAATCTTTCACAATTGTGCTAAAGTATTATATTTTTTCTTGTTAGTCCTATATGCATTTGAAACAATAGCTTTTATTCTTTTGTATCTTCTGGAACTAGGGAAGTCGTACGCCACAAATTTTCTGTATCGTTTTGTGCCATAATGCTTTTGTTTTTTAGCTTTTTCCAAAATATGAGAAGATCGTAATTCTTTCTTGTAAAAAGAGATCATTCTCTCATTTGTAGTTAAATCTCAAGTTCTTCGAACAGTGAATCACATAATTTTATCGTTTAATAATAAATAGTTTTAATTGCCGAGGACCGGAATTGAACCGGTACTCCATATTACTGGAAATGGATTTTAAGTCCATCGCGTCTACCAATTCCGCCACCCCGGCTTGGTTTTTAACACTCAACAAAATGTTTATTAAGTGTTAAAACGCTTGTTTATTTAGTAACTTCTTCATATATTTTATTAAAAACACCAGGAAAAGCTACAGCAATATTGGATAAAACTTTTCTATTTAAGCTGATGTTTTTCTTAGACATTTGTCCAATAAAAGTACTATAGTTAGATCATCTTTCTCTTAAAGATGCAGACAATCTTTCTGTCCATAGTCTTCTAAAATCTCTCTTTTTTAATCTTCTAGAAACATATGCATGTTGTCATTGTTTTACTAAAGCATCCTTTGCTTGGTTGTATAGATTTTTTCTACCCAATCTAAAACCTTTGGCTGCTTTGATATATTTTTTGTGAGATCTTTGTCTTTGTAATCAATTGGAAACCCTAACCATTTTTTATATTATTTATAAGGAAGTAAATTTTTAACCATCTTGCTATTAGCTTTTGATAACTCTTTTCAATAAGGACTTTTTTTGTTTGTTTTCCCTTTATTTGTAAGTAAGTGGTTATTACATGCTTTTGATGTTAAAACCTTTCATTTTTTCGTAATTTTAAATCTTTTTCATGCACCACTATGTGATTTTGCTTTATTTGCCATCTTTTATTTAAGACTTACTGAATAAAATAATACTATATCACTGTGACTCTCTTTTAGGAGTTGAGAATTGTGTTCTTCATACATCAGACAATTTTTTTATAATTTCATTTAATCTGTCTACAGCTTTGGATTCGTATATCCTTTCTCTTCATTTCAATCTAATTGAGAATTTTACATTATTTCACTCTTCCAAAAATTCTCTTCATTTTCTTATTTTTAGATCCAAATCATTGTCTCATATAGAATAATTTATCTTTAACTCTTTTAATACTTTCTGTTTTTGATTTTTTTTCTTTTCTCTATCTTCTTTTTGCTTTTTATACATATATTTACCATAATCAGTCAATAATGCTGTACAAACTTGCTTTACAGGATCATAATGCATTTGAACTAAATCCAGTCAGCGTTCTTGAGCCATCTCAAGAGCTGCCCTTCTAGGGAAGGATCATAGGTTTTTTTTATCCTCATCTATAATTACTATTGTTCATGCTTTTATAGAACTGTTTGTATACACAGATTTTTCTCATTTTTGTACAAAAGACTTTTCTTGCATATAATATTTTATAGACTAAATAACTGACACCTAATTCGCTCCCGGCGGGACTCGAACCCGCGATCTTCGCCGTGAGAGGGCGACGTCCTAAACCGCTAGACTACGAGAGCCCACAGAATTTAATTAAATTTATTCCCAGGTGAATCCCGCAATATGCGGGACAGGCTCGAACCACCAACTTATCCCGCTGTATAGCGGGATTGCTCCATCCACGCAATATTTATTTAACTTGTTGGTATTTTAATTAAATTTATCCCCAGGTGAATCCCGCAATATGCGGGACAGGCTCGAACCACCAACTTATCCCGCTGTATAGCGGGATTGCTCTATCCACGCAATATTTATTCAACTTGTTGGTATTTTAATTAAATTTATCCCCAGGTGGACTCGAACCACCAACTTACAGCTTAGAAGGCTGTTGCTCTATCCAATTGAACTATGGGGACTTGAGACATACCTGGTAAATAATTTAAATTTGGACCCTATCGGAGTCGAACCGATTGCCTCCTGCGTGCAATCCCGCAATGCTGCGGGACTAGCCAAGTGAGAATTTAACACTTAACAAATCACTCGTAATTCATTATCCTATCAATGTGTCACGATTTTTTCAAATTAGACTCAATTTTCAAAGCTATTTTTTTATTTTCACATTCCAAATATCAAACCAGCTTTAAATCATTTCACATTCTTTTTGTAGAATAAACTTTTCAGTCCAAATGTTGTTGGTATCTTATTTTTATGTTCCCCGTAATTCATAAATAGAACCTCGTTCCCTTTAATAAATACACATAAAACATAAAATAAAGATTGTTTTGATTTAAATTTGGACCCTATCGGAGTCGAACCGATTGCCTCCTGCGTGCAAAACAGGCGCTCTAGCCAAGTGAGCTAAGGGCCCATATAAGTTTGGGCACAACTTTTACAACAATTTCATTAACTTTTATTATTAACCGATTACCTCTTTCGTGCAATCCCGCAATTCTGCGGGACTAGCCAAGTGTGACTTTAGGAATCCCGATCTATCGGGAAGCTAAGGGCCCATATAAGTTTGGGCACAACTTTTACAACAATTTCATTAACTTTTATTATTAACCGATTACCTCCTTCGTGCAATCCTGCAATTCTGCGGGACTAGCCAAGTGTGACTTTAGGAATCCCGATCTATCAGGAAGCTAAAAGCAAACTTAAATTAAGTTTGGGGAGAGTGTGATTTGAACACACGTAGCCGTGAGGCGTCAGATTTACAGTCTGATGCAATTGACCACTCTGCCATCTCCCCTTTTATGTTTTCTTTATGTTTTCTGTAACAAACACAACTCTACCACTGTTCACCCTAATAATATTAGCCGTGAGGCGCCCCGATACATCGGGGTGCAATTTGACCACACTACCACTTCCCATTTTTATACTTTCTGTAACGAGTATTATTCTACCATTTTCCCCTAATAATATTAACCGTGAGGTACCTCGATACATCGAATTAATAGGGTACGATTAACAGCCCTAATCACCCTCTAAAAGTAATAAATATAACAATATTAAAATTATTGTTAACAAGTGTGCTGATTATATATATGAAAATAAAAAGGAAAATCAAGTGTTTTTTATACTATTTTATCATTTTTTAGACAAAATGGTTGTTTTTAATCTCGCTTTGGCTCTATATGCTCATTTCAAAATAACAAAAAAGCAGACTTTTCTTGGCTTGCAAGCTAAAGAAAACATAAAATAATTTTTTTATTTTGAGTTTTATCAATTGATAAAGTGCCTTGGGGCATGGGATGCATGATTATCTCTGAAATGCTTGAAGATGATTTTTGCTTCCATCGAGAAGAATTTGGAGTCATTGTGTTATGGAAGGATTGTTTTTGAACAATGGTATCATATTTTCTAAGTCAGAAATATCTTTTTCTTCTATTAAAATACCAACCTGTATCGCCTCTGCGCTACTTGTTTTTCATTTCACGATAAGATCATCGTATAATTGTTGTAAGTCGGTATTTTTAAATTTTCCTGCTGACATTCACTCAGTTGGGTTTTCCAATCAGTATGCTTCCAAAATAGTCGCCACTACGGATTGATGATTTATTTCTCCTTTTATTATATTATTAAACCTTTTGTCACCTCGTTGATCATACATCACCTGATATACGTCTTGTGCTAACTTTTCTTCTTCTATAATAAACTGCAATTCAGAGATTTGTTGAGGAGTGAGAGCAACTCATGTATCCACAACAAAATTCATACGATTAGTTCATGTTGTTGATGAATTATGTCACTTCCCCTGTTGTCTTCATCCATTAGCCGATTGTCCTCTTTTTGTGTTTCATCATCATTGTCATTGTTGTTGATTTGTATTTGTTCTGGAACCTCAGGATTGAGATGCCAACTCTAGTCAATTTCTTTTTGACTGTTCAAATGGTGTACATCAAGCAAATAAAAGAGCTAATCCCAAAACTGAAAATAATATTAGTGTTTTTTTCATGACATATATTTATAGTATATAAAATAAATAGTTTCTCGTATTTTTTATAAAGATTTTTCAACAGATTTTCAAGATAGAGAGTGGGAATTATTAAATTAGAAAAAAGCCCTGTACTTGTAATTCAAGTCGGGCTCCCTCATATGTGGTGGTAAAAGGGATTGAACCTCTACCTCCAGATTGTCATCATTTTCGTTAAATAAATATTCATTAGAATATCTATTAGAATATTCTTAAAAAGAATATCTCTCACCAATAATCCTTATTTTTTTAACTAGTACAAAAATTTTTCATATTGGTTTTCACTACTTATGAGTGGTGTCTTGGAAGACACCCTTGGTCTGACGTTCTACCATTAAACTATACCACCTCATGATTTATGTATAAAAAAGCAAACAAGAAAGTCAAGAGATTTTTTTAATATTTTTGTTATTGTAGCAATTAAGCTTACACATTTTAAAAAATATAATAAAAAAAATGTTTTTTAGCTTGTGTAAAAAACAAAATAATTTTATTTTCATGCATTAAACCAATCAAATATGTAAGTAGTAAATAACCTAATAACAAATATGTATAAACAAAGATATTTAAAAAGCTCCCACGGACTCAGATTTGAGTGGTGATCACATATTTAGTACGCCAAACATATATAAAACTCACAACACAATAATCGCAAAACCAAATAATATTATGGCATTTCTTGTTCATCATAGGTTTTTTTCAGCTCGTGGTATCCTACCTAACAAATCTACTAATTGTGCAGAATAGTAGATAAGAAGAGCTCAGATGGCCATAAACAATAATCCTAAAACTATTTGTTTTCGCATGATTTATTTTTTTATAAAAAAAACAAAACAGCGGGTAACGGGACTCGAACCCGTACAAACAGAGCTGAAGTCTGCTATGCTACACCAACTACATCATACCCGCACAAAATATTACCACAGTTATGATATATAAATATGTGATACAAAATCAAGTAGTTTTTAAAAGTTTAATTTTTTGTTGCAATTTGTATATGTTTTTAATATATCTATTTATGTTTTTATTTACATAAAAATTTTAGGCATGAAATTCAATAATTCAGCTTATGAAAATGAAGAATTAACTTATCAAGATGTGTTTTTATTTCAAAATTATTTTGAATGAAAATCTAGATTTGAGGCAGACGTAAAACCCATATACTCATTTTGAACAGAAATACCAATAGTGGTTTCAAATATGAATGCAGTTTCAGGTAAAAGAATGGCAGAAACAGTAGCTCGTTATGGTTGACTGGCGGTTTTACCACAAGATATGTCCATAGAGACATTGGAAAGAGTTATAAAACATGTAAAAAACTCTAATCCGAAATACGATACTCCTATTACAGTGAAAACTAACAATACAATTAGAGACGCTATGTGAATAATCACAAAAAGAGATCATAACTGTGTGGTAATGGTTGATGATGATTTCAAAGCTATTTGAATTTTTACTCCAAAAGATTTTGCAGATTTGGATCAATTTTCTTTGCTTTGAGATATAAAAAAATGACAACTTGTAACATGAGAAGTATGAATTTCAAACGAAGATGCTTTTAATATAATGGATGAAAAAAATATATCATCGTTGCCAATTGTAGACAAAAATTGAATATTGAAATGAATCTTAACCAAAAAAAATACCATTAGAAATAGTATTTACAAACCAACTTTGGATAAAAATGGGAGACTGAATGTGGCAGTGGCTATAGGAATAAACAGTTTTGAAGAAAAGGTTTATAAGTTATTTGAATTGTGAATAGATATTTTTGTTTTGGATACAGCACATGGGTATCAAAAGTCTATGATAGAAAATATCAAAAAATTTAGAAAACTATTTTGAGACTGACCTACTTTAATTGCTGGGAATGTAATTACAGAAGAAGCGACCCGTGAATTAATTAAAGCATGAGCAAATGGTGTAAAAGTATGAATATGACCTGGAGCTATGTGTACAACTAGAATGAAAACTGGAGTATGAAGACCTCAATTTACAGCAGTATACAAATGTGCAAAAGAAGCAAAAAAGCATGGTGGTTTTGTACGAGCAGATGGTGGAATAAAGTCACCAAGAGATATGAATTTAGCATTGGCAGCTTGAGCAAATCATGTGATGCTTGGTTCCTTGTTCGCTGGGACTTTAGAATCAGTATGAGATGTAAAATATGATAATGATGGAAACATGTACAAGGACAATTATGGGATGGCAAGTAAAAAAGCAGTTACTATGAGAAATCAAAACGAATCAAAGTTTTGATTGTTAAAAAAAGAAATGTTTCGTGAATGAATTTCTAACTCAAAAATTTATATAAAAAAATGAAGAGAATCAGCATGAGATATTGTAGATGATTTTGTTGCATGACTTCGTTCAGCTATGACTTATGTATGAGCTAGTAATTTAAAAGAATTTAACGAAAAAGCTATTATTTGAGTTCAGACTAATGCAGGTTTTACTGAATGAGAACCTGTGGGAGAAATGAGATAATTTTTTAACAATTTCTCTAATAATAAAAATTAATCACAGTATGTGATTAATTTTTGTGAACATATTATTTAATAGTGTTATATTTTTTTAGTATTTATAAACATGTCTAAGCTGATCTAAACTTGAATATTGGCAAACAGTTGATGATGAACTGGCTGGTGTACAACCCTCTTCTACTTTTTCTATTGTAGAACATAAATGTATATCTCAATAATCATCCTCTTTACTTATAATTTGACTATCTCAACAGATCACATAGTTTGATTGTCCATGAGATTCCATTTGTGCCATAAGGATGAATCATCCATTTGGGATTCAGCTTTTTTTGATGGTTTGATATATATAATATCAATTAAATGGAGTATTTGGATTAGTTAATTCATTAGATCATGAAAATCGGCTACTATTAGCTGGATCTTTTGGTATAGAAGTCATTCCTCATTCTATAAGTTCGCTGGATATTTTGTCTATGGTTACTCAAGTTCAACCACTATTTCCTCGAGGGAAATGTCACCTATCTAATTGAAAAGTAATCAATGCTGTAGCAACTTGGTTTAAATCTGCTTTGCGGGCAACATCATTTGCTCTACCTCTTGCAGAGTTTAGTCTAGGTATGATAGCAGCAGTCAAAATACCAATAATTACAATCACTATCAGCATTTCGATCAAAGTAAATCATTTTTTAAATTTCATCAAAATCACAAAAAATGTAAAAAGATTACTTATTATATATAAAATTTTTGAAGCATTTCAATAGAAAGTTTTATTAACAAAATTGTAGTTTAAAATACAGCATTAATCCATATTTTCATTATTCTCATTTATTTTTTTACAAAATAACACATCAACCTTTTCACGATTTAAATAAACTAAAGCATCCATATCATCTGGTTCTCGTTCTTTGTTGAATGTTTCTAGTTGGTCAGAATAGTGGAATGGAACAATGTAGTTGTTTGTGTATTCTTTGTATTTCTTGTTAAAAACTTCCATAAAATGTCAGTTTTTGACTATTTGAGATATTACAAATATGTCATTTCATATACATCATTGTTCTTCCAACCATGAAAAAAATAAGGTAGAATAAAATTCCAATGTTTCTATGACTAAATTTTCTGCTAACACATTTTGTTGGATTTCATTATAATCTTTGTACCAGTACTGATAAACTCAATTGTCTTTGTACATTTGTTTTAATGCTCCCAATCATAAATTTATCACATTTACGGATTCATAAAAACTGTTTGTAATTTTGATTATTTTTGCGCTAGATTCTGTGATATACAAAAGCAAAAAGTTGTCCCTTTTCAAAGAATTTCTTAAAAATAGAGTAGTATGAAAAGACTGAGGTAAAATTTTAACATTTGGATTTTCTCTTACCTTTCAAAAATGAGAGTTGATTGCATACAATGTTTGATTATCAATATATATAATGTACAACCTAAAAAATATTTGTCCATATTCTCATATCAAGTGTTTTTTTTCTTCTCAATTTATGAAAATACTATCAATATATGTTGTGAGAAATTTCCCTTGAGCTCATTGTTCTAATTCTATTTGCTCCATTTTTTCTTGAATGATTTCTTGTAATTTTTGGATCGAAAAATTTTCATCTGTTTCCAAAAAAACATCAAATCTAAAAAAAGAAAATCTGCTTTCATCCAATAAAAATGTGTGTTCGTATCTGTTTTCCTCAAAAGCTGTTCAAATTATTTTAGAAAACTTTTCATGCAAAATATGATGCTGAATTTTTTCTCATTCTTGTATTTTGTATACTCCAAATCTAGGATAAGATTCAGAAAAGTATTCATATCGTAGTTTTAGCATTAAAGTTTATAAAGTTAAAAGTCACAAGTTGAAAGTTCTTCCCTTACAAAGCGAAGCGGAGTCCTCTCCCGATAGATCGGGATCTCACTTTGTTCGAGATGTATCGGGAGAGGGAAGTTGTGTAGGGAGGAATTTTAATTACAAATATTCTACAAACCTGTCTACTTCGCTCCGTAGTTTTGCTGAGGTTTTACAGCCACAAGTAACTTGTTTTCAACAACATGTAAGCACGAATTCGAATTCGTGCTTGCAAAACATAAATTATTATGATTTAAAATTTTGTTTTGCATTTTATTTCTTGTTAATTATTTCCAAACAATCTTCCAAGGTCAAATCTGTAGCGTCTTTTCATCATTTTGGTATTTTGTAGTTTTTCTTGTCATATTTGATGTATGGTCAGTATGGTCAATTTAATACTTCTATTTTCTTTCAATCATATGCAAATTCGTGAATATATTTATTTGCATTTGCTTCTTGTTTTGCTTTGATTAACTCGATAGATTGCTCTAGGGTAATAGACATTGGATCTGTTTCCAAACTTTTTGGAATAGAAACAAATAAATCCTTGTATTTCACATAAGGACCAAATCTTCAAATAGCAGCAATAACCAATTCTCATTCGTGCTTTCCAACCTCTCTAGGAAGTTTGAAACAGTCTAGTGCTTCTTCTAAACTAATAGTTTCAATAGTTTTCCCTACGGGGATATTTGCAAATTTTTTGTCTTCATCTTCTGCTGATCAGATCTGAACAAGAGGTCAAAATCTACCAATTCTCACCAATACTGGTTTTCAGCTTTTTGGATCTTCTCATAAAATTCTTTCTCAACTAAATCTTTCTGTTCATTCAGCACTTACCACATCCTCATGAAACGGTCAATAAAACTCGTGTAACATTTTTTCTCGTTGCATGTCTCCGGATGCTATCAGATCAAATTGTTCTTCAACTGATGCAGTAAAATTGTAATCCATAATATTGTTGAAATTCTCCATCAAAAAATCAGTCACAGTTCTTCCAATATCAGTAGGGAATAATTTATTTTTTTCTACTCAAGTATTTTGAGATTTTGTATTAGTTGAAATATTATTGTTTTTCAAAATCACTTCGAAATAATCCCTTTTTTCTCATGTCCTACTATCCAAAATAACATATCACCTTTTTTGGATTGTAGAAATAGTTGGCGCATAAGTAGATGGGCGCCCAATTCATTTTTTTTCTAACTCTTTTACTAAACTAGCTTCTGTGTATCTTGGTGGATGTTTTTTGAACTTTTCTGTACTAATAATTTCTAGCATGTTCAATTTTTCTCATTTTTCTAGTTTTGGTAAAATTGAATTATTTTCCTCATTCTCATCATCATTTGATTCTATATAGATTTTCAAAAATCCATCAAATTTCACCACCTCTCACTCGGCTATAAAATTGTTTTTATGGTTTGAAATATTGATTGTTGCTTTGGTTTTTTCTATTTTAGCTGGAGCCATTTGAGATGCTATAGTTCTTTTTCGTATTAAATCGTACAATTTTTTTTGTGCAGCATCTGCTCATGCTATAGGGTTTTCTAAATGTGTTGGTCTAATACATTCATGAGCTTCTTGAGCTCATTTTGTGCTTGATTTATAGTTTGTTGGATTTGAATATTCTTTTCAATAATTCTTTGTGATTTCTGTTTGTGCTGCAGAAATGGCATCTTGAGATAAGTTTACTGAATCTGTTCTCATATATGTGATATGTCATGCTTCATATAATTTTTGAGCTATTTGCATTGTACGAGAAACAGAAAATCATAGTTTTCTACTAGCTTCTTGTTGTAGCGTAGAAGTAGTAAACGGAGCCGAAGGAGTTTTTTTTCCTGGTTTAGTTTCTACATCAGAAATCTGGAACTCAGAACTTTTACACAATTCCAAAAAAGACTTTACGTCTTCTATTTTTTTGAAATCAGTGTTTAGGGTGGCATTAAAATTTTGTTTTGAGTCTCATACAAAAGTTCAAACTGTCTTGAAAAAATTAGCTGATTTAAATTTCTCGATTTCTCTTTCTCTTTCTACAATCAAACGAACGGCTACAGACTGCACTCTACCAGCTGATAATCATCTAGCGATTTTTTTCCAAAGTACAGGAGAAAGCTCAAATCACACAAGACGATCCAAAATCCTTCTAGCTTGTTGTGCATCTACAAGATTCATATCTATGGTTCTAGGGTTTGCTACAGCATGTTCTATAGCTTTTTTAGTAATTTCATGAAAAACTATTCTAGCAGTTGTTTTTATATCTAGTCATAATTCGTTCGCAACATGTCGTCCAATGGCTTCTCATTCGCGATCTTCATCAGTTGCAATCCATATTTTTTCAGCCTGTTTTGCATACTTTTTGAGATTTTCAATAGTTTTCTTTTTGTCAGGGCTTACTTCGTATATTGGTTTGAAATTATTTTGGACATCTACTCATAAACTTTTTTGAGGTAAATCTACCACATGTCAGTATGATGCTTGTACCTCAAAGTCATCTCAAAGTATCTTTTTGATGGTTGTTGATTTTGCAGGAGACTCTACAATAACTAGATTTTTGGCCATTAGATTAGTTTTGTGTATAAATATTTTCGTTCCATAATATTTTGTATGTTACAAAAGATAGATTTAATTTCAAGGAAAATAAAAAATCCTAAAACCAGTTAGGATTTTTTGTACTATAAAAGCAGTTTCATATTGATTGTTTCTTTGTTTTTGTCTTATTCAGTTTTACTCAATAGGCTATCAATTTCTCATTGATAAACATTTTTTGATTTGTAGTGTATTTATACTTATAACATTCAGGCTATATATTATAATATCCACAACAATTCGCTCAAAAGAAAGTTTATGCCATGCAATATTGTGTTGAAATATCTTAACATAAAAGTACACATAAATTATGTACCATAAATTTATATCATCTTTTATAAAATAAAAAAATACTCATGAAAAAATTTATTTTAGTTGCTACTTTTATTTTATTTATGTTTTGATTTTCTTCTGCTACGACTTCACTAATCAATGAAACTATAAATTGAAAAAAGGTACAAGTTATGAAAGTAGAGTTAGACTGAAAGTCAAAAATTGTCGTTTCAGCTGTTGATAATTACAATCCAGCTAAATCTTTAAAATCTCTCATGGATTCAGTTTGATGAATACATGCTATAAATTGAGGATTTTTTTGTCCAAATGAAAAGGCATATTCTTGGTGTGAATGAAATACAACAGATCAGCTGAGAATTTCCAACTGAAAACTGATGTCTAGGTGGCAAACAGACATAGCTGATTGACAAGCAGTTTTTGGTTTTGATACAGAATGAAATTCCAACATGGTATTATGAAGACCTGGTCCAGGATGGTTTTGGGATCAAAGCATTCCACAACGAAATCATCCTTGATTAAGCAATATACACGACTGAATTATGATGTATTCTTTAGTAAGTAATGGTATTAATATAGCTGTTAATAATAAAAAAATGAACTCAGATCCAAAACAATGAAAAGCTTGAAATAAAACATTTATTTGTAGTACTAAAGATAAAAGTACAATATATATGTGATATGTAGAGTGAGTGACTTTTTCTGCTTTAGCTGATTATATCATAAAAACATTTGCTTGTTATGATGCAATTCAGTTAGACAATTGATGAACAAAGGCTATGATTTTCAATGATAAATATATTGCTTGACCATGAAGAAACATGATGGATGCATTTATTATTCTAGAAGAAAAGGGTGTTTCCAGTCCAGAAATAAATGATTTACCAAAACTTCAAACAAACACTAACTCAATCACAAACGACTACCAAGTAAGTAGTAAAATAAAATCAAGAGTAGATCTTGTTATGTCAGTAATAGAAAAACAATGGTGACAAAAGTATTCGCTTGATGAACAAAGAAACAAATATAGACAAGTTGTAAACTCTTTTTCTAGATTTAAGTTTCAGTGAGAACAAAAGGAAACAATAGATTATCTATTATATTTATTCAATCTTAAATTAAAAACATTAGATTAATCTAATATTCCATTTCAAAAAAATCCTGAATTATGTTCAGGATTTTTTGTACTATAAAAGCAGTTTCATATTGATTGTTTTTTTGTTTTTGTCTTATTCAGTTTCATTCAATAGGCTATCAATTTCTCATTGATAAACATTTTTTGGATTAACTCCAATTATTGGTTTTACCACTTCTCCATTTTTTATAACAAAAACTGAAGGTATGGAGCTGACTTGAAAGCTTTGAGCTAGTGGCCCATTTTCAGGATTTTCTACATTAATTTTTACAATTTTTACATTTTTTCATTCATTGTCCAAAGCTAGTTCATCTAATATTGGTCATAACATTCTACAAGGCCCACATCGTTCTGCCCAAAAATCAGCTATTACTATTCATTGAAATTCTACAACTTCTTTTTTAAATTGTTCTGCTCACTCTAAATGTATTACTCACATGATATTAAAAGGTTATAAATTAAAATATTAGTCGCTGTTAGTCGATAATCTACAGTCGCTAGTCGTTAGTCAACAGCTAATAGCTAACGACTAATAACTAGCGACTAAAGTGTATTTAAGTACTTTTCCACCTCAATTGCAGCCATACAACCAGTACCAGCAGAGGTAATAGCTTGACGGAATTTTTTGTCTTGAACATCTCAAGCTGCAAACACTCCAGGTACAGAGGTTTGAGTGCTTCAAGGTTTTGTAACTATATAACCAGCTTCATCCAATTCTAACTGACCGTCCAAAAAGCTAGTATTTGGATTGTGTCATATAGCATAAAACAGTCATTTTGCTTCCAATACAGATTCTGTATTTGTTTTATTGTTTACTATTTTCAATCAAGTCATATTTCAACCATTCTCTCCTAGAATTTCTTTTGCTTCTGTATTCCACAAAAATTCTATTTTTGGATTGGATTTTGCTCTTTCTTGCATTATTTTGGAAGCTCTAAGCTCATCTCTTCTCACTAATACGGTCACCTTGGAGGCAAAATGAGTTAGGTGAATCGCTTCTTCCATAGCAGCATCTCCTCATCAAATCACAACTATATGTTGGTCGCGAAATATTGGTAATCATCAATCACAAATAGCACAAGCTGAAACACCTCTTCCTCGATAATTGGCCTCTCATAAAAGTCACATTCTTTTTGCGGTAGCTCCAGTAGCTATGATCAAACTCTTTGCTTCAAAAATTTCTCCTCCTACATATACTTTGAATGGACTTGAACTTAAGTCCACTTTGTCAACGGTTTTAGTTTCAATTCTAGCTCCTGAATTTATTGATTGTTGTCTCATGTTGTACATAAGTTGAGATCCATCTATCCCATCAGGAAATCCTGGAAAGTTTTCAATAGTCGTGGTTGTAGTAAGTTGTCATCATGCAGCAATTCCTCAAGCCATAAATCATTCAAACATAAGGGGATTTAATAAAGCTTTACTTGTATATATAGCGGAAGTGTGTCATGCTGGACCAGATCATATAATGATTACATTTTCCATGATAAAAAGTTACCAAATAAATTTTAGAACATATTTACGGAAACATAAATAAGTATTTCTGAAAAAAAATCAACATAATACAATCTATTTCGTAACCAAAAATATTAAAAGAATGTGTAATTTTTATTTTTCAACAAAATTAACAATTGTCAAATAAAAATTCTTGATTAGGAATTAAATTTTAATATAATACATAGTATAAAGTATTTTAGGGGTTAAATTTTTATCTAATTTTTAGATTAAAAATGTGAAACTATCGCGACGAATTTTTGGAAAATACTTATTATCTCATCTCAAACAAATGATTCAATAACAACATCTTGTTTGAGAATTCCGATGATTACAAAACTTTCATTTTGTATATAGTTTCAAATATATTAGATCATAGTGGTATAAATGTTTCTGCGTATAGTATATTGCCAGATAGATTTTATTTTGTCATAAAAAATCAAGAAACAGGGTTCAAAATATCTGATTTTATGAGGAAAATACAAGTCAGTTATGCTATGTATTTCAAGAAAAAGTCTCAAGATGAATCATTGAGGTGAATTCCTGTTTTTGAGTGAAGATTCAAGGCACACAAAATTGAGTTAGAGGATTTACAAGAAATAGAGAGCTGTGTAGCTTTTGAACCCCTTAGAGCTTGATTGATTGAAAATATCCAAAATCGACCATATACCAGTGCTCATCAATCTTTGGATACATGATATGACTATAAATCTCAAATGTATTTAAAAATATATAGCGAAGTTCCACAAATACAAAAAATCTTCTTTGAAGAAGAGTTTTTAGATAAGATTTAATTTATACTAGTTATCTGTAACTTAATTCTGTTTTGCTAGGAACTTGTACTATCTCTGGATGAATTTCAATAATTTTTTTTGTTTGATTGTTTCCATACATTTTTTCTCGATTTCTTTGAGTTTGTTCTAAAATTTCAGTTTTTACGATTTCTTGCTTAAATTGTATAGCTGCTAGTTCGTTATTAGCTTTTCTCAAAAAGTATCATTCAGTAGACGATAAAGAAACAAAGCGCAGATATATTAATGTACACAAAATAAAAAAACCAGCTAATCCCGATATTTTTATTACATCCAAAAACAGTTTGTTGTTTTTTTGTTTGTTCAACAAAAAATCATAATATTCTTTTACTGAATTTTTGGATATAAAAGCAAATTTTTTCATACAATCATTTAGTTTTGTGTAAATGTTTTTTCTATCACTCTATACTTTGCACTTCTACTAGCTCTATTTTTTAGAACTTCTTGGTAGCTTGCTGGAATAGCTTTTTTGTAAACCAATTCAAACAAACCTGATTTGGATAAATCCTTAAAATAGTTTTTTACGATTCTGTCTTCCAAACTATGAAATGTAATGATTCCACACCTTCATCAATCAGACAAAATGTTTGGAAGTTGATCCAACATCAACTTTAGATTATCTATTTCTTTATTAGTTTCAATCCTAATTGCTTGAAAAATTACAGTACTAGCTTTTTGTCCCAGACCGACTTGATTTAGTAAGTTTTTTAATTCAAAAGTAGTTTCTATCTTTTTATTTTTTCTTTCTTTAATTATAATCATAGCAATTTCTTGTGCTTTAGAAATAGAGAATTCAGCATAATCCACAAAAACTCTTGTTAATTCTTGTTCGGAATAATCATTGATAATATCATAAGCTGATTTCCCATTTTTATTATTGAATCTCATATCAAGTTTTGAATTATAATTCAAAGAAAAACCACGCTCTCAGTCTTTGAAATGTTCCATATTTACTCACAAATCCAACAAAATGAAATCAGCCTTTTGCTCTCATAAAAATTTGGGAATATCTACATAAGAAGATCAAATAAATTCTATTTTATCTTCCCAATCTTTAAGTCTATTTTTAGTTTCCTCCAAAATATTTGGATCCAAATCAAGCCCAAAAAGTTTTTTAACACTAGAAAACTTTTCCAAAATCGCTCTTGAATGTCATCAGTGTCCTAATGTTCAATCCACGACTATTTTACAATTCATCGGTATAGACTCCAATACCTCGTTCAGCATTACAGGAAAATGATTTATCATAAGTTTGCAAATAGTATACTAAATTAAATCCAGTCTATAAAATTAAAATGAAATTGCAAAAGAAATATGTTTTATTATACTGAATTTCAGATATATTATTTTCTTATTAGTATTAATAAGAAAATATTTGTGTAGCATTAAACGATTATTTTATTTTTTTTATAAACTACAAAATGAATTTATACAAAACTATCCCAGCTTATTACGATAAAGAAAAAGGTATTGTAAATGTAGTGGTTGATATACCAAAATGATCCACAAATAAGTATGAGTACGATGAAGAATGAGGTTTTTTCAAATTAGATCGCGTAATACATCATAGTATGTTTTATCCTTTTGATTATTGATTTATCCCAAGCACGACAGAATTAGATTGAGATGCTGTAGATGTTTTTTTACTTTGAACATATCCTACTTTCAGTGGATGCGTTATTAGAGCAAGGTTAATAGGAGTAATAGATGTGGTAGATGAAAAATGACAAGATCCAAAACTAATTGCAGTCCCTATTCACGAAATTGATCCTCGTCGAGATGAATATCAATGAGTAAACGATATTCCAAAACATATTAAAGAAGAATTAGGAATATTTTTCAAAGAATATAAAAAATTAGAAACTAGAAAATATGAACACACAGTCGTTCATGGATTTGGTACAAAGTGAGAAGCATATGAATATGTAGATAGAGCCATACTTAGATACCAAAAAAAATAGTAATAGTTACAAGTTATAAACTTTAATAGTAAAAAATCTTTACCCTCGTCTCTATAAGTCGGAATTTGCAAGAGGAGTCTGGCAATTAGGGATTTGAACCGCCACTAGGGAAGTGGGTTTGGGGTGATTTTTATTTACCAACACCGAGACAGTAGCAATTA